>PPYE01232871.1_pt1 | contig 61833 bp, 67 predicted proteins | sample 1559881 | NCBI WGS metagenome assembly PPYE01 (sample SAMN08240022, study PRJNA423297) | Human gut metagenome, whole genome shotgun sequencing project. | reverse complement strand
CACAAGAAGTGCACAACGCCTTCAAGGAAGCAGCAGCGGCACAAACTGCTCTACAGTCTTTGCTGGAACAGCGGCCAGCCGTTGCTGCTGTTAAAAATGAAGCTGCCCAGGCAGAAAAAGCCGCTTTTTTAGAAGAAATTTATAATTCTACCCTGCGGGCCCATAAGCATAACGAAGAATCTAAAAAAACTGCCCTGCATGCCGCTGCCGCAACAACGTCAGCACAGGAAGGCTTGCAGGAGCTACACCAACAGCTGCAAAAACAACTGCAGTTATTGCAGCTAGGCGACATTACGGGCGCCAGCGATCTAACGCAGGCTTTGGAACTGCTCAACCGGCACATCCTGCATCTGAATAGCGAAACAGCCAAGCTGTCCGGCGTCACTGCCGAACTGGAACGACTGGCAGGCACACTGGTCGATAACGAGCCCTGTCCCGTCTGTGGTTCACCGCACCATCCTAAGCCTGCTACGGTATCTGCGGCCCAAAAGGCCGAGCTGCAAGCAAAAATGCAGTCGCTCGCTCAAAAAACGCAGCTACTGCAGCACTTACAGCAGCAATATCAGCAGGCGCAAATACAACTGGCCCGCTGCGAAGCTGCCCAAACGGCCGCCCACAGCGCGCTTGCCAGCGCCGATACAGAGTTCCTCGAACTGCGGGACCGGTTTAAGGAACGTCTGACCGCCTCTGAATTTACGACGCAAAACGATTTTCTAGCCGCCCTGCGCCCGGAAAGTAAGCGCCGCGAATTACAGCAGACGATAACCACTTATGAACAAAACCTGGCTGCCGCCACCGACCGCCTGCAGCGGGCCCAGGCGGCTGTTGACGGTAAAACAGCACCAGATCTGGACGCAGTGCTGGCCGCAGAGCAACATGCCAGCCAGCATTATAACGGCCTGACGGCCCAAAGTGCTGTAGCCGCCAGGGAACGCGCTGAACTGGAACGCCAGCAGCAGCAGCTTTTGCAGTTGGAAGAAAAAATGACAGCCTTGCAGGAAGCCTACCAAACTGCCGCTGCCCTGGCAGAAACGGCCAGAGGCAACAATACAGCCAGACTAACTTTTTCGGCTTTCGTGCTGCAGGCAATCCTGGACGATGTGCTGCAGGCAGCCAACCTGCGACTGACCTCTATGAGCCGCGGCCGTTACAGCCTGTCCCGTGCCGGCGACGTACTTGATGCTCGCCGTGAAAACGGCCTGAATATCGAAGTGACCGACAGCTTTACCGGTGTTGCCCGACCAGTCAAAACCCTGAGCGGCGGCGAAATCTTCCTGGCTTCACTGTCACTGGCACTGGGGCTTTCCGATGTAGTGCAGGCTTATGCCGGTGGTATCCATCTGGACACGATCCTGGTCGACGAAGGCTTTGGCACGCTGGATACGGAAGCGCTGGATATGGCTATCCGTACCTTGACTGACCTGCAAAAAGGCGGCCGTCTGGTAGGGATAATTTCTCATGTAGGCGAGCTGCGCGAACGTATCTCCGCCCGCTTAGAGGTTATTCCCGGACAGCGTGGCAGCAGAGCCATTTTTCACGTTTAATTTTAAAATAACGCATACAAAAACAGCAGTCAGCTAAACATACTGACTGCTGTTACTTTTTTGCCGCAACAAGTCTGGCAGCTAATTTTTATTTTCCAAATGCTGATCGATAAAGGCAAATACCGCAGCATAATACGCCTGCCGGGCAGCCTTACGGGCATCGGCATGCTCGGCGCCGGCAATCTTCAGCAGCTGCTTTTTACCCTTGGCCGCCGCATATAATCTGTCTGCCATCTGTACCGGCGCCAATTCGTCTGCCTCGCCGTGGATAAACAGTACCGGCAGCTTGATTTTATCTATTTCCTGCAGCGGTGCCGCATCCGAGATAAAATGCCCTACCTTCAACCTGCTGACGCCGTCAACGATGTTCATAATGGGAAACGACGGCAAGCCAAAGATCTTCTGCAGCTGCATGGCGAACATTTCGTAAGCGCTGGTATAGCTGCAATCTTCAACAACAGCTTTAACATTAGACGGCAAACCTCTGGCAGCCGTCAGCATCACCGTAGCGGCACCCATGGAAACACCATGCAGTACAACCTGCGCCTGCGGCGCTTGACGAACTAGATCCTTCGTCCACAAAGCCAGATCCTTACTTTCCCAATAACCCATGCTCAAATACTGGCCTTCACTTTTGCCGCTGGCCCGCAGATCAGGGGTCAAAACATGGTAACCAGCCTGCAGGTATACCGACGCTATATCCCAAACACTGCGCTGGTCGCGGCCATAGCCATGCACTACTATCACCCATCTATCAGAGGGCTGCTTAGGTTTAAAATGTGTCGCCGCCAGCCGCAGCCCATCATGGGCAACAAGCAGCCACTCTCCCTGCTCAAAATCCGGCACTGGCTGCTGCCTGACCGTTGGGTCCAAAATTTGGCTGCTGGCCGCAGGAGGTGCCGCAGCATCTTTTTCATTGCCCCGCTGCAAAGCAAAATTGATAAAATAAAGTCCTATCCCTACGCCAACTGCCGCCAGCACTCCTGTCAAAACCAGCGTCAATCCGGTTGTTTTTTTCTTCATCGGCTCTCTCCGTCAGCATCTTTTGTTTTTATGATGCTTTATTAAAATCATTATACCCCCAGCGATATGGATACTGCAATCTTTAGCTTATTTTAACTTCATTTATAAAGTTGCACCTACTGCAAAACCAGCAGTAGGGCAATAAGTCAACAAAAATACCGTCTGCTTAGAACTTAAAGCAGACGGTATTTTTAGTTTAGCTTTAACCTATTTCCCGTTCTTTTTCGGTGCCACGCACATTGATGGGGCGGTTATTTGCGTCTACCATTACCACCTTCGGCACAAAAGCTTTTGCTTCCTCCGGCGTCATCATAGCATAGCCGATAATGATGACCGTATCACCCACGACTACCTGCCGGGCGGCAGCGCCATTCAAGCAGATCACGCCGCTGCCCCTTTCGCCGGCGATAACATAGGTTTCCAAACGGTTGCCGTTATTGTTGTCAACGATCTGGACCCGCTCCCCCGGCATGATGCCGGAAAGCTCCAACAATTCGGAATCGATAGTGATGCTGCCCATGTATTCAAGGCAGGCTTCCGTCACCGTCGCGCGGTGGATTTTTCCATGGAACATATTCAAAAGCATTTATTCACCCTCCAAAACAATATTATCGATCAGGCGGGTCGTACCAAACCGGACGGCCACCGCCAGTAAACAGGCTCCCCGCATCGTTCCCGTCACCGGTGTCAGCTCGGGCAGCTCATACATTTCCACATAGTCGATGTCACTCATGGGTTCGGCGGCGATCAGAGCCTGCGTCGCAGCTACCAGTTTGGCGCTGTTGCGTTCACCCTGATCAAACAACTGAGCAGCATGCTGCAGGCTCTGCGATAAAACCAACCCGGCTGCACGTTCCTCCGCGCTCAAATAAGCATTGCGCGAGCTTTTGGCCAAACCGTCTGCTTCACGCACTATCGGCATGATACGCAGCTGTACATTAAAGAACAGATCCTTGACCATACGCTGCAGCACCTGTACCTGTTGGGCATCCTTCTGCCCAAAGTAGGCCCGGTCAGGCTGTGCCAGGTTAAACAGCTTGCTGACAACAGTCGTCACGCCCCGAAAATGGATCGGACGGCTGCGTCCACACAAAACTTTGGTGATCTCGCCGGTAACTTCCACCCAGGTCATATCCTCGCTGGGATACATCTCTTTAGGCGTCGGCGCAAAAACTATATCAGCGCCCATCTTGGTAGCCAGCACACAATCGGCCTCCAAAGTACGAGGGTAAGCATCCAGGTCTTCACCCAGGCCGAATTGGGTAGGATTGACGAAGACACTGACCACGACCAGCTCATTTTCTTTGCGGGCGGCGGCTATCAGCGAGCCATGCCCTTCATGCAACGCCCCCATGGTCGGAACCAGTCCGATACTTTGCCCATCGGCTTTTGCCAGCGCAATTTCTGCACGTAATTCTGCAACTGTTTTACAAAGCTTCATTTTTCAGGCTCCCTCTCAATATAACTTTTCTAAAACTTCGTCATCTATTTTAAAAGTATGCTCCGGTGCAGGAAAGGTACGTGCTTTAACTTCGGCGCTATACGCCTGCATAGCGCCAACGATAGTGCCGTGCAAATCGCTGTACTTTTTGGCAAACTTCGGACAGAACCCATCCGAAAAACCTAAAAGGTCGTTGCAGACCAGCACCTGACCATCGCAGCCACTGCCCGCACCGATACCAATAGTAGCAGCAGTTTTCAGAGCAGCCGTCACTTTGGCTGCCAAAGCCGCCGGTACACATTCCAACACGATGGCAAAGGCGCCTGCCGCCTCCAAAGCCTTAGCGTCATCCAGCAGTTTTTGGGCTGCCGCCACATCCTTCCCCTGCACCTTGAAGCCACCCATTTGGTTGACTGACTGCGGAGTGAGGCCAATATGCCCGACCACAGGGATACCTGCCTGCGTCATTTTTTCCACCAGCTGGCAAATCTCGCTGCCGCCCTCCAGTTTGACTGCCGTGCAGCCTGTTTCCTTCAGGAAGCGTGCCGCATTATACAGGCCGTCGGCAATACTGGCCTGGTAACTCATAAAAGGCATATCGGCAACAACTAAGGCCTGGCCGCCTGCCCGCATCACTGCTTTGGTATGATGGATCATCTCTTCCATCGTTACCGGCACGGTAGAGCCATAGCCCAGCATGACATTACCTAATGAATCGCCTACCAGGATCATCTCGATACCTGCTTCGTTGACATTTCTCGCCATAGCGTAATCATAGGCGGTGACCATTGTTATAGGCTCGCCCTGCTGTTTCATCTCTCTGATCGTCGATGTGGTTACTGCTTTTTTATTCATTGCTTTACTCCTTTGCTTGCCGTTCTTGCAATAATTGCAGCAAATGTGCCGCTGTTTCTTCATTGATACTGCCGTTAGCAAATGCCAGCGGCACCGTTTGGCGCCCCAGTTCACGATAAACCTGCTGCAGCGCTGCCGGCAAAACTGCCAAATGTCCCGCTACTGTATCGGCATCACCGCGGGCAATAGGCCCGGTCAAAGCTTCCCCGGCCTGCTGCACCTGGTGCAGATTCTGCACCGTACCGTCGATGAGCGGCAGCAGTACCTGCAGTGCCGATGCCTTATCCGCTGTCCAGCGGGACAACAATTCCTGGGCAATAGCCGTTACTGTTACTAAATAGTTAGAACAGAAACAGGCCGCCGCATGGTAAGCACGGCGTTCTGATGCCGGTACAGTAAAGGGCTGTGCCTGTAGGCTAGCAGCTAAAAACCTGGCTGCCTGCTCTGCTTCGGGGTCGCCGTCTACCGCCATACCGATGCCGCTGAATACAGGCCTGGCTTCGGCAAAACTCTGCAAGGGATGCAGGCTGCCGCAATGGATACCTAGTTCCGCAAGTGGAGCCAGCGGCTCCAAACCCAGCGAACCGCTGCAATGCAGGCAAACCTTCGCAGAAAGCTGCTGGTTCTGTGCCTTAGCCTGCAATTCTCCGGCCAGTTCGACGGCAGCATTTTCTATCTGCCCGTCAGGCACCGTCAGCAGCACTACATCTGCCTCTAACAGCACTGCCGCGCCTGCCTCATGCACCTTCACTCCATAAACCTGCCGTATGCTGCTATTCGCCCTAGGCGTACGCCCAACCTTGATGCCGACTATCTCTAAAGCAGCGGCCTCATGGCAGGCTGCTAAAAAAGAACCTCCCACCTTACCAACACCGATGATGCCGATCTTCATGGCAACCTTCCTTTCTTCGCTTTGAGCGCATAACCAAGGTAGTAAAATAAAAGCGCACTCCCGGACAGGAGTGCGCAAAAATGCTTACAAAAATGCCTTGCTATTGCGTCTCGTCCCGGTCATTGCTGATCCAAGCGATTAGTGACTGATTTTAAGTTAGGACCTGCGGTTTTTGGTACAGCTCTTAACGATGCTGCCCTGCCGCCTTTGGTCACCGCTATGATAGCACAAGCCCTTGAGCCTTGACAAGTGTTTTTCATCAGCTTTACAAAAAAACTTTTACAGATAGCCATACTGCACTTTTTTGTAAAATTTTAATAGCCCTACTGCATTCCACTGTCAGTAAAAGTCTTGTTGGCACAGTGGCTTTCGTGCTATACTGGAAGAAAAAAGGAGGCCTGACTATGCCCTATGTAAATATTAAGATCACTCGCGAAGGCAATGTTACCCCTGCCCAAAAACATGCTTTGATCGAAGGCGCTACCAACCTTCTGCACGACGTGTTAGGTAAAAACAAAGCTACCACTGTCGTCGTTATCGACGAAGTCGACACCGACAACTGGGGTATCGGCGGCGTACCCGTTACCGAGATCCGCAAGCTCCCTAAATAACTGTCCGTTTTCTAACGCCGCTGCCGCTTTGGCTGCAGCGTTATTTTCTGCTGGCAGCAAAAAACTCCCGAAAATTTCGGGAGTTTTTATTTATTCTGTTAATGATGGAAGTTAGCATGCTCATAAGAGCGTTCCAGCAGATTGATAAAATAATGATAGCTAGCAAACAAAAACAGTGACGAGCCTACCCAGGCGATCGGGCTGGCGTAGCAAATACCGCTGTAACCAAAATATTCGGTCAGGTAGACAGCAGCACCCGTACGCAAAACCAGTTCCAGCAAACCAGTGAACATGGGAATCATGGCGATGCCCATACCCTGGACCGCGTTCCGGTAGATAAAGATCTGGCTGAGGAAAAAGTAAAAGGGCACACTAAGATGCAGATACTGCTGCGCCTGTGACAAAACCTGTTCGTTAGCGTCGCTGATGAAGATGCTGATCATCTCGCGGCCAAAGAAATACATGATAATGGCGGCAAACAAACTGAAACCAAGCGCCAGCATGGAACATTTCTTTACGCCTTCGCGAATACGGTCAAAACGGTGGGCACCATAATTCTGGGCGCTAAACACCGCCATCGACAGACCGAAAGAAATCATCGGCTGCAAAGCCAGCTGCTCGATACGCATAGCGGAAGTGAACGCTGCAATAGTAGTCGGGCCGAACTTATTGCAGACGGACTGGATAAAGATCATACCCAGTCCCAATACGGAAAACTGGATCGCCATGGGCAGCCCCATACGCAGATGCTCCCAGGCAAAAGCCCGGTCAAAATGCCAGTCGCTTTTCTTTAAACGCAAAATGGGAAAGCGTTTGGCTATATAAAGGATACAAAGCACGGCGGAAAAACCCTGGGCAATAACCAAAGCTACTGCCGAGCCGGGCACGCCCCAGCCAAATTTAATAATGAACATCAGCGCCAGAAAAATATTTAAAATAGTTGCAATGATCAAAAAGTACAGCGGCGTTTTGCTATCACCCAACGAACGCAGGATACCCGCCAGCAGATTATAACCCATCATGGCAAAAATACCGTGGCTGATGATCAGAACATAACTTTTAGCGTCCTCAAATAGTTCTGACGGCACATTCATCGCTGCCAGCGCCGGGTCGAGCACAAAAGTCGCGACGATCATGATCAGCACTACAAAAAACGTACTGAGCATAGTGCTCATAGCCACGCTGCGGCGCACACCGTCAAGGTCGCCAGCCCCGTAGCGCTGGCCCGTAATAACGGTAAATCCGTTGGAAAGTCCCATGGTCAGGATAACCAGCATCATAAACAGCGGTGCTGTCGATCCTACTGCCGCCAAAGCATTAACGCCGATAGTTCTGCCGACAATGATGATGTCGGCGATATTATATAATTGCTGAAAAACATTGCCTATTAGAAGAGGCACCATAAACGGTAATATCAGCTTTAAAGGACTGCCTTCCGTCATACTTCTTACCATAAAAACACCACCTAAAATGTGCTGACTATCCAGTCAGCTAGAACTTTATTCTATCATCTTTGACAGTCATTTGCAATTCATTTACTGCAGCAATTCACCAATAAATCATACTTCTATTCTGACAGCACAATCATCTTAACAAGATAAAATCTTTACTCAGTCCTAAGCTGCCAAAAGTCACTAAAAAAGGACGCCTCAGCGTCCTTTTTACTATTTTTAATAACCTTTAACGATCTCGTTGCGTAATTTGCCGATGCCTTCGATCTCTACCACCACTTCGTCACCTGGCAGCATGGGGCCGCAGCCCATTGGCGTACCGGTCAAAATAAGATCGCCTGCGTCCAGCGTCATACTTTGGGAAATATAGCTTAAAATTTCGTAGGGGTTGTAGACCATTTCGCTGGTGCGGCCATTTTGTTTCAACTGTCCGTTCAGATATAATTTTATCGACAGGTCCGTCGGGTCAAGATCAGTCTCCAGCCAGGGCCCCAGCGGACAGAAGGTATCGAAAGACTTGCTGCGCAGCCACTGTACGTCCGATAACTGCAAATCGCGGGCCGTCACATCGTTAGCGCAGGTGTAGCCCAGGATGTAATCCGGCACAGCTTCAGGCGCTACGTCCTTCATCCGCTTTTTAATAACGATGCCCAGTTCGGCTTCGTAAACAACTTCCTTGCTTTGACGAGGATAAATGATCTTGCCGCCGTCACCGATGACCGTATGGGCCGCCTTGGTAAACAACGCCGGTTCTTTGGGCACTGCTACATGAAACTCCTCCGCATGGTCACGGTAATTGAAGCCGACGCAGATGATCTGCTTGGGCACACAGGGCGCTAAAAGCTTCGCTCCTTCCAACGGAAAAACTTCATCTGTTACACGCCAATAAGTATCGATACTGCCATAAACGGCACGAATCACGTCACCATCAATAAACCCTATCCGGGCTCGGCCCTGTTCTTCAAAACGTACGCATCTCATAATTTTAATTCCTCATCTTTCTCATCTTGCGTTCTTTAAAATAGACCGGCTCCAGTCCTGCCGCGTCAGCCAGCGCCAATGCCTCCGTCAGCCAGCGCCCTACATGCTCCTGGTAATGGGCATCACTGCCCAGCACGGTATATTTGCCGCCCAACAGAGCATAACGCTTATATAGCTTCAGTAAGGCCTGCACTGCCAGCGGATCATTTAAACGGCGGGTGTTGATCTCCAAAGGTTTTTCCTTTGCGACCAAAATCTTAAAAACCTGATCAAACAGCTCCGGCGCTTCGCTGAGCACCAGTTCTTTATCCGTAAAAGGCATATAACGGCACATATAATCGATATGGGCAAAAGCATCAAAATTGTCGTGCAGCTCCAGGTTTGCTATGGTATCAGTCAAAAACTCACGTACCGCCTCGACTTTAGTCTGCCCGGCATAGCAGCGTTCTTCATATAAATCGCGGCCATTGACGCAGTGCATGGATGCCAGCACATAATCAAAGGGATAGGCCGCTGCCAGCGCTTCATCGGCTGCTGCCGTCTGCTTCTGCATGCCTATCTCGATGCCCAGCAGCACCTTTTCACTACGGTAAGTCCCAAACCGGGCAAAATAATCGTCAACATCAAACATAAAGGCCGTGGGATTAGTTGGATAATCATCGTCCCAATGCTCGGTAATAACGATGCCAATATTTTGTTTATCCGCCGCCTCAATGGCTGCGGCAATTTTCATATGACTGTCGCAAGAATAATCACAGTGCATATGGGTATCAAAAATCACTTGTAAGCCCTCCTTCCGGGCAATCTCTATTCTATCAGAGCCACCAAAAATTGCAAGTGGCAAATAATTAAAAAAAGCAGTGGGAAACCCCACTGCTTTGTAAATTACACGTTAAAGCGGAACTCGACTACGTCGCCGTCCTGCATGACGTACTCTTTGCCTTCCAGGCGCACTAAGCCTTTATCACGGGCAGCGCCTTTAGTACCGCATTCTACCAAATCTTTATAAGACACGATCTCGGCACGAATAAAGCCGCGTTCAAAATCGGTATGGATCTTGCCAGCTGCCTGCGGCGCTTTGGTACCGCGCACAATGGTCCAGGCGCGCACTTCGATCTCACCGGCAGTGATATAGGTCATCAGCCCCAGCAGCTTAAAACCTGCCTTGATCAAACGGTCAAGTCCTGCTTCTTCCAAACCGGCCATAGCCAAAAATTCTTTGGCTTCTTCGTCGGGCAGCTCGGCGATCTCCGACTCCATTTTAGCAGAAACGGTGATAACTTCGGCACCCTCTGCGGCAGCGTATTGCACTACTGCCTGCACATGGGGGTTAGCTGAAGCATCGGCTACTTCTTCTTCGCTGACGTTAGCTACATATAATACGGGCTTCATCGTCAAAAGATGCAGTTCACCCAAAAATTCCAGTTCCTCGTCGGTCAGCCCCAGGCGGCGGGCCGGGATAACTTCGCTCAAACCAGCCAGTACTTTATCGAGAACGGCTTTTTCTACCGGCACTTTTTTATCGCCGGTCTTAGACAGCTTAACCAGTCTTTCCTGGCGTTTTTCTACAGTTTCCATATCCGCCAAACATAGCTCGGTATTGATGATCTCAATGTCGCGCAGCGGGTCGATGCTGCCTTCAACGTGGGTGATATTGCCATCTTCAAAACAACGCACTACCTGTGCAACTGCGTCTACCTCACGAATATGGGCCAGGAATTTGTTGCCCAGTCCTTCGCCCTTAGACGCGCCTTTAACAAGGCCGGCGATATCAACAAAACGCATGGCTGCAGGCACGATTTTTTTTGCTTTCACCATCTCGCCCAAAACTTCCAGTCTTTTATCAGGAACGTCAACAACGCCGACGTTAGGCTCTATGGTACAGAAAGGGTAGTTGGCTGCCTCTGCTCCCGCCTTGGTGATAGCGTTGAACAAAGTGCTTTTGCCTACGTTAGGCAAGCCTACGATACCTACTTCTAAATTGGTACTCACAATAATCGCTCCTCATCTTCTTTAGTAATACTTTATTTTACCTCAAAGACTGTTTTTATGCAATATTCGGCTGCAGGGAAAACTGCGCCGCTATTTTTAAAGCACAATTTCTTCCAATAACTTATTAAAATTTTGGCTTAGGATATTTTATTGCGCTCTTTTATGTTATAATAGCAATATATTTAAGCTTGTTTGTATAAACAAGTATTCAAAGGAGCTGTTGTATATGGAAACAATCCAAGAAATCCTTAATTTTTCAGTAGGTACACTGACTGTTGGCAACGTCATTTCTGCAATCGTCATTTTCGTTATCTGCCACATAGTCATCAAATACCTGATGGGCCCTGTTGAACGCGTCCTGGATAAACTGAAGGTAGACATGACCCTGCGCGGCTTTCTGCGTACCGTCATCAAAGTAGTCTTTAATTTCGTAGCCGTCTGCATCGTTGCCGAAAGCATCGGTATCCCTATAGCTTCGCTGCTGGCTGTTTTAGGTATGTTAGGTTTGGCCGTTTCCCTGTCCGTACAGGGTGCTTTGTCAAATCTGGCCAACGGCATCATGCTGCTCATCACCAAACCTTTTAAAGCCGGCGACTATATCTCTGCCGCAGGCATCGAAGGCACCGTCAAAGAAATCACCATGCTCTGCACCAAGATCATCACAGTCGATAACAAAGACATCTTCGTTCCCAATAGCGAGATCGCTGGCGGCAAGATCACTAACTTCTCTTCTGAGCCGCTGCGCCGCGTCGACGTAGTTGTACGCGCAGGCTATAACAACGATATCGCAACTGTTAAAAAAGCTTTGACCGAAGCTGTGGCAGCTACTGCCAATACCTTAAGCGATCCCGAGCCGTTCGTCAGGCTTTCCGGCTATAAGGAATACGCAGTGGAATATACGATCCGTGTTTGGGCTGAAGGCGCCAATTACTGGGGCGTTTACTTTGATCTGCTGGAGAATATCAGTAAAGCTTATGCCGCTAACGGCGTCAATGGCGCTGTTCCCGGTATGAACGTTTATATGCAAGGCGACAAATAAAATATCCTTACACTTACTTAAGAGCATTTCCTCACGGAAATGCTCTTATTATTTTTCAGCCACCTGCATCCCACTGGCAGTGTTTTATTGCCCGGGTAATAAAACACTGCCTTGCACTTGCCTGGTCCGCCCTTTTGCTGCCCAACAGATTATAGTATAATTAAACTAAGAAAAAACAAAAGGGGAATTTGCCATGAACAAAATGCCAACTGCCAGAGACTGCATCGTGGAAGCTTTCTTGCAGCTATGCCAGACGCTGCCCTGCGACAAAATAACTGTTTCTCAGCTAACTAAAAAAGCCGGTTATAACCGTAGCACTTTTTACGCTTATTTCAATAATACGGACGACCTGCTCAAACAACTGGAAAACGAGCTGTTTCAGATCGTCGATACCTTTCTGCCCCACGGGATCCGCATTTTCCGTACAGGCGTCCCCACTGAGGAAGAAAGACAACTTTCAAAAATTTTTTTCAAAAACAACGCTCCCATCATGTCGATGCTACTGGGTCCCAACGGCGACCCACGCTTTGTTTATAAAATGAAAAACCATATCCGTCAGGTGCTAGTACGTCATTTGCAGCTGACGCCGCAGCAGCTCACACCGCAGCTGCAGCTTTTAATGGAGTTCATCCTCAGCGGCCATCTTCAGGTACTGGTTTACTGTTACCAGCACAACAGCCCCATTTCCCCGCTGGATTTCTGGCTGAAACTGATCAGTTTTATCGACCAACCGGCTCTCCTGGCAGCTATGGCCCCAAAATCCGACACAAGCCTGTGATTTGTTGCTTGTCAAGCCGCTTAACTTCTCTTATCATTAAAAATAAGAAAACACTTAAAGGAGCTTATGATGAAGAAAAAACTTTTACTTGTTATAGCTATCATAATAGCGTCGGCCTGCGGCTGGCTATGGCTTAAGCCTGCGGCTACTGATAAAACCCAGCTGACTTTATATGGTAACGTGGATATCCGCCAGTTTGATTTGGGCTTTCAGGTGCCGGGACAGGTCACTAAAATGTATTTTGAAGAAGGCGACACCATCAAGCAGGGCAGTCTGGTTGCCGAAATAGACGCCGCCGATTATAAATTGCAGGAAGCGCAGGCGGAAAGCGAAGTTGCTAAAGTCTACGCCTCGATGGTGCAGTCACGCTCAGTCTACGATAAATATGCAGTCCTTTATACCAGCGGCGCTATCTCGAAGCTGGATTTTGAAACTGCTGAAAATACCTTTAAAGAAATGCAGTCAGCCTATAACGCAGCCGTTACTGCTAAAGACCTGCTGAGCAGGCAAAGTGATTATTCCAGACTTTACGCTTTAGAGGAAGGCGTGGTCACAGCCCGTTTAGTGGAGCCGGGCAGCATTATCCAAAAGGGTACGGCTATCTATACGCTTACCAAGCCACGGCCTGTCTGGATCAGGGCCTATATCAGCGAAATCAATTTAGGCAATATTTATGACGGTATGCCGGCGCAAATCATCACCGACAGCACCGACCCCCACACCGGTGCCAAAAAAACCTATCAGGGTCATATCGGCTATATCTCCCCCGTCAGCGAGTTTACCCCTAAAAGCGTCCAGACCACTGATCTGCGGACAGATTTAGTTTATAAGATCCGTGTTTATGTCGACAACGCCGACGAATTTTTACGTCAGGGCATGCCGACCACTGTTTTGCTGGATCTCAAAGCTGTTCGGGGTAAATAAAATGGATACGGTAGTAATCAACGCTGTTACTAAAAAATTTGGCCAGACGGTAGCCCTTGATGCGTTAAGCCTTACTATCCCCATGGGGCAGATGACTGGTATCGTCGGCGCTGACGCCGCCGGTAAAACCACGCTGCTACGCATCATTATCGGCCTGTTGGAGGCAGATACCGGCAGTGTAGCCACCCTGGGACTGGACCCGGCTACCCAGAAAAAGGAACTTACTGCCAGGATCGGCTATATGCCGCAGAAGTTCGGCCTTTATGAAGACCTGACTGTGCGTGAAAACCTGGAGTTTTATGCGGATCTAAAAGAAGTTGCCAAAGACTTTAGTAAGCTTCTGGACTTTACCGGCCTGGAGCCTTTTCAGGACCGGCTGGCAGGCAAGCTGTCGGGCGGGATGAAACAGAAAATGGGGCTGGCCTGCGCCCTTTTGGGCGACCCCGAATTTTTGGTACTGGACGAACCTTCCGTCGGTGTCGACCCTATTTCGCGCCGGGATTTGATGCACCTGGTCAAAACTACCATCACACCCAAAACTACGGTAGTTTGGTCTACAGCCTATTTGGACGAAGCCAACAGCTTCGACAATACTATCGTTATGGATCAGGGCAAGGTCATCTACAATGGTTCACCGTCTGCACTGGCTGCTACCTCTGCCGCTTTTGAACGTGAAGTCATCCGCCTGATGGGCGGCTATGAAGAAAAACCGTCGCAGATCGCAGCCCATTATGTTTATCGGGAAAGCAATATAGAATATCCGGTCGAAGCGCTGGATCTTTTAAAAATGTACGGCAGCTTTGCCGCAGTCAAAAACAATACCTTCCATATCAAACGTGGCGAGATTTTTGGCCTGCTGGGGCCTAACGGCGCCGGTAAATCGACCTCGTTTAAAATGATGTGCGGTTTGGCCCGCCCCACTGCCGGAACGGCGAAGATCATGGGCGTGGACATCAAGGAAAACCCCACCTTAGCCCGCTCCTATCTGGGCTATATGGCGCAGAAATTTTCACTGTACGGTAATATGTCCGTGCGTGAGAACCTGGAATTTTTTGCCGGTATCTACGGTATCCCTTTCGCCGAAATCAAAGAACGCGTCGATAACATAGCGGCGCATTTTGGACTGGCGGTTTATTTCGACCAACTGTCAGAACAGCTGCCACTGGGCATCAAGCAGCGTTTATCCCTGGCCTGCGCCCTGATCCACAACCCGCCGATCCTGTTTTTGGACGAAGCCACTTCTGGCGTCGACGTGGTGACACGCAAGGAGTTTTGGTGCCATCTGCGGGCGCTGGCGGAAAAAGGCGTCACTATTTTGATCACTACGCATTTTATGGATGAAGCGGAATACTGCGATAATATCAGCCTGTTTTATAAAGGCGAAACCATCGCCATCGGCACCCCTGCCGCTTTAAAGCAGCAGGCCGGGGCCACGACCATGGAAGAGGCTTTTATTGAGCTTATCAACCGTAAGGATGCAGAAAGCGGCCTGTTATGAGAATCTTATCGGCTTTTATAAAAAAAGAATTCCTACAGATCATCCGCGACCCCAGCAGTATTTTGATCGCTTTTATTTTGCCCACATTATTATCACTCATCTACATGTATGGTATCAATGTGGACTCGGTCAACATCAAGCTGGGGCTGAAGCTGGACGACGCCAATCCACGGGTCGTGACCCTGGCAAGATCTTTCAGTAATAATCCCTATATCAAAACCAAGGTCTATGATAATAACGCGGATATGTACGCCGCTATTGGCAACTCCCAGTTGCAGGGCGCTGTGATCATACCCGGTGATTTTTCTGCTGATCTGGCCAAAGGCCGCACGGCGCAGGTACTGGTCATTACCGATGGCAGCGAAACCAACACGGCCAACTATGTCCAAAGCTATGCCAGCGGTATCATCACCCAATGGCTGGAAGCCATGAATTACGGCAAACAGCAGGTAAATTTAATAACGCCGCAGCTGCGGGTCTGGTATAACGAAGAACTGGACAGCCATTATTTCATCCTGCCCGGGTCCTTAGCTGTTACCTTAAGCCTGGTCGGGATCCTTTTAACGGCCCTGGTTGTGGCCCGTGAATGGGAACGGGGAACCATGGAAGCCCTGCTGAGCACCCGTCTGAGCAGACTGCAATTTGTGCTGGGCAAATATTTTGCCTACTATGTTCTCGGCACGCTGGCGCTCTGGTGCAACGTCTTTTTATGTGTAACTGCTTTCGAGCTGCCCTTCCGCGGCTCCTATATTGTACTGTTTCTTGTAGGCAGCCTGTTTTTGCTCACCTGTATGGGCATCGGCCTTTTGATATCTACCATCTTCAAAAACCAGTTCCTGGCCAGCCAGCTCTCCCTGGTGATGGGCTTTTTACCGGCGCTGCTATTGTCCGGCCTGCTGTTCCCCATCTCCTCCATGCCGGCCTTTTTTAGATATCTGACGGCAGTGCTGCCCCAGCGTTATTTTGTGACCTTTATCGAAAGTGAATTTTTAGCAGGTACCATCAGTTCTGTAGTTTTGATCAATACGGTCTATTTGAGCTGCCTGTGCCTGGTGTTGTTATTTTTGGTCTACAAAAATACATTAGTGAGGTTAGAAAAATGACAACACGTTTATTGACCTTGATCATCAAAGAATTTAAAGCGATCTGGAAAGACCCACGCAGCCGGTTTATCGTGACTGTGATGCCTCTGTTGCAGCTGATAGTTTTTGCCAACGCCGTAACGATGGAAGTTAAAAACATCGACATGGTAGTATTGGATAACAGCCGCAGCTACTATTCTCGCGAGTTGATCAGCCATTTTGCCAATTCGCCCTGGTTCAATTCCGTCGCTGTCATCGATACGCCTCAGCAACTGCGGGAAAGCATCGATACCCAAAAAGCCAGCGTGGCTTTAGAGATACCCGGTGATTTTGTTCCCGCCATCAAAAATAAGACCGGCGCTGCCGTACAGATAATAACCGACGGCAGGCAAACTAATTCCGCCTCGATCATTGGCAATTACGCTACCCAGATCATCCAGGGCTATACTAAAGAACTGGCGTCAAGCACGCCACCGCTGGAGATCGTTACCCGCAACTGGTTCAACATCAATCTGGACTATAAATATTATTCGCTGGTTTCACTTATGGCTATGCTTTCCATGGTGATCGTACTTTTGCTCACCTCCCTGTCTATTGCCCGGGAAAAAGAAGTGGGCACCTTCGACCAGCTGATCGTCAGTCCCTTGTCCTCAGCCGAGATCCTGATCGGCAAGGCCGTTCCGGCCCAGTTGCTGGCCTGGACGCTTACGCTCTTGATGCTCAGCATCTCGGTCCAGTTTTTTGATTTCCCTTTAAACGGTTCACTGCTGCTTTTTTTAGCCGCCGATTTTATCGCGCTGTTAGCACTGGTAGGTGTAGGACTGTTTATCTCATCCCTGTGCAAAACTCAGCAGCAGGCTATTTTAGGCGTTTTTACCTTTCAAATGCCAGCTGTCTTATTGTCCGGATTTATCTCACCAGTCGACAGTATGCCGGTAGCCTTGCAGTATCTTACCTATCTTAATCCCCTGCGCTTCTTTTTGGCTATCGCCAAAGGGGTTTTGCTAAAGGATATGGAGCTGCAATATGTAGCACTGAATTTACTGCCGCTGACGTTGATCGCCATCCTGACGCTGAGCATCGCCGGCTGGACTTTTAAAAGCAGGCTGGAATAGCCGCCAGTCCCTTATTTTTTTAAAAATCAAGCCGCTGTTTCTTTAGAAACAGCGGCTTGATTTAATATTTACTGTTTTTGATATTTGCTGATTTCCACCAGATTACCGTCCGGGTCACGCACATATAAACTTTGCATCTTCCCCAAAGCACCATTGCGTTCTACAACGCCTTCCTCGATCTCAACGCCGTATTCATCTAATTGCTGCTTTACTTCCAGCAAGTCAGTATCTGTTAACAGACAGAAATCCAAACTGCCGGCTGTAATATTCTTTGCCGCCGGTAAAAATTCTGCCGGCCGACGATGAATATTGATTTTCTGAACACCAAAACGCAGAGCATAATGACCCTCCCTGCATACCAGCTCCAGTCCCAGCACATCACGATAAAACCATATGCAGCGGTCAAAATCCCGCGTTGTCAACACCAGATGATCTAATGCTTTGATCTGTATCATTAGCTTTCCTAATCCCTTCTTAAACAAAAGGCTCCGCCTGAGGCGGAGCCTTTATTTTCTCTTACTGCTCTGGGGCCGCTGTTACCACGGCTTTCACTGCTTTGATGAATTTTGGGCGGGCTATCATCACAAAATGGCCACAGCCTTTGCACTTCAGGCCGAAATCCATGCCCGTGCGGGTGATCTCCCATTCAAAAGAACCGCAGGGATGCGCCTTTTTCATGCGCACCACGTCACCTACATTGAACTTGGCGTCCAACATGGCTTATTCGATGCCTTTGACCGTACTGATATCGGTCACTTCGTAACCGGCTTCGCGGATCTGTTCGATAATATCCATACCATGCTGGGACAAATCTGCACGGATCGTCAACTCGGTAGTATTGGCATCATTCTTTTTGGTGACCACAGAAATAATGTTGATACCCTGGTCGCGGAACATACCGCCAATATCGGCGATAACGCCCACCTTATCAGTAACGTCAACGGTGATGCGTGTGCAGCTTTTAGCGATGCCCATGATGCTTACGAAAGCACGGAAAATATCGCTGTCGGTAATGATGCCACACAGCTTATTATCGTCGTTGACTACCGGCAAAGCATTGATCTTATTTTTATAAAGCAGGTAAGCTACGTCTTCTATAGCGCTGTTATCGCGAACAGTTATCACATCACGGGTCATCACGTCGCGTACTTTTAAACGTGACAGCAGATAATTGGCTTCATAACGGGATAAAGTGCTGGCATCGGAAGGAGAAGTACGGCCAATATCGCCGTCGGTGATGATACCCATAACTCTTTTGATATCATCGACTACGGGGATACGCCGGAAATCCTTGCTTTTCATCAGTTCACGGGCTTCCAGCATGCTTTTGTCTTCTGAAATAGTAACTACATTAGATGACATAAAATCTTTAACTAACATTTCTAACACGCTCCTTTTACGGCATCAGCCGCCTAAATAAGCCTTGCGCACAGCTTCACTGCTGGCTAATTCATGCGCAGTACCTGCCAAAGCGATGCGGCCGGTCTCCAATACATACGCCTTGTCAGCAATGGACAAAGCCATATTGGCATTTTGCTCAACCAAAAGCACCGTAGTGCCGCTCTCGTTTATTTCTTTTATTATATTAAATATTTCTTTAACAAGCAATGGTGCCAAACCCATCGAGGGTTCGTCCAACAGCAAAAGGCGCGGACGGCTCATCAAAGCACGGCCCATGGCCAGCATTTGCTGCTCGCCGCCGGAAAGGGTACCGGAGATCTGTTCTTTACGCTCTAAAAGACGCGGAAATTTTTTAAAAACATCTTCCAGATCACGGGCAATACCGTCTTTATCGCTGCGCAGATAAGCGCCCAGCTCCAGATTTTCCATAACGCTCATATTAGCGAAAACGTGGCGTCCTTCGGGAACCTGGCATAAGCCCATGCCAACGATCTTATGCGCCGGTACGCCAACGATGTTTTTATCTTCAAAAAGTATCGTACCTGTTTTCGGCTTCATCAGGCCGGAAATAGTGCGCAGCGTCGTGCTTTTGCCGGCGCCGTTAGAGCCGACCAGCGTTACGATCTCGCCTTTGGGCACTTCGATGCTGATATCTTTAATGGCGTGAATGGCACCATAATAGACGTCGATATTGTTTACCTTTAACATCAGGATACCTCCTCGCCCAAGTATGCTTCGATAACACGCTTATTGTTCTTGATCTCATCCGGCGTACCGCTGGCGATACAGAAGCCGTATTCCAAAACATAGATACGCTCGCAGACACCCATGACCAGGCCCATATCATGCTCGATCAAAAGGATCGACAAGGCGAATTTATCGCGGATCCAACGGATCATTTCCATCAGTTCTTTGGTTTCCTGCGGATTCATACCAGCCGCCGGTTCGTCCAGCAGCAGCAGTTTCGGCTCTGTTGCCAAAGCCCGGGCGATCTCCAGACGGCGCTGCTCGCCGTAAGGCAGGTTCTTAGCCGTTTCGTAAGCCTTGTCTTCCAGTTTAAATATCTTCAGTAGCTCTAAGGCTTTCTGCGTGATCTCGTCTTCTTCGCTGAAATAACGGCCCACACGGGCGATTGCTTCGCCCAAGTTGTATTTAACGTGCATGTTATAGGCGATCTTAACATTGTCGATAACCGATAATTCCGAGAATAAACGGATATTCTGGAAAGTTCTGGCCATGCCCAGCTGGGTGACCTGATAAGATTTTTTACCGCTGGTTTTCACGCCGTCGAAGATGATCTCGCCTTCGGTCGGTGTGTAAACACCGGTGATCATATTAAAAGCCGTGGTCTTACCGGCGCCGTTAGGCCCGATCAGGCCGATCAGTTCACCCTGATTGATTTCCAGCGAAACATTGGAGACAGCGCGCAGACCGCCAAAGACCATGGAAATATCATTTACTTTCAGCAGTGCGTCCACCTTTGCCACCTCCAAATCCAAACATTTTCAAGCTCAATTCCTTACTGCCAAACAAGCCCTGCGGACGGCGCAGCATCAACACTATCAACGTCAGCGAGTAAATGATCATACGCCATTCGGGGTATTCTGCCAGATAGGCAGAAATAAAAGTTAAAAGTACAGCGCCTGTGATCGCGCCAGTCATAGAACCCAGTCCACCTAAAACTACCATGGTCAAAATATCAAAAGAACGCATGAAGGTGAAAGACGCCGGATGGGCAATGTAAAAATAATGGGCAAACAATACGCCTGCGGTGCCTGCAAAAGCAGCGCCCAGGGTAAACGCCATTACTTTGTATTTAGTGGTGTCGATACCCATGGTATCGGCAGCGATCTCGTTTTCGCGGATCGCCAGACAGCAGCGGCCCGGAGCCGAGTTCTTAAAGTTTTTGATAAAGAAGATCACGAAGATCATGATCCAGAAGACCCAGGCGAAGTTGGTAAAACGGGGAATGCCCATCAATCCGGAAGCACCGCCTACATAGTCTATATTCAAGATGCAGATACGGATGATCTCGCCTAAGCCAAGCGTCGCGATAGCCAGATAGTCACCATTCAGCCGCAACGTCGGCAGACCGATGAGAAAGCCCAGGAAGCCTGCAGAAATAGTGCCGACTACCAATGCCAGCTCATAGGGCATACCCAGCTTGACAGTCACGATAGCGCCCGTATAAGCGCCTACCGCCAGAAAGCCTGCATGGCCGATAGAAAACTGGCCTGTATAACCGTTGATCAGGTTCAGGCTGACCGACAGGATGATATTGATGCAGATCAAAATGATATTCAATTCCCAAAAGGGGCCGATGATCTCTTCCAGCAGCATCCCCTCAACCAGCGCAAAAAGTACGGCACAGGCTACTAACGTCAGTAGATCTTTTTTTCTCATGGCATTCATAGCTCTCACCTACACTTTCTCACGCACATTTTTGCCCAGCAAACCAGCCGGTTTATAAAGCAAAATGAGGATCAGGATAGCGAATGCCGCAGCATCGCGGAAGGTCGAAGAAAAGAAACCGCTGACCATTGCTTCTACCACGCCCAAAATCAAGCCGCCCAGCATCGCGCCGGGGATGATGCCGATACCGCCGAGTACTGCGGCGACGAAAGCCTTGATACCGGGGACCATGCCCATCAGCGGGTCGATAGAATTATAGTAGATGCCTACCAGCACGCCGCCGGCAGCTGCCAGGGCAGAGCCCAGGGCAAAGGTCATGGAAATAACGCGGTCGATATTGATACCCATCAGACGGGCTGCGTCGGCGTCGAAAGAAACGGCCCGCATCGCTTTGCCCGCTTTGGTGTTTTGTACAATGTAAGTCAGCACAGCCATCAAAATCAGCGCGCAGATCAAAATAACTACCTGCTGGCTATTGACGACCAAAGGCCCAAGATGATAGATCGTTGCCTCAAAAACAGCCGGGAAAGTACGGGGCTGCGGCGTCGCGATCAAAATCATACTGTATTCCAAAAAGAACGATACACCGATAGCTGTGATCAAGATTGCGATTCGGGGCGCGTTACGCATAGGCCGATAGGCCACACGTTCAATAATAATACCTGCCAAAGCAGCACAAGCCATCGAAAAAAGAATAGCCGGAATAAAAGAAAAACCAAGCATAGTGGTGGCTACGAAGCCGAAATAAGCACCCAGCATGTAAATATCGCCGTGAGCAAAATTAATGAGCTTGATGATACCATAGATCATCGTATAGCCCAATGCTACCAGCGCATAAATACTGCCCAGCGAAATGCCGTTGATAAGCTGTTGGGCAAACTGTTGCAAAAAGGAACCCATGTCCATAATTCCTGTCCTCCTGATCTCGTGGATTAAACGCAATGAGGCTGTGGTAACACCACAGCCCGCACCATTGCAAAAATTAATTGTGGATTTTATCAAGGATTGATTTTTGTCCTGAAGGTTTGAGCGCCATCGATATGTTCGATGATTACAGCACTCTTAACCGGGTTATGCTGCGCGTCAAAGGTTACAGTACCGGATACACCCTGGAAGCCATTTATTTTAGCCATAGCCTGGGCCACCTTTACCGGATCAGCATCGCCTGCGTTTTTGATCGCTTCAGCGACCAGCAAAGCGGAGTCATAAGAAAGCGCTGCGAAAACGTCGGGTTTTACTTTGTAAGCTTTTTCATATTCACTGACAAAAGCTTTGTTCAAAGCGGAATCATCGTCAGGAGAATACAAGCTGGAGAAGTAAGTATTATTGAGTGCTGCCTTGCCTGCGATCTCAGGCAATTTGGCGCTGTCCCAGCCGTCTCCGCCGGCCATCGGGATCTCAAGGCCCATTTCACGGCCCTGTTTCACGACCATGCCGACTTCCTGGTAATAACCGGGAACATAAAGAATATCGGGAGCTGCAGCTTTGATTTTAGTCAAGGTAGCTTTAAAATCGGTATCCTTTTGCAGATATGATTCTTCAGCCACAACAGTACCGCCGTTCTTTTCAAAGTTTTCTTTAAAGAACGCCGCCAAGCCTTTAGCATAGTCAGAAGAATTATCGATAAGGATCGCTGCTTTTGTTGCTTTTAAATCATTTTTAGCAAAGTTGGCCATAACGGTGCCCTGGAACGGATCGATGAAGCAGGCGCGGAAATTATAATCTTTAGTCTTGCCTGTCGCCGGGTCCACGGTAACGTTAGGATTAGTAGCCATCGGTGCGATATCCAGCACTTTGCTGCCATTGTTGATCGCACTGGCCGCAATAGTAGCGGAAGAAAGGTTGGGGCCGATAACGGCTACGACCTTATCCTGAGAAACGAGCTTTTGCATGGCGTTGGTCGCTTCGGCCGCTTCGGATTTATTATCCGCAACTACCAGCTCCAACTTTTTGCCATTGACGCCGCCTTTGGCATTGATGTCTTTAAAAGCCAGTTCAATACCATTTTTAGCAGAAATACCAAAGCTGGCACTGCCGCCGGTCATTTCCAGATTGCCGCCAACCTTGATGGTATCGCCAGCAGCTTTTTTATCGCCGCCACAGCCGCTAAGCATAGCTGCTAAAGCCATACTTGCTACCATTACTGAGAATACCTTAGTAACTTTTTTCATTGTTTTTCCCCCTCTGATGAAAACCTCAAAATATATTTAATCCTGCGCGGCCAAAGCCGCGCGGACCAAAAAACATCTAAAAAACAATGGTTTCTACTGATCTTATCTTTTTTATATATTTAGTTTACAAAACAGCTTTACTGCACTATTACAGCGAGATTTTTTCTTTAAAGGACTGTACACCGTCTTTCAGCTCGATGATGATCGCGCTGGTGATCGGATTGTGGTCAGCATCATAAGTCAGCTTGCCGCTGGCAACGGGCAGGTCTTTGGTAGCAGCAATAGCGGCAGCAAGTTTGGTGCCGTCAGAAGCGCCGCCTGCGCGTTTGATGGAGTCAGCCAGAATCAAACCGGCATTGTAGCCCTGCATACAGAAAACGTCAGGTTCTTTGTTATACATAGCTTTGTAACCGGCGATAAATTTTTGTACGGAAGGCTCTTTATCCTCTGCGGAATAAGCGCTGGAGAAATAAGTGTTGTTCAAAGCAACAGGGCCGCCGATCTCAACAAGCTTCGGGCTGTCCCAGCCGTCGCAGCCTAAGAGCGGTACATCCATACCCAATTCACGGGTTTGTTTGATGATCTTGGCAACTTCTTCATAGTAACCAGGAATATAGATGGCTTCCGGATTAGTAGATTTGATTTTAGTCAAAGCAGATTTGAAATCCAGATCTTTTGCCAGGAAAGCTTCTTTGGCAACGATCTTACCGCCTTTGCCTTCCATAGTCGTGGTGAATACTTCAGCCAAACCTTTGGAATAGTCGCTGGAAGCGTCATACAAAATCGCTACGTTTTTGACATGCAGGTTTTTATCAGCAAACTCTGCCATTACGCGGCCCTGGAACGGATCGATGAAGCAGGAACGGAAGACAAATTCTTTGACCTTACCGTTCTCAACAGTGATGTTAGGCGCCGTAGCACAGGGTGCGATCAAAGGAATCTTGTTAGCAGTAGTGATAGGAGTGGAAGCAGCAACGCAGCCGCTGGTAGCAGGGCCAATGACCGCAACTACTTTATCCTGGGTTACGAGCTTGGTAACAGAGTTACCTGCCTCGGAAGGCTCAGACTTGTTATCGCTTTCCACGATACGCAGTTTTTTGCCGTCGATACCGCCGGCTTTGTTAACTTCGTCAAAGGCCATTTTCAAGCCCGACAAAGTAGATTTACCGTAGTTGGCGACATTGCCGGTCAGCTCAAAGCTTGCGCCTACTACGATCTCATTGGTGTTAGCAGCTTCTTTCTTTTTGTCTCCGCCGCAACCTGCGGTCAGTGAAGCGAATACCATAGCCACTAAAGCAGCACTGGCAACTTTTCTCCAGGTTTTCATTTCTTCTTTCCCCTTTTCCTTTTAATGATATAATTGGTTACTTCTATGCAGCAGCCGTTGCTGTTCCCCTCGCAACAGTGTCTTACTTTGGCAACGCTACGTTTGTAACTATCTGCTCACAATTATAAATACTTTTTCACACTTTTGTCAACTCTTTTTTTGAAAATCCGTACAAAAAACGAATAATTTGCTCTGCTATTTTGTATTTTTTGATCTTTTTGCCATTTGTTCCGTATACAGAAGACACTATTCCGTTCGAAGCAGAATGTATACAAAATTCACGATTTTTCTTGGCACGCTATCTTTTTATGATGTATAATATTTGTGTATGTTAACTGAATTCACAGATAGGAGCTCCCATGCATTATATTCCCTTGCTTTTTCTTTGCGCGAAAGTTTTTTCCTTTATATATCATCGCGAACTGGCCCTGTTCCTGCATAATTTCCGAGCGATCGTCGAAGAGCGCCGCAGTGCTAAAAAAGTACATGTAGTTTTTATCGACAAAACCACTGTCTTTTTCCTCATTTATTTCCTTATCGACATCCTCTTCCTCTTCTACTGCATCTGGCTCATTACCGGCGACGGCTGGGAGCCCGGCTGTATGCTACTGTTCCTCTCGGCGCTGGAATCCTATGGCGTCCAGGGACGTATCGCCGGTGCTTATGAAGTTAGCCCGTTGGGATTCGTCTATGCCCGCATCTGGTTCAAATACCTGATGAGCGCCCAGGTCATGTTCATACTGTTGCAGCTGTTTCACGGCAATATGTAATACTAACAGCAATATCATTATTTGCTAAAACTCTACATTATATATAGAGGAACTCTTTATCCCTCTGCTTCTTGATTTTGAGAAGCAGAGGGTAAATTTTATTCAACTGAAAAAACAGCTTCGTTTTCTGCAAAACTACTTTTATTTTTTCAACAGCCAGCTTGACAGAAAATAAAACTTTTACTTAAATTTCTGCGATATTTTTCGCGATTTTAATAAAGTACTATTTATCACCCAGTATCTTTTATTTATTTTCTATCAATTAGTCGATCCATCTAAATTTTTAAAAGCATTGTCAAAATACAATCTGCCTAACTCCACCAAAAATTTATTACTATTTACCAAACACTTTTTCCTAAAAAAATCTAATATCTCGAATTTTATTTTATACTTAGCTTCTTTAAAGCCAAATCATTATCAGTGTATACACAAAAACGCTCACAAATCGCTTGTGAGCGTTTTTTCTTTGCGGCGCAAGCCAGTCTATTCATTTTGGATTTTGCCAGTCTTGCAGGTCATTTAAAGCGATGAGTTTTTCGCCTATTTTTGCTGTAATACTTCCTCTTCTTCTTTAGAAAGTACATAGTGCGATTTTCCTGCTGTAACGGGTTTGGCATAACAGCGATTTTCTTCACGGCCGTAGATACTCGAAATAACGACGCCGTTATTTTCTTCATCTGTCAGCGCAATAGAATAACTTAAATCACTGCCCGTATTATCAAAAGCATTATAACGTAAGACCCGCAGATTTTGCACGCAATTTTTCAAACGCAAGCGCAGTTCATCACGGCTTTTTTCCAAAGCAGTAATATTTGCTTCCGCAGCGCGCAGATCTGTCAGCGTTTGCGTCAGTACTTCGTCTATATCCATCGTAGTGCTTTTAGTAAAGTAATCATACTTCCATTGCAGCTTCCTCAGCTTGCTGTTCAAAATTACCAACATTGTCAATAAAAATATAAGCAGCACCAGTAAAACAGCGACTATCACCAGCAAATTGCCGCTTAAGATTTCATTTATCTGTTCCATTGTTTTCCTTCTTCCTTTATAAAAGACCAACCAGTGTTACTATAAGCCCTGCCCATACTACTGCCGGCAGCAGATTCGAGATGCGGATCTGCACCACTTTCAGCATATTGACGCCGATAGCCATGATCAGCACCCCGCCTGTGGCAGTTACTTCATTTAAAATACTTGTGGTCAATATGGGCTCCAATACTCCGGCCAGCACTGTAAGCGTGCCCTGATACAGCAGTACGCTGACTGCCGATAAGGCTACACCGACACCAAGATTTGCAGTCAGGATGATAGCAATGATGCCGTCCAGAGTAGACTTGGCAAAAAGGATCGTTGTATCGCCTTTCAATCCGTCTTCCAGGCTACCGATGATCGCCATAGCGCCAACGCAGTAAATCAAGCTGGCGGCCACAAACCCTTCGCCTATCGCTTTAGCCGCACCAGCGTCACGTCCGCCAATAATTTTCTTGCCGACCCAATCGCCGAATTTTTGCAGCTTCACATCGATATCCAAAGCTTCGCCAACGATAGCTCCCAGTACCAGACTGAAAATCACGACCATAATATTTTCACTTTTAAAGGCCATCTGCACACCAATCACGATAATGCACAGTGCCACACCCTGCATGATACTTTCCTGCCACTTTTCCGGCAGTCCCCGGCGCAGCAGTAATCCTACAGCAGCACCGGCTAAGATCGCACCGGCATTGACCAAAGTCCCCAGTCCTATCATAACGCCGCGCCCTTGAAGCAATGCGTGTCTATCTTTCTTTGCACGTCTTTCTCTCCCCCATCACTACACTGCCATAGCAAAGCATCTTATACCGACAGCCACGGTTTTTTTCTTTTCAACGGCTGCTGGGCCGGTTTATCCAGCAGATCATAGATGCGCTCCAGATCCTCTGGCGAGTAGTACTCTATTTCTATCTTACCCTGCTTTTCGTTCTTCGGCACAACTTTAACTTTTGTTCCTAAAAGTTCTACCAGCCGGTTTTGAAAATCACTGGCATACACGTCTTCTTTGGCAGCTGTTTTTGTTTTCCTTGTCGGCGTTTTGCTGCCCAGCACAGCAACTGTTTCCTTCAGCACTTTTACCTTGCGGCCGGCTTTCAGTTCCTTCACTACGTCCTCAACAGTACGTGAGCTCCAGCCTTTTTCGATAATGGCTTCGGCAACCTCTGTCTGCTGCTTTTCATTGTCCAGTGACAACAGTGGTTTGACCTGTCCCATCGTCAATGTTTCACGTGAAACATATTCCCTGATCCGCGGCGGCAGATTCAGCAGCCTCAGGATGTTAGCTACAGCGGTTCTGCTGCGCCCCACCTTTTTAGCCGCATCCTCCTGGGTCAACTTGCACTCAGTCATCAGTCGTTTGATGCCTTCGGCCTCTTCCACCGGATTCAGGTCGTGACGCTGGATGTTTTCCACCAGCGCTATTTCCATCATCGTCGCGTCATCATAGTCACGAATAATAACGGGCACTGTTTTCAATTTGGCTTCTTTAGAGGCGCGCCAGCGGCGTTCGCCGGCAACGATCTCGTATTTGCGGCCATGCTTGCGCACCACCAGCGGCTGAATAACACCGTGCAGCTTAATGGATTCCACCAGCTCGGCCAGCTTATCCGCATCAAAAACCTGCCGGGGTTGATGCGGGTTGGGAATAATATCCTTCAGCGGCAGCTCCTGCTTTTCTTCATCGCTGCGCACCGGTTCCACTACTTCTGCCGTAGGGTTGGCAATGTCGCCGAAAATAGCACCCAGGCCTTTGCCTAAACCGCTTTTACTCATCGCCGATTACCTCCCGTGCCAGCTCCTGATAAACCATTGCGCCTTTGGATTTTGGGTCATACACAATGACTGGCTGTCCATGGCTGGGAGCTTCACTCAAACGAACATTACGCGGGATAATGGTATTATACATTTTAGTTTCAAAATATTTTTTTACTTCGTCAACTACATCCGTAGACAGGTTAGTGCGGGCATCGTACATGGTCATAACTACGCCTTCCAGCTTCAAAGCCGGGTTCAGATTACGCTGCACTAATTTGATCGTATTCATCAGCTGAGTAACGCCTTCCAGAGCATAAAATTCGCACTGGATCGGGATCAGCACCGAACTGGCAGCCGTCAAAGCATTGATCGTCAGCAACCCCAAAGAAGGCGGGCAGTCGATCAAGACATAATCATAATCATGTTTGACCCGTTCCAGAGAACTTTTCAACCGTCCCTCCCTGTTCATCAGGCTCACTAGCTCGATCTCAGCGCCAGCCAGCTGGATCGTTGCCGGCAGTACGTCCAAATTAGCATACGCACTGTGCACGATCAGATCCTTCATTGGCACATCGTCGATCAACGTATCATAGATACATTTTTTGATATCACGCTTATCAAACCCCAATCCGCTGGTCGAATTGCCCTGCGGATCAGAATCTATCAATAATACCTTGCGCCCTTTTAAAGCCAGACATGCAGCCAAATTGACAGTTGTAGTAGTTTTACCAACGCCGCCTTTTTGGTTGGCAATAGCGATAACCTTAACCAAAATCCTCACCTCACCCTTAATATCTTCACTACATTATTATGTAATTTCATCTGGTTCTAATTTTATCACAAATTAAGTGTTTCACCTATAGTTAAAAACAAAAATCCCTGTTTTTCTGCTATAAAACCAATCATTATTTTTTAACAGGCAAGTTCCAAGGCGAATGTTTCACGTGAAACATTCGCCTTGGACTCTGCGCAATATTTTAGCTCCACTCTTGTCGGAACCAGTCTGCAACTATGCCACCGCAACCGCCTGATAACTTCCTGCCCATATTTATCAACACAACCCACAGCTTTATCCACATTTTTTAATAAAAAATATTTTACAGCGATTTAATCTGCTATTGCCCTTTACTTCACAAAGCTTTCTCCATCAAAATGTGCGGACAAAATTCATCCAGATATGGCTCGCCACATTCAACATAACCTAAAGTGCGGTAAAATCCGCTGGCCTGGCACTGGGCCGACAAACTTATGGTAATGCCGCCTGCTTTAACCGCTTCCAACTCCAATGCCTGCATGATCTGTTCACCAAAATGACGACCTCGATATTCTTGCAGCACGGCGATCCTTCCAACAACGAACGAACCCTGCTGCTGTCCGGGCAATAGTCTGCCTGTACCCACCGCCTGACCGTCTAAAAACAAAACTGCGTGCATGACCTTATCATCCCACTCGTCGAATTCATTTTGAAATCCCTGCTCTGCTACAAACACCTTTTCCCTGATAGCTTTCGCATCTTCACATAAATAGTCATATATCTTAACCATGTCCTGCTCCTTCCAGCAAAAAAGTGTGCGAATTTATGCCTTCCAGACCTACGGCATAAATTTGCACACTCATGTTAGCTTCTCCATCCGGTGACGAAGAAATAAGTTTTACTCTTTTCAGTTGCCGCCATTATAACACGGCCTTAGTGTAAATTCAAGCATCCAGACGCTGGTTCTGCTGCTTTAGCAGATGCCGATAAACGGTTATCTTATCTTGTAGATTTTTTCTGTACTGCTGCCATTTCTTTATTTCTTCGTCCACAAAATCCTGATGGGCTGTCAGTAATTCCAATCTTGCCCCTGTAGTCGCCTCACCCTCATAACGCAGGCAGGCATATTTTCTGATATCACGCAGTAACATTCCCGTTGCTTTCAGTTTCTGCAAAAACTTTACCCATTCCACATCGGACTCAGCATAAACCCTGCAACCATACTGATCGCGGCACACCTGCAGTAAACCTTTTTTCTCATAATACCTTAAAGTATACGCGCTGATACCCGTCAGCTCAGCAAAAACACCTATTTTCATTTTTTCACCTTCACTGCTTGACTTAGACTATAGTCTAAAATTTATACTCTAATTGTAACTATTTTGGAGGTGAATGTAAATGACAACCAACTATTTCGCAGAGGGTCTGAAAAACCTGCATCGGATCGATGGTGAAGCCGGCATTGCCGTTATCGAAAATCTGAACGACATTGCTCCTGATTTGGGCAACTATATCGTAGAATTCGCTTTTGGACAGATCTACGCTCGTCCAGGTTTGAGCCTGGAAGAACGCGAATTACTGACTCTAGCCAGCCTGCTGACTGCCGGTGGCTGCGAAACACAGCTGCAAGTCCATATTAAAGCAGCCCTGCATGTGGGGCTGGAGCAAAATAAGATCATCGAGGCTTTCCTACATTGCATCCCCTACACAGGTTTTCCCAAAGTGCTCAACGCCGTTACCGTTGCCAGACAAGTTTTTGCAGAAGCTACCGCCGCAAAATAAACTTGCAGCGACAACTTAGATTATTTATACTTAGAATAAGCAACGAATCAGCAAACTGAAAAGGAGCTTTTATGGAATTACAACTTTTACCACAGCCTTTTGCCGTCTGCCAGGTAACAAACCTGCAGCAAATCAACTGGCAAATGCCTTTTTGCTTTCTCAGCAAAACTGATGAAGAGTTATCCTTAGTCTGCCCTGAAGAAAACCTGCCCACACAAACTCTGCAATGCGAATACGGCTGGCGCACCTTTAAGATCTGCGGCACGCTTGATTTTGCCCTTGTTGGTATCCTCGCCAGGCTTTCCGGGCTACTGGCTGCCGCTGGTATCAGCATCTTTGCTGTTTCCACCTATAATACCGACTATATCCTAATCAAAGAAACTGCTTTGGAACAGGCCTCAGCGGTTTTAACGGCCAACGGTTACAATATCATAACAGCAATATAAGAAATAACACAAGCGATGTTTCACGTGAAACATCGCTTGTGTTATTTATGCCATTATTTGCTTTTCGTATGCTTCAAAAGCACCTATACGACTGCTTTTCTAAATAGATCAGTGTCAGTGCTGCGTCTATTTGCTTTTCATCAAAAATTTTATAGCCAGCTTTTTGGTAAAGGTACAGATTCTGTGTGCTTTTACTACTGGTAAAAAGTTCATACCTGCTGGCAGGTATAGTTTTTTCAACTGCCAATAGTAACCTGCTCCCCCATCCCTGACGCTGATATTCAGGCCGCACCATCAGCTTACCCACATAAACACTTCCAGCCTGTTCATGGGCACGGACAGAGCCGATAATTTCTCCGTCCTGAGTTATAAGTTTCAGTATCAGGCCCTGTTTGTATTCCTGTTGCATCTCTGCCAAAGTCTGTTTAAGCGGTGGTATATTATAATTATTCAGCAACCGTGCTTCACTTTGATAGGCTAAATACTGCAAGTCTAAAATTTTCTGCAAATCCTCCCAAAGCGCTTTTTCCATTTGTAACTCGTCCATAGCGCGCCATCCCCAATCATTTTGCTTGTTTTTTACAACTTTCGCTCCAAATAAACCATATCCACCAACTGGGTGCTACCTTCAAAAATCGGCAGTGGATAATTATCAGTAAAGAAATTTTTGACTATATGACTTCTAACAAAGCCGCAGGCAGCATAAAAATCCAGCGCCGAGGGTACGTCGCCTGTCCCAACCAGCATTTTGTTTCCTTCACGTCCATACAATCCGCACAATACTTCTATTAAATAATGACCATAGCCCTGGCGCTGTGCCTTTGGTTCCACCGCCAGGTTCTTCAATTCAAAAACAGTTTCTGCTTCTCGTGTTACTACGGCAACCGCTTTTAAGTCGCCGTCATAAAGAGCGAAAAGCTCGCCCCGTTCCAAATATCTGTCGATCATAGTTTCCTCTTCATCACCCAATAGCAGCAAAGGCAAAAATCTTTTTTTACCCTCGTTGATCTGCATGATAACTTTTCTCTTAGCAGCCCGCCGCTGCCAAGTATCACGTTCCAAGCAATACAACAGATGCGGCATTTCCTGTCCACAATAAAGTTTCTTAAACTCCCTCAATGCCAGCATGCCTAATCCAGCAGCGACCCGCTGGGATGGCAGATTATTTGTTCTGACCTGTGCTGTCAGCAGCGGCAACTCTAAATTGTGGAACGCATATTGGCACAGGGCCTCCCCACCTTCACTCGCATAGCCCTGCCCCCAGCAGCGCTTATGTAAAATATAACCAATGCCGGTATAAGCCTCCCCTGCCACACGTTCCTGCAAAATGCCCATCACGCCGATCAGACTGCCGTCAGAGCGCAGACGTACAGCCCAGTAGCTATAACCATCACTTGCATAGCGGCGCAAATTTTCTGATAGCCAGTCCTGTACTTCCTCGGAACTGAAGCCATGCTCCCAAGCATACATGATATCCGGATCGCCCAGCAGTTCCTGTAAAGCGCCCTGATCACTACCTGCCAGCAACGAAAATTCCAACCGTTCAGTTATTAAAAAGGGACTGTTTTCACTTTTCATCAGCCAGCCACTCCATTTCTACTATCTCCCATTGTTCTCCTAAAAATTCCAACTGATGCCGCATAAAAATAGACGCAGTGCCGGAGCAGTTTCTAAAACCTTCCCGCTTATAACAATGCTGTGCCGCCAGATTATTAGCGAAAACCCCCAATGTCAGGCGGCGCATCCCTAAAATATACTGCACATAGCTTTGAACCAGTCGCACCAAGGCTCTGCCTTGGCCAGTACCGCGCTGCTCTGGCGCTAACAGAACAAATCCAAGATGGATACTGTTGTCAATATAATCGGCACGACGCAGCAGAATATGACCTACAGGTTGACCTCCGCCATCCAGCACGGTCAAAGGCCAGGCCCCCTCATCAGCGGCAATTTTTTTCACATAAGTAAGTACCTGTTCTGCAGTCAGCGGATAAGTAAATTTTCCGGCACTCCAATAATAGAAGTCCCGTTCATTAACGATCCAAGCAGGCAGATGTGTCGCATCGCTATCTTTAAAAGGACGTAATCTCAACATATTTCCACCCCTCGCATTAATATAATTTACAAGCTATACCTATTTTTATTAGGCTTACGTTTAAGCAGCAGCAGCTTGCTGAAATCGTCAAACAACATTGTATCCTTTACCTCTAGCAGCAGCCACTTACCATCGTGGTAGGTCGTCGTCAAATCGTACAGCTGCTGCACAGGCATGGTATAGTTATCCCTATCGTTCTCAAACTTTTCCCGTTCAGCTTTACTCAAAATCACCATAAAACCCAGGCAGCCAGCGCGCAGATAAAGGGCACATAACGTTTTGCCACCGCGCCGGTACTTATATTCATAATCCCAGGCTTTGCCGCCTTTGTTCCACAGCCGCTCCATATCGTAACTTTCTTCAATCAAAGCGCACAGTTGCTGCCAGACTGTAAAAAGGTGGTCATCAAGTAATTCCTGTAATACTTCCTGTGAAGGTATTTTCTCCAACATCTGCTTCTCCTTTATTGGCAGTGATTGGTCACAGCAGCTTTTTAGCCAACACCACTGCTCTGGCCGCAAAGCCATATTGTTCATAAAAACGGACAGCCTGTTCATTACCGACAATAGCTTTCAGTTCAATCAGTTCTACATCAAGTCGATCCAATTCCGTCAGCATCCATTGCATCAGTAAAGCGCCTGCACCTTGGCCGCGCAGTTGCTCATTAATGTAAATGTAGTCGATGCTGCCGATTTTGCCCGCCTGGGAAAAGGCACAAAAGCCCTCCCATTTGCCATTAACTATCACCACAGCGGCTTTCGATTTGCCTGCAGCAAGACCGTTTTTAAGGACAACACATTTATCGCTGACGCTAACCAATGGATAGCACCCCGAAAAATTGACAGCTACCCGGTTATGATAGGCTGCCAGCGCTGTTAAAAAAGGGGCCAAGCTATCTATTTCTGCCTCTGTCAGCAGCTTGATCTCAAGTTTCATCCTGTTACCTCCTACTACAAACTTTATTTGGCACAGGCCCGTACATATTTTTCAGGCACACCCATCCTGACGGCGGTTTCCGTAATGCTCATGCCACTGTTTAAAAATCGCTGGCAAACAGCTTTCATATTTTCGCCCACCTCCAGAATATGCTGATCCGGGTCATAAAACCGCACGACACGCTGACCCCAGGCATATTCTTTGACTTGATGAACATAAGTAATATTTGTTAACCCTGCCAGCTTCTTCAAAAAATCATCAAAAGCATCTTCTTCAAAATATAGCTCTGCTCCATTGCCTCCAAAAGCTATTTCCCTGGCGTCTTTTTCAATAAATTCGTACCAGCTTTCCTTCGTTTGCAAGGCGACCCCGCCTGTCATAGTAACATTAGCACCCAAATCCATGATCACCCGTAGTCCTAAAACTTCTTTATAGAATTTTACTGATGCCGCCATATCTTCCACTACTAAAAGCGCTGCCTGAAACTTCATAAACTGCTACCTCTCTTCAATTTCTTTTATTTCAATCGCAGATGCAGGATTGGGAAAGGTTTCCCCTGCCCATCCACCGCTGAACGTCCAGCTTGATAAAAACCATGCTTATAGTAAAAGTCCTGTGCCTGCGGGTTCTGTTCGTTGACATCTACTTCTGTAACACCAAGCTCTTCTATAGCCTGCGTCAGTAACATCGACCCTAACCCACACCCACGCTGTTCACCCTTGATAAAAAGCATTTCCAGCTTCTGCCCGTCAATGCCCATAAATCCCACATAAGTTCCGTCAACAGTACGTAGCGCCCATAATTCGGATATCAAAGACAGCCCCTGTAATACCAGTGGTCGCAGACCGGCAATATCCGCTGCTGTCAAAAAGTGGTGGCTTTGCCGCACCGAATCTTCCCAGACCAGCAGCAATGCCGCCAGTAAGTCCGACTCTCTTGTCGTAATTTTTATTATTTCCATCTGTGTCTACCCTCCCACTACTGGCAGTGCTTCCAAAAAGAGGATGTTTCACGTGAAACATCCTCTTTTAATGCTTCTATTATATATTTTTTAAGATTTTACACGTTTAACGGCGTACCATATCCGCTGTTATTTCTTCTAAAGCAGCAGCGCCGCACATGGCCATAGTATCCTGCAATTCCGCCGCCAGCTTCTCAATATAAACTTTAACGCCTTCCTTGCCGCCGCCAAAAACTGCCGTTACAAAGGGACGGGCAACAACAACAGCATCGGCTCCTAACGCCAGCGCTTTAAAAATATCAACACCGCTGCGAATACCTCCGTCAACAATGATCTTCATTTTGCCGCCAACTGCCGCTGCGATCTCTGGCAGTACCTCGGCTGTTGCCGGGCATTGATCCAGTACACGCCCACCATGATTAGAAACAATGATGGCCTGCGCTCCGGCTTCGTGGGCTTTCAAAGATCCTTTAGCAGTCATCACACCTTTAACGATAAACGGCACGCCCGCCATTTTAGCTATCTCCGCCAGCTCGGACACTGATTTACTACCTGCAGGCGGCGTCATATTCTGCAAAAATGGCAGGCCCGCAGCATCAATATCCATTGCTACCGCAAAAGCACCTGACTGGCGTACCAATGCCAGTTTTTCTTGGATCGTTTCCAAATTCCAGGGTTTGACGGTAGGTATACCCAAACCAGCAACTGCGCCAATAGCCTGCGTTGCCGCCTGCATCACACTGCCATCCAAACCATCGCCGGTAAAAGCGGCAATACCATTTTCCGCACAGGCAGAAACCAGCACTTCGTTATAGGTAACGTCGCTGTAAGCATCACTGTAATGCATAGCCACAGCACCTACTGGGCCTGCAAAAAACGGGTACTGGAAATGCTTGCCAAAAAGCTCCAGCCCTGTATTGATAGTTCTCTTAGCGCAGAGCGTATCCATATTGACGCGGATATCCTGCCATTTTTGGTAGTTGCGGATAGCCGTATCGCCTACGCCTTTAGCGCCGGGGCCGGGCATGGTATTGCGGCAAGCAATGCCGTTACAGACCGGGCAAGCCTTGCATTTAGTGCCTATTTTTGTACGTGCTGTTTGTAAAACCTCGTTATAATCCATGGAATGACCCTCCCTTATACTGCATCACTTTTATACTTATTTTACTACATCCGGCAGATTTGTACAGAACAATTCTTCTGCCGCCTTCTTAAAACAAAGAAAAAGCAGCGATAGCCATCGCTGCCTGTAATTTTTAAAACAACCGCTGTTCTTTTTGTTTTTTAGTATTGCGGATACGCAAAGTCACCAGCACGTCTCCGCCGTCCACATCCTGCTCCATGGATACGGGGATACCAACGTCCTTGATGGTCGAAACGATCTGCTTGATGCTGTTTAAATAAATGCGCACATCGTTGACGATGACCAGCCGTTTCTTTTTCGGAGTGACTTCGCCCTCGCCCGCTTCCAAATATTTTTTAACATATTCTTCTGTCTGACGCACGCTTAAACTGTTTTTGACGATTGCTTCTATGATCTGCTGCTGCTCTGCCTCTGTCGGCAGTTTAAGCAATACCCTGGCATGGCGTTCGGTCAAGCTGTTTTTATGCAACGCTTCACGAACAGCCTGGGGCAGACGTAATAAACGCAGCTTATTGGCAATAGTTGATTGTTTTTTACCGACCCTGGACGCCATAGAATCCTGCGTCAGATGAAATTCGTTCATCAACAACTCATAGCCTTCGGCTTCTTCCAAATAATGCAGATCTTCACGCTGCAGATTTTCTATCAAAGCGATCTCGGCGATCTGCTGCTGGGTATAATCACTGATAATAACAGGTATCTCGTGCAGCTGGGCCATTTTCGATGCCCGCAGTCTGCGTTCGCCGGCAATCAGCAGATAATTACCACTGCCGTCTTCCAGCGGTGCTACCAGCAATGGTTGTAAAACGCCGTATTGGGCAATAGAAGCCGCCAGATCCTGCAAGCCCTCTTCATCGAAGGTTTTACGCGGCTGATAAGGATTAGGTATAACCTTAGCCAACGGCACTTTCACTACCTGAATTGCCTTACTGCTGTGTTTGGTCCCCATTTCCGTACGTCCTGCTTCTAAAACAGAAAATCCATCATCAACTGTCATAAACTTAACCTCCACTATTTATTCCAGGGGCTGCTTGTCCGGCAGTCCCGCTTTGCGCGGATACGCTTTGGGTGTCGTTTTTATTTTAGCTATTTTTACAATAGCCCGTCCGTCATCTAAACCCGGCAGCTTTACAGCTTCGGCACTGACCAGCTTACCGCCTAAGATACTTAGGGCTTTACCGCCCACAGCGATCTCTTCCTGATATTTGCTACCCTTCAAGGCGATAAAGCTGCCGCCAACCTTGACCAGCGGCAAACAGTATTCAGCTAAAACACTGAGCCGTGCTACAGCACGTGCCGTTACCAGTGCGTACTTCTCACGGTGCTGTGGGTCGCGTCCGGCGTCCTCGGCCCGTAAATGTACGCAACGGATACCTTTCAGTTCCAGCCGGTCAATGACAGTTTGCAAAAATTTAAGCCGTTTAGCCAGCGAGTCGATCAGCGTCACTTTTAAAGAGGGGCAATAGATCTTGAGCGGGATACCGGGAAAACCTGCCCCCGTGCCCACGTCTGCCAGCGTTTTACCCTCAAAAGCCTGCGGCTCAAAGGCCAGCAGCGAATCTATCATGTGCTTGACGGCCACGTCTTCCGGTTCGGTGATCGCCGTCAGGTTCATCACCTTATTGGTTTCTACCAACAGCTCATAATAAGCAGTAAACTGCTCCAGCTGCCTGTCGGTAAAGCTTAGTCCGGCCTCAATACCTTTGGCCTGCATGATCTCTGCAAAACTCATGCTTCCTGCTCCTTTCGGCGCATAGCTTCCAGCGCGATCATTAAAACGCTGACATCAGCCGGTGAAACACCGGAGATGCGCGAAGCCTGACCGATAGAGGTCGGTTTGACCTTAGCCAGTTTTTCAGCCGCTTCTGTTGACAGCTCTTTAATCGCCAGATAATCGACAGTATCGGGGATCTTTTTATTTTCCAGCTTCAGCGCTTTTTCTACTTCTTGTTTTTGTTTATTGATATAGCCTTCGTATTTGGCAAAAACCTCTACCTGTTCCGCCACCACTGCTGGCAGCTCGGGAATCTCAAAGGCCTGCTTTAATTTCGCATAGCTCATTTCACTGCGCCGCAGCAAGTCCAGCATCGACATACCTGAACGGATCGGGGCTGTTCCCAGCTCGGCCAGTTTTGCCAGCACCTCCCCATTAGGAGGCAGGTGCGTACTGCCTAATGTATGCAGCGTCCGTTCCAGCAAGCTGCGTTTAGCCGTAAAGGCCTCATAACGCGCGTCATCCACCATCCCCACCGCCCGGCCTTTATCGGTCAGGCGCAGGTCGGCATTATCCTGACGCAGCAGCAGGCGGTATTCTGCCCGTGAGGTCATCATCCGGTAAGGCTCGTTCGTGCCCTTGGTGACCAGATCGTCGATAAGGACACCTAAATAACCGTCGCTGCGGCTCAAAAGCAACGGCTGCTGGCCTCTGATCTTCTGCATGGCGTTGACCCCTGCCAATAGACCCTGGGCGGCCGCCTCTTCGTAGCCGCTGGTACCGTTGGCCTGCCCAGCCGAAAACAGACCGCTGATAGCTTTATGCTCCAAGGTGGACTGTAACTGCAGCGGGTCTAAGCAATCATAATCAATAGCGTAACCAGCACGCATCATACGGCAGTTTTCCAAACCGGGTATAGTCTGCATAAACTGCAGCTGCACATGGGCCGGTAATGAGGATGACATCCCCTGCACGTACATTTCGTTAGTACGCATCCCTTCCGGCTCTACAAACAGCTGGTGCCGTTCTTTATCGGCAAAACGCACTATCTTCGCTTCGATAGAAGGACAGTACCGGGGTCCGACACCTTCGACCATACCGTTGAACATACCGGAAAGATGTAAGTTATCGCGAATGATCTTATGAGTAGCATCGTTAGTATAGGTCAGCCAGCAGGGAATCTGCCTGCGCTCCGTGATCGTACTCATAAAAGAAAAATTGCGGACCTCTTCATCACCATACTGGGCTTCCATTTTACTGTAATCAAGGCTACGGGCATCGATGCGTGCCGGCGTACCGGTTTTAAAGCGCATCAGCTCCACACCGTGCTCCAGCAGCGACGCTGACAATTTGTTAGCCGAACGAAGACCATTAGGACCCGATTCATAATTGACCTGACCGTAAACGATGCGCCCGCGCAGATAGGTGCCGGTAGCCAAAATGACACACTTGGCTTCAAAAACTTCGCCTGTTTCAGCTTCCACACCGACAACAGTACCGTTTTCTACCAGCAGCTTATCGATCATCAGCTGTTTAACGTCTAAATTTTCCTGGTTTTCTACTATCTGTTTCATCAGAGTATGGTAAAAAGACTTATCTGCTTGAGCCCTTAACGCATGTACCGCATAGCCTTTACCGGTATTCAAAAGACGCATCTGGATGCATGCTTCATCAGCCGTTAGTCCCATCTGTCCGCCCAAAGCGTCGATCTCGCGCACCAAATGCCCTTTCGCCGGACCACCGACGGAAGGGTTGCAGGGCATCAAAGCAATATTATCCATAGACAAGGTCGCGAGCAGCGTTTTGCCACCTAACCGGGCTGCCGCCAAAGCAGCTTCCACGCCGGCATGGCCGGCACCGATAACGACTACGTCATAATTATCTGTGATATACATTCTGTCACCTACAAATCAAACTCTTATTTACCAACGCAAAATTTAGAAAAGATCTCATTGATGATCTCGTCCTGCACCGTATCGCCGGTAATGGAACCCATGGCATCAATGGCCTTATGCAGGTCGATAACGATACAATCGTATGGCAGCATGGAAGCCGCAGCCCGCAAGGCATCTTCAACACTGATCAAAGCCGCGCGCAGCAAGTTTTCATGGCGTACGTTCTGCACATAGGCACCACCTGAAAGTGCGTGTTCCGAGCCATAAACGTAAGTCTGCAGCCAGTCTGTAAACTGTTCCAAACCGCCGCCGGTCTTAGCCGACAAAGGAATGACCCTGTCCGCTCCGAAGCGCTGCTGCAAAGCCGCCAGATCATTGACCTGCGGCTGATCACCTTTATTTACTATTATAACACAGGGCTTGCCTGTAACTGCAGTTAAAATTTCTTCATCTTCCGCTGTCAGCGGCTGGGAACCGTCTAAAACCACTACGGCCAGCTCGGCCTTATCCAGCTGTTCTTTGCTTTTGGCAACGCCTATCTGCTCCACATAATCTTCTGTCTGCCTGATACCGGCAGTATCTACTAAGACCAGCGGCACGCCACCCAGCAGCAACTGTTCCTCGATCACGTCGCGGGTCGTGCCGGCGTATTCAGAAACTATGGCCCGTTCTTCGCTGAGTAAAGCGTTAAGCAGACTGGACTTGCCCACGTTAGGACGACCGACAATGACAGTCTGTAAGCCTTCCCGCAGGATCTTGCCCGTATGGGCATGCTGCAAAAGATAAGCAAGCTCTTGCTTGACCTTTTCCATTCCTTCACTGACTTTATTGAAGGTGATTTCTTCTATATCTTCTTCCGGATAGTCGATGACGGCTTCCAGATTGACTACGATATCCAGCAAATGCCGGCGCAAGCCTTTGATCTTCTTGGAAAGCTGCCCATCCTGCTGCCGTACAGCCATTTTTAACGACGCTTCACTGCGGGATTTTATGATATCCATCACGGCTTCTGCCTGCACCAGGTCGATGCGGCCATTCAAAAAAGCCCGTTTAGTGAACTCACCCGGCTCGGCGGGACGCGCGCCAAATTTATAAGTAAGCGCCAAAATAGTTTTTAATGACTGCAGGCCACCATGGCTTTGGATCTCTACTACGTCCTCCGCCGTATAAGAACGGGGACCCTGCATATAAACAGCCAACACTTCGTCGATCTTATTAGCATTTTCATCCACCACATGTCCGTAAACCAACAAATGGGACGTGTGTTCAGTCAGCTTTTTACCGGAAGCAGCCTGAAATAATCTGTTGCCGATAGCCGCTGCCTCGCTGCCGCTGATGCGGATAATACCTACAGCGCCTTCACCTAAAGCTGTAGTCACCGCGCTGATGGTTTCAGCACTTTCATGTGCAATGTGTTTCTCTATCATAATAATACTCCCAATAGAGAAACCCAGTAAAATGAATTACTGGGTCTCAAACATCAATTATTTTTTTAATTCGATGACCACTTTACGATAAGGTTCTTCACCTTCGCTCAAAGTAGTGATACGGCGATCATTCTGCAAAGCCATGTGAATGATTTTTCTTTCATGAGGATTCATCGGCTCCAGCACAACCCTCTCGCCGCTGCGTTTAACCTTATCGGCCAAACGGGAAGCTAAACGAGTCAAAGTTTCTACCCGACGTTCACGATAATCTTCCACATCAATGATGATACGGATTCTTTCACTGGAATTTTTATTAGCAACAAGATTGGTCAGATATTGGAGCGCGTCTAAAGTCTGCCCATGTTTGCCGATCAAAATACCCATATCCGGTCCATGTAATTTTAAAGTTACGGTGCCATCTGCCTTATTAACAAATTTTTCCATAACGACTTCGATTTTCATAGAATTAAAAATCTTCTGCAAAAATTCTTTGCCTGCCTGTACGGCTTCTTCGTCAATAGCGAAGTCTTTTTTGGCCGGAGCTTCTGCTTCCGTTTCCGTTTCCGAATGGGCAGTTGCTTTGTATTCTTCCTGCCCGGCTTTAAAGTCAGCTTTGATATTATCAAACGTTTCTTCAACTACGCCGCCGATTTTTTCAGCAGCTTCTTTTAAAGTAACGCGGATCTTGGCTTTTTTAGAAAACAAGCCAAATAGACCGCTTTTAGCTTCTTCAACAACTTCGATGTTAACTTTATCGCGAGTAGTTTTAAGTTCATTCAAAGCCTGTTCTAAAGCTTCGTCAACATTTTTGCCTGTTTTTTCAAGGAAACCCATATATTCTGCCTCCTGTAGCAATTATTTTGCAGCTGCCCTGTTCATCAGGGTCTGCTGAGCGATCTGCATCGTGTTCATTACTACCCAGTAAATAACAAGACCGGCAGGGAAACTGATACTGATATAACCGATAAAAAGCGGCATAAAATAAAGCATCATTTTATTTTGCGGCGAAGAAGTATCCGGCATCGTTTGTTTAGACTGAATGAATGTAGTCAAAGCAGACAGGACCGGAAGGATATACATCGGATCCGGATTGGAGATGCTCTGCATCCAGAGAAAATCAGCGGGACCGACATAATGGAAATCACGGATACCATAGAAAATACCGATCATGATCGGCATTTGTACCAATAGCGGCAGGCAGCCTGCCAGAGGATTAACGTTTTCTTCTTTATAAAGGTTAGCCAGTTCAGCATTCAAACGTTGTTTGTCATTTTTATACCTTTCCTGGATAGCTTTCATTTTCGGCTGCATAGCCATCATTGCTTTAGTAGATTCGATTTGCTTTTTCGTCAAAGGATACAGAAGTATTTTAACGATAATAGTCATGAGGATGATTGCCAGACCATAGTTAGGCAAGCCTGCGGCTGCGGTCATATTGTAAAGAAAAGTAATGACCTGCTGAACGATACTGCTGAGAAAATCCAAGATATCACTCCTTAAAGGCTGATGCCTACGTGTATATATTTACTACTTTTATTTGCATTATCAGATTGTTAAGTAACAGGGTCATAACCGCCCGGATGGAAAGGATGGCATTTAGCTAGCCTTTTGATCGTCAGCCAGCCGCCCTTCAAAGCACCTTTTTTGCTAATGGCTTCAATGGCATACTGGGAGCAGGTAGGATAAAACCTGCAGGTAGGCGGAAACAACGGTGAAATCAATAACTGATAAAAACGGATAAACGCTATCATCAATGTTTTCACAGAAATTCACCCTTACTTTAATAAAGCGGCTCTTTTAGCCAAACGCATAAATACTCGATCATAAGTTTTCAAATCTGCAGCTGCTAACTTTTTGCGAGCTACCCAAATAAGCTGTACATTCACCAGTAATTCCATTTTGTGATGACGAAAAACTTCCCTCATCATTCTTTTGACATGATTGCGTACTACAGCATTACCAATTTTTTTACCTACGGCAAAACCAATCTTGGGCCCTTCCCCGTCTAAAGGCAAAATGTATAAAACAGCCAAACTGTCGACAACGGAACGGCCGGTAGTATATACCAACTGAAAACCGGCTTTAGATTTGATTCGATTTTTTTTAGGAAAAGTAAACTTTTTTCTTAGTTCCAAATTCTTGCACCTGCCCGCATGGAAAAAATAGGCCACTCTCGCGGCCTATTTTTATGAGATTATGCAGACAATTTCTTTCTGCCTCTAGCACGTCTTCTTTTGAGAACTTTACGTCCGCCCAAAGTTTGCATTCTTTCTCTAAAACCATGGGTTCTTTTTTTTCTAAGGTTGTTAGGTTGAAAAGTGCGTTTCATGAAATCTTACCTCCTTACCACTCACTAGTTTTATCAAATTCTATATTGATTTGAATTGATAGCTACAGAAATTATATTAGAAACAACTTCAAGTGTCAAGAATAAAACACTTCTCTTTCAAAAAATTTATTATTTTTTTATCACCAACTTTTTATCTTTAATTAAAAATTGCTAATAACTCTTAATTTTGATAGAATATAGTGATAGTAATAATAGTCTTACTATGTCTATTTTTGTCTTTTACAGCCACATAAATACGACTGTATGATTTTTTATAAACTCTGCGCTTGTTTTTTGTATCGCAGCACAGTTTTCACGCTTTAAAAGCTGTTTATGAATTGCCTCAGGAAGGATGTATTTTATGAGTTCTTATGATTTGGCGGAAGTTTGGGTCAAATTTCTGGAAAAATTTCACGAATCGACCAGTGAAAATGTTTATAACGCCTGGATAAAACCACTGATACCGCTGGAAATAACGGATACCTATCTCAAGGTAGGCGCTAAAAATAATTTTACTAAAAAATGGCTTGAGGAAACATACACTACAGTCATCGAAGGTATGCTGGCCAGTATCACCGGAACTAATCTGCAATTTCGGATCGAAAATCTGGATCTTAAAAACGACGGTCCGGAAACAGAAACTCCCACATCTGGAAGTATATCCGCAGTACCTGAAGGGCAGGTAATATACAACGAAGCTGCCACTGCTTCCTCAATGCTGCCACCGATAAAAAACAGTTTTACCCAGCAAGATCTTTTTGACGACGATATCCAAAGCAATCTGAACCCCAAATATGTTTTTGAAACCTTCGTGATCGGCAATTCCAACAGATTTGCTTATGCTGCCGCTCAGGCGGTAGCTGTCAATCCGGCAAAAGCCTATAATCCACTTTTTATTTACGGCGGCGTTGGCCTTGGCAAAACACATCTGATGCACGCTATTGGCAATCATATTAAAATGAATGACCCCAAAACCAAGATCCTTTATATCTCCAGTGAAAAATTTACCAATGAAATCATCAATTCTATTCAAAATAAGAATACTGATGCTTTTAGAAAAAAATACCGCAATATAGACTGCCTGATCATTGACGATATCCAGTTCCTTAAAAACAAGGAAATGACACAGGAAGAGTTCTTCCATACTTTCAATACTTTGTATGAAGCAAATAAACAGATTATTATCTCCAGCGACCGTTTGCCGCGAGAAATAGAAACTTTGGAAGACCGTTTACGTTCCCGCTTTGAATCAGGACTTTTAGCTGATATCCAACCGCCTGATCTAGAAACAAGAATCGCTATTTTAAGAAAAAAAGCAGAATCGGAAAATATTTCCATTCCCCATGATGTAATTTCTCTGGTAGCCTCCAGTATCGATACAAATATTCGCGAAATAGAAGGGGCTTACACTAAAATCGTAGCTTATGCCTCTTTAATGGGCAGTCCCATCACCGTCGAACTGGCCAAAAAGATTTTGGATGATATGGGAACCAGCACTAAAAACAAGCCAATCACCTTTGACGATATCATTCAAGCCACTGCCGAGTATTTTAAACTTAAAAAAGAAGAATTTTTCAGTAAAAAACGTAACCAAAATATTGCCTATCCCCGGCAAATAGCCATGTATCTTTGTAGGGAACTGGCAGATTTATCCTATCCACGGATTGGTGAACTTTTCGGCGGCCGTGATCATACTACAGTCATTCACGCCTATGAAAAAATAGTAAAAAAGATTAAAGAAGATCCTAACTGCGAAAAAGCAGTGGCCTATCTGGTCGATAAGTTAAAACAGTAATAGAAGCTTTTTCTACCATTATATTATACTTATCTACAGCTTCTGTGGATAAGTAACTAATTTTCTGTTGATAAACAGTTAATAAAAAACACCTGTAAAAAAACTGTTGATACTGTTAATAATATTTCCCAACTATCCACAATTTTATCAACAGCTTTTAACACTACTTCCAGTAGGCTTTTAGTATCATTTCCACATATTCACACTCCCTACTACGACGTCTACTAAGATTTAAAAATAATATAGCAATAATAAAAAAGATGGAGGTCTGTATAACATGAATTTTACCTGTAAAACAACAAGTCTTAACAAAGCCATCCAAACAGTTCAAAGGGCTATCTCTTCCAAACCTAGTACTCCTATCTTTTCTGGAATCCATTTGATAGCTGATGAAAATACTTTAGAAATCCAGGCTATGGACCTTAATATGGCTATTGCCTGCAATATCGAGGCAGAAGTACAGGAAAAAGGCGAGATCGTAGTTTCGGCCAAGCATTTTTCTGAATTGATGCGTAAATTGCCCGGTGAAACCGTAACTATTATGAAAAATACAGAAGAAAAAACTATTAACGTTCAATCCGATAAATCCGATTTTCAACTTTTATTGATGAACGAAGACGATTATCCTAAATTCCCCGAATTCAACGGTGATAAACAGATCGTTTTAGAGGACGAAAAAATAAAAGAATTGATCAAGAAAACTATCTTTGCCTGTTCTACTGATGAGGCAAGGCCCTTATTTACAGGTATTTTAGTTGAAATCCAAGATGAAAAAATTACTTTTGTCGGTACCAATACTCACCGTCTGTCTATTAAAACTATGGAACAGGCAGGCAGTGAAGCTATGTCGATGATCATTCCTTCACGTGTTTTAAGTGAAATCGCCCGTAATCTTACCAGCGAGCTGCCACAGGAAGTAAAACTTTCACTTTTGAATAATCAAATAATGGTTCAAATCGATAAAGTAGTGATTGTTTCAAGACTTATTGAAGGTAAGTTCCCTGATTATCGTCGGGTTATTCCCCCTGCCTTTAATATTAAAACCATGTTCAATGTTAAAGAACTGGCCGGAGCAGTGGAACGTGTGTCACTGTTTTCCAGTGATGGCGATTATAGTATTATTAAAGTCAGCGTCGATAATAACGAGATCGTTGTTAGTTCCAGCAGTCCTGATGTAGGTAAAGGACGTGAGGTCATCGAATGTCAGACTCAGGGTGAAGGTCTGAACGTGGCTTTTAACTCTAAATATATCATCGATATCTTAAAAAATCTTAACGATGAACAGGCTACCATGGAATTGAATACTTCTTTAAGCCCTGTTTGTATCAAGCCTATTACTGAAAGCAATTATATTTATATCGTTACACCTGTAAGAGTAGTTTTTTAAAAAAGAAGGTAAAAAATGGAAAAAATAACCGTAGGTATTACTACTGAATTTATTACGATCTCTAATCTGCTGAAATATGCAGGAGTTTTAGAGACTGGTGGTCAGGCTCACGAAGCTATTGAGGCTGAAGCTGTTAAATTAAATGGCGTCACTGTAACAGAAAAACGTAAAAAGGTTTTTCCGCAGGATGTGGTCGTTTTAGATGGCCAAATAGAAATAACAGTTATAACGGAATGACAGATGAAAGTAAAAAGGCTCTATGTAATTAATTTTAGAAATTATCAGGATTGCTGTTTAGAAATCAGCTCTATGGTCAATATTTTTTATGGACAGAATGCCCAGGGGAAGACTAATCTGCTGGAAGCGATGTTTTATGCTGCCTTTGGTATGTCTCATCGGACTTCTCAGGAAGATGATTTACTGCGTCTAGAAACAGAGCAGTTAGCTGTAGGGGTTAATTTTGAAGACCTGCACGGAGCTAATGACGTAAAAATAAAAAGGCAGCATCTGGATGGAAAAAATAAAAAAGAGTTATTTTTAAATGACGTTAAAGTAAAGCCGAAAGAACATTACGGAACTTTAAATATGGTGATGTTTTCGCCGGAGGACTTGCAGCTGATTAAAGGAGAACCCAGCTTGCGCAGGCGTTTTTTCGATATGCAAATATCCCAGACCGATAAAGTTTATTATGACCTTTTATTAAAATATAACCGTGTTTTACAGCAGCGTAATAAGCTGCTTAAGGATATTCGTGATAATGGTACTGATGACAAACTGTTAGCAACCTGGGACCAGGAATTTGTGTTGATAGCTGCAAAAATTTTGGAAAAAAGGCTGTCTGCCATGCAGAAGCTAAAAGCTATAGCCAGGGAAATTTATGCTGCCTTAACTGGTAATTTAGAAGCCTTGACTATTTTTTATGAAATGAAGGCTAATAACGGTGAGCTTTTATATCCGGAAGAAAAGTGTGACTGGCTGGAATTTTATAAAAACAAGCTGGCGGAAAGAAGACAGCTTGATATTTTACGCGGCAGCACGGGCATTGGCCCTCACCGTGATGATCTGCTTTTTAAAGTAAATGATAAAGTGCTGAAGGCTTTTGGTTCGCAGGGACAGCAGCGTAGCGCAGCTTTAGCTGTAAAATTGGCTCAACTGGAATATGTGCGGCAGGAAATTGACGAATTTCCAGTACTGCTTTTAGACGATGTTATGAGCGAGCTTGATGACCAGAGACGCTGTCAGCTACTTAAATTTATTGATGGCAGAGTGCAGACATTTATCACCGTGAATGATAAGTCTTTGATACCTGATTTGAGCAGTAACGCTTATTTTAGGATTACGGAAGGCAGGATTGCAGAGGAATAGGAACTATGGAAGGTATTGAAAAGGTACTTTTAAAAATGCTTCCTAATCAGGAAGGACGCAATAAATACTTTATTTTTTCTATGCAGAACAAATGGGAACAGATATGTGGTGCTAATGTGGCCAAGCATTCTAAACCAGTTCGTTTGGAAAGAAAGGTTTTATACGTCAATACCGACAGTTCTGTCTGGGCTAATCATTTGCTGATGATGAAAAAGCAGTTTATCAATAATATTAATCAGGCCCTAGCTAATAACCCGGTTAAGGATATTAAATTTTTTACTGGTTCGATAGAAAAATTATTGCATCTTAAAAAAGAAGATCCGGATTTGAAATTAAAATTTTTACCTTTGAGTGAAACTGAAAAAATATCTATAGGACAATCAGTAGGTAAGATCAAGAATGAGGAGCTGCAAAAAAAACTGGCTCATTTTCGTAAAACATGTCTGCAGCGCAAAAAAGCTTTACTTGATGAAAATGATAATAAGGTATGCAAATATTGCGGCACTGCCGTCAGTGAAACGAGCGACCTATGCCGTGTTTGTCAGCGTTATGAAAAAGAGCAGCTGCGCTCAGAAATAGTAGCTGTTTTAGCTGCTGAGCCCTGGCTGAATTACAGCGACTGTCAAAAATATGTTAAATGTGATAAAATGTTATTCGATAGTGTTAAAAATTCTTTGAAGCAGTATTATTATGCTAAGGTTTTTAACAGTCAGGCGACAGAGAAAGAAGAAATGACGGCTGTAATGATTAAAACTGGTATGCATCCTGAAAAAATCAGCGAGCAGCTGGCTCAAAATATCATTAAGGGACTACGGAGGAAATAGCATGTATTTGCATCTTGGTGCTGACTGTATGATAAAAAATACGGATATTATCGCTATTTTCAATATCCGTGACCAACAGTCAGAAGTTTATGAAGAATATATCGAAAAAAACAGAGATAGATACGCAATCGTTGATTTATCGGAAAATGGTGAATGTTCCAGCTGTATTTTAACAGCTGATACTTTATATTTATCGGGTATTTCTGCTTTGACGCTGAAACGGCGGGCAGAGGAAGATTTTGGCAGCGACGCTATTTATAAAAGCTTCTGATTGCCAAAAACAGTTTAGGTAGATGTTTTGAATTAAGTGAATGTGGAGGTTACTATGTCTAATTTGGAAGAAGCAACTGAGGTTAAGGGCCAGTACGGCGCCGGTCAGATCCAGGTTTTAGAGGGACTGGAAGCTGTACGCAAAAGACCGAGTATGTATATCGGCAGTATTTCTGCCCGCGGCCTGCATCATCTGGTGTATGAAACGATTGATAACAGTATTGACGAAGCTTTGGCTGGTTACTGTGATGATATCGATGTTACTATCCACAGCGATAACAGCATTACCGTGCGTGATAATGGACGTGGTATCCCAGTAGAAATGCACAAGGTTGGTAAACCTGCCGTAGAAGTAGTTATGACAATTCTTCATGCCGGTGGTAAATTTGGTGATGGCGGCTATAAAGTTTCCGGAGGCCTGCATGGCGTCGGCGTATCCTGCGTTAATGCTCTCAGTGAAAATTTGGAAGTTGAAGTACGTCGTGGCGGTAAGATCTACGGAATCGAGTTTTCCCGTGGCAAAACCGTTGTTCCTTTGTATGAAAAGGGCGAGACCGAAGAAACAGGTACGACCGTACATTTTAAACCGGACGCGACTATTTTTACAGAATTGATCTACAGCTATGAGACACTGCGTTTAAGGATCCGCGAGCTGGCATTTTTAAATAAGGGCATCCGTATCAATCTGAATGATAAACGCACTGGTAAACAGGAAACTTTCCATTACGAAGGCGGTATTATCGAATTCGTTAATTATGTCAATGAAAATAAAGATAAGCTTCACGACGATCCTATCTATATCGAAGGCATCAGAGACACTAATATCGTAGAAGTAGCTTTGCAATACTGTGATACTTATACGGAAAATATCTTTACCTTCGTCAATAATATCAATACGGAAGAGGGCGGCACTCATTTAAGCGGCTTTAAGCAGGCTATGACCCGCACTATCAATGATTATGCCCGTAAAGTAGGAGCGTTGAAAGACGGTGAAGAAAACCTCAGCGGCGACGATGTGCGCGAAGGTATGACTGCCGTTATTAGCATCAAGATCCAGGAGCCGCAATTTGAAGGGCAGACTAAGACAAAGCTTGGTAACAGCGAGATTCGTCCAATCGTTGATAATTTAGTCAGCGAAGGGTTAAGTGAATTTTTTGAAGAAAATCCCGTGATAGCCAAAAGAATCGTTGAAAAATCTATTCTTTCTGCCCGTGCCCGTATGGCAGCACGTAAAGCGCGCGAGTTGACCAGACGTAAAAGCGCACTGGAAATCAGCAGTTTGCCGGGTAAGTTGGCTGACTGCCAAAGTAAGGACGCTGCGGAAACAGAAATCTATCTGGTCGAAGGTGATTCCGCAGGCGGTAGCGCCAAACAGGGACGTGACCGCCGCTTCCAGGCTATTTTGCCGTTGCGCGGTAAGATTTTGAATGTTGAAAAAGCACGTCTTGATAAAATTTTGAGTAGTGATGAAATCAGAAATATGATCACGGCTTTTGGCTGTGGTATTGGTGAAGATTTTGATTTGAATAAAGCCCGTTACGGCAAAATCATTATTATGACAGATGCTGACGTCGACGGCGCCCATATCAGAACGCTACTGTTGACGTTCTTTTACCGTTATATGCAGCCGCTGGTCAAAGAAGGACATGTCTTTATTGCTCAGCCGCCTTTGTATTTAGTGCGGAAGGGCCAAAAGCATCTGTATGCTTACAGCGACGACGAACTGCAATCCGTACTTGATGAAGTAGGTCGTGACAGTAATCCTTATATCCAGCGCTATAAAGGTTTAGGTGAAATGAATCCGGAACAGCTCTGGGAAACGACGATGAATCCTGAAGGCAGAACTATTCTGCAGGTACAGCTGGAAGATGCTGCCGAAGCAGACTCCATTTTCTCGATCCTGATGGGCGATAAAGTAGAGCCGCGTCGTCAGTTTATCGAAGCTAATGCCGGCAGAGTGCGCAATCTGGATCTGTAATTACGGAGGCCATGATGAAAATCAAGAAAAATTTATCCGATGAAGAAATGTTTAAAGGGTATGTGGAAAAAGAAAGCTTTGAAAATGCTTTTGATGCCGATGAAAAGGTAACTTCCCCAAAGCTAAAAAATAAAGCTGCTGCGACTAAAGAACTGCTGTTGCCTGCCAACGCTCAGGAAAAACTGAACCAGTATCTGCTGGAGATCAGTATGGACTGGTTTAAAAATGGTAACGGTGACGTGGTTTGGAAGGTGCAGAAGGAACAGTGCCAGATTATTATCAAACCTGCTCCAGCGAAAAAGAAGGCTTGAAAATAATGGAAAGCTGGAAGCTGACTTTGCCCCAGGGAGAACTGGAAGTGCAAAGCAATCACCAGGGTTCTGCTACGGCGTTGTTAGTGGCTGGCGGCAGAAAACCTGATGCACAATGGCTACGGCAGGCTGCTGCCGCTAAAGCTGTTTATTGTGCTGATAAGGGCATCGAAAGTTGTTTGGAAAATGGACTGAAGCCTGTTTTACTTTGCGGCGATGCCGATAGTGCGGCTGCTGTTTACTGGCAGCAGGCCCAGGAGGCGGGTATTAAAATCTTGCTCCATGATCCGGCTAAGGACGATACTGACCTGCAGCTTTTGCTGGAGGCCCTGCCCGAATCTACAGCTATTGTTGCCAGTGGTATTTGGGGCGGCAGATTTGATCATCTATACAGTAATGTGTTTTCTCTTTTAAATTATAAACGCAAACGCGGGGTCCAGACCGTGATGGCAGATGAACAGGAAATTTTACTGTTGCTCAGTGGCGGAGAAAGTTTGATTTTCAGGCCTGCCTGTCCTGAAAATTTAGAAGCTCTGTCATTACTGCCCTTAGCTAACTGCAATGAAGTGACTTTACAGGGAGTCCAGTGGAATCTGGAATATTCACCGCTGCTCCTGTCCCATCCCTACGCTATCAGCAATATGGTTGAACAGGAAAAAGTTATTTTTACCTGTAATCAGGGCACTGTAGGTTTTTATCTTAAATATAAAATTTGAACTTGGTGAGGGGAAAATTTTGGAAATTTTAGATCCAAGTACGATTGCTTTTTTATTGATCGCAGGTTTTATCGCTGCCTTCATCGATTCTACGGTCGGTGGTGGCGGGCTTATTTCAACTCCGGCATTGCTGGCGTTGGGTTTGCCGGTAAATTTTGCCCTGGGTACCAATAAACTGGCTGCTTCTATGGGTGGATTGATGAGCGTGTTTTCTTTCTGGAAAGCTGGCAAGATCAATCAAAAAGTTGCTTTGACTCTGATGCCGCTGTCTTTTATCGGTTCTGCTTTGGGTGCGTATGTGGTTTATCTGCTGCCTGAACAGCTGATGAAAAATGTGATCGTGGTGCTGTTAGTGGCAGTGGCTGTCTATACTTATCGCCGCAAGGACTGGGGCGATGTTTCGGCAGTCAAGCAGTTGGGACTGGCTGCTTTGGCAGGTTCTGTGGCCATGGCCTTTGGCATTGGGTTTTATGATGGTTTTTTTGGACCGGGAACAGGTTCTTTCCTGATTTTTGGTTTTTTATTTTTAGGTTATGATTTCGTAACGGCAGCCGGCAATGCCAAGGCTTTAAACTTCGCCAGTGGTATCGGGGCGCTGCTGTCCTTTACTTTAAGCGGTTCCGTACTTTGGACTTATGGTCTTTTGATGGGCGCCGCGATGGTAGCGGGTGCCTATTTCGGTTCCCGAATGGCGATCAAGCACGGTGCTTCTTATGTCAAGCCGCTGTATCTGGTCGTAACGACGCTCTTGATAGGCAAGCAGGTTTATGAATTGTTGTTTAAGTAATTATGAGATGTTGAGGTGATATTGTGGATTTAGAGACAGGTGCTGGTAAAGTCTTACCGGTTTACATTGAGGAAGAAATGCAGAAATCCTACATCGATTACGCGATGAGTGTTATCGTGCAGCGTGCTTTGCCTGACGTACGTGACGGTTTGAAACCGGTTCACCGCAGAATTTTATATGCGATGCAGGAAGCCGGTATGGCTTCTAACAAGCCATATAAAAAATCTGCCCGTATCGTCGGTGAAGTTCTTGGTAAATATCATCCTCACGGTGATACTTCTGTTTATGACGCCATCGTACGTTTGGCGCAGAATTTTTCGACTCGCTATCTGATGGTAGATGGTCACGGCAACTTCGGTAGCGTCGACGGCGATTCAGCGGCAGCTATGCGTTATACGGAAGTTCGTATGGCGAAGGTTGCAGAGGTAATGCTGGAAGATATTGAAAAAGAAACTGTTGATTTTGTACCGAACTATGATGAATCTTTGAAAGAGCCCAGCGTCTTGCCGGCTAAGGTTCCCGCGTTGCTGATCAACGGCAGCTCCGGTATCGCAGTAGGTATGGCGACCAATATCCCGCCTCATAATTTGAGCGAGGTAGTTGACGGCCTGGTAATGCTGATTGACAATCAAGAAGTAGAGTTACCTGAGCTGATGGCAGTGATCAAGGGACCGGACTTCCCGACCGGCGCCACTATTTTAGGCACTGACGGTATTCGAAGTGCTTATACTACTGGACGCGGCGTCGTTAAGATCCGTGCTCAGGCCGAGATCGAACCGATGCAAAAAGGCAAGCACCGCATCGTTGTTACCGAACTTCCCTATCAGGTCAACAAAGCCCGTTTGATCGAAGCTATTGCCCAGTTGGTCAAAGACGGCGTGATCGAAGGCATAACCGATCTGCGTGACGAGTCTGACCGTCGTGGTATGCGTGTCGTTATCGAACTGAGAAACGATGTCGTGCCTGATGTCATCTTAAATCAATTATATAAACATACTAAATTGCAGGATTCCTTTGGTATCATTATGCTGGCACTGGTCGACGGCCATCCCCGTGTATTGAATCTGAAGCAGATCCTAGTCTATTACTTAGAACATCAAAAAGAAGTTATTACCCGCCGTACCCGTTATGAACTGGGTAAAGCCAAAGACCGTGCGCACATTTTAGAAGGCTTAAAAATCGCGCTGGATAATCTTGATGCAGTTATCAGCACTATTCGCAGCAGTGCTACAGCCGATATTGCGAAAGCGGCGTTGGTGGAAAAATTCACTTTAAGCCTGCGCCAGGCACAGGCGATTTTAGATATGCGTCTGCAGCGCCTTACTGGCTTGGAACGCAAAAAAATCGACGACGAATACATCGACGTTATGGAAACAATTGACTGGTTGGAGAGCGTTTTGGCTGACGAGCAAAAAGTCCTTAATATCATCAAGGAAGACCTGCTGGAAATGAAAAAGAAATTCGGCGACGCACGCCGTACGGTATTGTCCCTTGATACCTCCAGCATGGATATCGAAGATCTGATCGCTGAAGAAGACATCGTTATCACCATCAGCCATCAAGGTTATATCAAACGTCAGACTCTCGACAATTTCCGCAATCAGAAGCGTGGCGGAGTCGGCAAAACCGGCGGCAGCGGCAAGAAGAATGACGATTGTGCTGAGCATTTGTTCTTATCGACTACTCACCATAATATCCTTTTCTTTACCAATAAGGGCCGTGTTTATCGTCAAAAAGGCTATGAAATTCCGGAAGCAGGACGTACTGCTAAAGGAACGGCGATCATCAATCTGCTGCCTATCGAGCAGGGTGAGAAGATCACTGCCGTTATTCCGGTCAAGGAATTTAAAGCCGAGCAGTATATGTTTATGGCTACCGATAAAGGCACGGTCAAAAAGACCAATCTGGAAGATTTCGACAGCGCCCGCAAGGTAGGCCTGATCGCCATCAATCTGGACGATAACGAACAGCTTATCGGTGTAGAATTGACTGATGGTAATACAGAGATCATTCTGGCTACCAGAAACGGTATCGCTATCCGCTTTGATGAGCAGGATGTGCGCCCCATGGGCCGTACTGCCCACGGTGTACGCGGTATCCAGCTCAACTATGGCGATGTGGTCATTGCCATGGACAGTGTGAAGAATGAAACCGATGAAGTTTTGACAGCAACAGAACAAGGCCTTGGTAAACGTACGGCTGTCGGCGAGTACCGCAAACAGACCCGTGGCGGCAAAGGCGTTATCAATATCAAGGTTAATGATAAAACAGGTATCGTGGTAGGGATGAAGGTCATCAATCCCGAGCAGGAGATCATGATGATCACTGCTGCCGGCATCATTATCCGTATCGACGTGGAAGGCATTTCCCAATTTGGGCGCAATGCGCAAGGCGTGAAGCTGATGACGTTGAACGATGATGATAAGGTGGTTTCACTGGCTGCGGTTCAGCAGGATAATACTGACTGCGGTGAGTCTGATGGCAGTGATGATGCTGCAATAGAAACCGATGCAGAGACGGTAGTAAGCGAAGAAGTGACTGCTGAGGAAGTTGTTACAACCGAAGAATAAAGTAAATTAAAAGGCCCTGCATCTGCAGGGCCTTTTTGCTTATCAAAGTTTAAATTTTACCAGCCGATACCGATACCACCACCGCGATGGCGCCGGCCGATACCAATACCGATGCCCACATTGACACCATCGTCGTAAACGGCACTGCCGCGGGGTATTTTCATAAACCAGAATTTATGGATACTGTCAGAGGTATTTTCCGCACCGGCGTCAGTATCGTCTCTGCCGCCCATATAGCGGCTGTTGTCGTAAAGGCGGCCGGATTTTTCCAGGTCTTTGATTACGTTAAAAGCCAGGTCAAAGGTTGCTGCACTGGTCGTAAAAAAGTAAAGCACTTTATTTGTCGGCAGATTTTTCAGCAGTTCTTTGCGGACAGCTTTTTTATCCTTAAAGGCAGGATAAACCTTATAGGCATCTTCGTCTATTTTGACATAGGCGGCTGCATTTTCGGTATCCTGCAGGCGCTCGTCTACCTGCTGATGGGTCAAAAGCCCGTCAGAGACAGTGGTTTTTTCGGCTGCGAAGGCTCCGGCAGCAAAGACTGTCAAACAAAAAATAGCAGCGATAGTTAAAAGCAAACTACGTTTCATGGTCATCACCCACTTTTCTTTTTGATTTTATTCTAATTTAATCAAATGTGGCTGTCAATTTTCTGTAAGTTAATTTCTGCAAACTATTTGTAAAAGTTAAAGAGAGTATGTTAGAATATACATATAGTTAAATTTTATAAGAGCGAGGTCCTTATGAAAAATTTATTCTCTGCCAGCAGAGGGCTGGCTGTTATAGTTTTTTTCGCAGTTTTTTTGTTGTCTGGATGTGGTCACAGCGCTGAACCTAAACAGGAAGTCAAGAAACCGACTTTACATGACGCAGCTGTAAAAATGGTTGCGGAGATGAGCCTGGAAGAAAAGATTGGGCAAATGCTTCTGATTGGTATTGATGGACCGGACATCGACACCGGTGCGGTAGCCATGTTGAGAGATTACCATGTGGGCGGAGTGATCCTGTTCGACCGCAATATGAACAATAAATATCAGGTGACAGGGCTCAATGCTAATTTGCAGCGTTTGAACAAGGAATATAATAAGCTGCCGCTTTATCTGTGCGTAGATCAGGAAGGCGGAATGGTAGCGAGAATGGAGCAGGACCTGACGGTAGCGCCGGCTGCAGCCCGAATAGCCTCGCAGGGAACACCGGAAGATGCGGAGCGCTGGGCTTATCAGACGGCGAAGGAAATCGAAAGCATCGGCTTCAACGTTAATTTTGCGCCGGTTTTGGATATAGGCATTCCTGCCAGTCGTTCTTATGGTAACGATGTAGCGACAGTAAGCAAATTTACTGAAGCTGCCTGCCGCGGCTACGATAAGTCGGGCATTATTTACAGCCTGAAGCATTTTCCTGGCATCGGCAGAAGCGAAGTAGATCCGCATACGGAGCAATACCGGATCACGGCGTCTAAAGAGACATTGCTGCAAGAAGATGCGGTGCCTTTTAAAAACATCATCGGTAAATTTAATAATCAGGATTTTATGGTTATGATTGGGCATCTGATCTATACCAGTCTGGACGAGTTGCCGGCCAGTGTTTCGCCGCAGGTTATCAAAAAGTTGTTGCGTCAGGAATTAGGCTTCCAGGGACTGGTGATCACCGACGATATGGAAATGGGTGCATTGACCAGTATGTATGATTTCAGTGAGATGGGCGTGGCCGCAGTCAATGCCGGCGTCGATATCTTATTGGTTTGCCATAACTACGAGCATCAAAAGCAGGTCTATCAGGGCGTTCTGGAAGCAGTTCAAACAAATAAACTGGCCGCCGCTGATATCGATGCGGCAGCAGTCAAGATAGTAGAAAATAAAATGATAAAATTATTAAATGCGGGCCAGCAGCAGGAGCTGCTGCAGTCTTTGCAGAAAGAGGCACAGTAAAAGGAGCAGTAAGTGAGTAAGAATTTTGGTAAAATCATACTTTTAAATATTTTAGGCTTGACGATCTTTTTTAGCTGGTATTTACCGGCGAATCATGGTTTTTGGTTTCCAATAGATAAAAGCATCTTTTATTACTTCAATGAACAGCTGGTAGCTGGCAGTAATTTCCTGTATTTGGTGGGGCTCACTAATATCAGGCATTTTGACCTGATCTCACTCTTGGCTATGCTGTCTTTGTATGGTTACTACTATGCTAAGCAGGACAGAGTTGGTAAACGCAGAATGTGGCTGCTGGGCGTGACGATGCTGCTGGTAGCCGTTATTTTAAATCAGCTTGGGCATTTGATTCCGGTCAAACGCTGCAGCCCGACGGGCTTTTTTGAGGACGTGAACCGGGTCAGCAGCATGGTCCCTTTTAGCCCTAAGGATTATTCCGGCGACAGCTTTCCTGGTGATCATGGACTGATGCTGATGATCTTTGCCGGTTTTATGTTCAGGTATTTCGGCAAAAAGGCGTTCGCTGTCAGCATCGTTATTTTAGTGGCCTTTATGCTGCCTCGGATCATGGCAGGAGCGCATTGGCTGACAGATATCGTCGTAGGGTCTTTGAGTATAGCTTTAGTAGGCTTAAGCTGGGTGTTGCTGACACCCTTAGCTGATAAATGTGTGGATTGGCTGGATGGAATAGTGCCCGGTGGTAAAATAAATAATTGAAACAAGCCCTGTCGGAACTTTGGCAGGGTTTATTACTGCCACAAAGGGGACGCAAAAAGTCCCTGCTGTGACAAAATTCGAAAAAATTCTGCGGGAAAAGTATAAAGTAAGTTCTTTTTTTGTAAAGAATGTGATAAAATTACTAAGTATAATTTAGAATTTTTGTTTAGGATGTGAAACGATGGAATTTTTCAAAACAGCAGATGTTGTTGTCATCGGCGGTGGTATAGTCGGTACTGCAATTTTGCGGGAATTGTCGAAGTATAATTTAAAGTGCGTACTTGTTGAAAAAGAGCCTGATCTTGCGGCAGGTACTACCAAAGCTAACAGTGCGATTTTGCACGCTGGCTTTGACGCTCCGACAGGAAGTTTGAAAGCTGTTACTAATGTGCGTGGCAACAAATTATATCATGAGCTACAGCAGGACTTGGGCCTGGATATAGAATGGACCGGGTCGCTTGTTGCTGCTACCAGCGAAGAAGAAATGCAGACACTGCAGGAGCTTTTGGAGCGCGGTCAGAAAAACGGCGTGGAAGGCCTGCGGATTTTAAATAAAGATGAAGTTCTAGCTAAAGAAAAAAACCTGACCAGTAGTATCGGCGCTTTATGGGCACCTTCTGCCGGTGTTTGCTGGCCCTTCGCCATGGCGGTTGCTTTTGCCCAGTGCGCTGTGCAAAATGGCGCCGAGGTCATTACTGACTGCCGGGTGACTGGTTTTATCAAAGAAAACGGTAAGATCACGGTTGTGGAAACTTCGCAGGGTGCAATCAAAGCTGGCTGCGTAATCAATGCCGCAGGCGTTTATGCTGATAGTATCGCACGTTTAGCAGGTGATGAAAGCTTCACTATCCATCCCCGCCGCGGCGAATACATTTTGTTTGATAAAACTGCTGCCGATGGCTTGGTACAGGGGGTTGTTTTCCCAACTCCCAATAAAACATCTAAAGGTATCTTGATTTGCACTACTACTCATGGTAATACATTTATCGGCCCTAATGCTCAGGATATGGATAATAAAGAAGACACGGCTGTTACTTTAGGTGGCATGGATGAGATCATGAATTCGGCCCGTAAACTGATACCTAATCTGCCGATGGGTGCTTCGATCACAGAATTTGCCGGTCTGCGTGCAGTTTCCGGCAGCGGCGACTTTGTTATTGGCGCAGCTCCCGTAGCAGGGCTGTTTAATGCTGCCGGGATGCAGTCTCCTGGATTGACCGCCGCACCGGCGGTGGCAGAAATGATCGCCGAAGCCGTACTGGCCTATCATCCGGCGGCAAAAAAAACAGACTTTAAAGCTGCCCTGCCCCACAATCCATTGTTCCACAGACTTACACACGAAGAACAAGCTAAGCTTATTCAAGAAAATAAATTATATGGCCGCATCGTTTGCCGCTGCGAGACTGTTACTGAAGCGGAGATTATTGCTGCCATTAAAGCTCCTTGTGGTGCTAAAACAGTGGATGGCGTCAAACGCCGTACCAGAGCTGGCATGGGGCGTTGTCAGGGCGGTTTCTGCGGCCCACGCGTTACCCAGATTCTGGCTCGCGAGCTGGGCATACCCGTACCGGAAGTTTTGAAAGAACGTGCTGATTCTCATTTGTTTTATGAAAAAATTACTACAGGTGAGGGGGAAGCATAACCATGAAAAATTTATATGACGTAATCATTGTCGGCGGCGGCCCTGCCGGACTTTCGGCTGCATACAGCGCTTGGGAGAACGGCGCTCAAAGTATCCTTGTTATCGAACGCGACCGCGAGCTGGGCGGTATCTTGCAGCAATGTATCCACAATGGCTTTGGCTTGCATCATTTTAAAGAAGAATTGACTGGCCCCGGCTATGCTTATCGATGCATTGAGCTGATAAAAGATAAGCCGGAGATCGAAACTCTGGTAGATACTATGGTATTGGAAGTTTTGCCCAATAAAACCGTTATTGCAGTCAGCCCCGAGCATGGCCTGATCAAGGTAGAAGGCAAAAGCATCATCCTGACTATGGGCTGCCGTGAACGTACCCGCGGCGCTATCCGTATCCCGGGCGAGCGCCCTGCAGGTGTCTTTACTGCTGGTGCAGCGCAGAGGATGGTCAATATGGAAGGTTATCTGCCCGGGCGTAAAATCGTTATTTTGGGCAGTGGCGACATCGGCCTGATCATGGCGCGCCGCATGAGTCTGGAAGGCTGCCAGGTACAGGCTGTTTTGGAAATTTGTCCGTTTTCCAACGGTTTGACCCGTAATATAGTACAGTGTCTGGATGATTATAATATCCCGCTGCATCTTTCCCATACTATTGTTAAGATCCACGGCCGTGACCGTGTCACTGGTGTTACGGTGGCAAAGGTCAACGAAAAAATGCAGCCAATACCCGGTACGGAATTCGATATCGAATGCGATACCCTGTTGCTTTCCGTGGGTCTGATTCCGGAAAACGAATTGTCACGTGGGCTGGAGCTGGAAATGCACCCGCTGACCAGTGGACCGATCGTCGATCAGCGTCGTCGTACCAGTCTGCCCGGTTTTTATGCAGCAGGCAATGTGGTGCACGTGCATGATCTGGTAGATTTCGTTTCGGAAGAAGCAGAGATCGCCGGCAAATTTGCAGCTTTAGATGCACAGGGCCAGTTGTCTGGCAAGCTGCGTACGGTCGAAGTCACTGCGTCCGGCGGTGTTCGTACCTGTGTGCCGCAGCGTCTGTCGCTGCCGCAGGAGGGTGAAAAAGCGCGCCTATTCATGCGCGTGGCTAATCCTGAACGCAAGGTAAAATTAGAAGTAAAAAGCGGCGAAAATGTCATTTTGACAAAAATGCTGCCTGTTGCTAAACCAAGTGAAATGATCGCGGTGGATATTCCGGCGGAAAAAACAGCGCTGATCGGTGAAACTTTGACTGTGGCATTGAACAAGGAGGCATAAAAATGGTTGTAGAAACTAGGATGATGAACTGTATCATGTGCCCCTTGGGCTGTGAGATGACTGTTATTATAGAAGACGAAGCTGTAACCGGCGTGACCGGCAATATCTGCCCGCGCGGGCCCAAGTATGCCCACGATGAAGTTACTGCCCCTAAACGGATGCTGACCAGCACCGTGCAGGTTGAGGGCGGATTGTTACCGCTGCTGCCGGTAGTATCCAAAAGCACGCTGCCCAAAGAGCGCATTTTGGACTGTGCCGCAGCTTTGCGCCAGATCAAAGTTGCTGCGCCGGTTGCAGAAGGCCAGATAATCGTAGAGAATATTCTGGGCTTAGGTGTAGACATTGTTGCCAGCCGGGCTATGGAAGCGCATCAGGAATAAAAAAGCTCAAGGTTTAAAACCGGCTTTGCCCAACAGGCAAAGCCGGTTTTGTTTACTTTTAGAACTGCGTTGGGTAAAAGCAGGAAGGGTTTTTGGTTAGTGGACAGAGAAAAAAACAGAGATTTTCAAAAGAAAAAGAAGCGTTAAATGGCTTGTAGACAAGCGGTAGGCTTTGCCAACGCTGCCTGGCGTATCATTGAAAAATATAAAAAATGTTACAAAAAAGGTGTTGACAGACTTATGGCAGAATGCTATTATATACAAGTCGCCGAAATACGGCAGACACGCAGAACCTTGAAAACTGAACAATAACCAAAAACGAATGTG
>PPYE01432497.1_pt1 | contig 61877 bp, 53 predicted proteins | sample 1559881 | NCBI WGS metagenome assembly PPYE01 (sample SAMN08240022, study PRJNA423297) | Human gut metagenome, whole genome shotgun sequencing project. | reverse complement strand
ACCTGGTACGGCTGTGATTTTTCCCGCTGCCACTTTTCCGAAAGCTACTGGAAGCAGACCTTGATTCAAGCCTGCCGGGGGGACGCCGCCGTCTTTGCCGACAGCATTTTCCGCCAGTGCCGGTTGCAGGACAGCTCTTTCTGCTACGCCAACTTTTCCGGGATTGTCTTAGAAGAATGTCTCTTTTCCGGGATGCAGTGCCGCCAGGCGGTGCTGGCACGGGTGAAGCTGAAAAAGACCAGGTGGCAGTCCACCGACTTCACCGGGGCGGAGTTGTTTCAGACTTCCCTGAAAGGGATGGATTTGTCGGATTGTGAGATTGCCGGGATTACGGTGTCGGAATCCTTTTCCGAGCTGCGGGGAGTGAAGCTGTCCCCTTTACAAGCGGTGGATGTGGCCCGGATGCTGGGAGTGCAGATTGTATAAGGAGGATAAAATGCTGACGTTGGTCACCGAAGGAAAAAAACGCTACCTTCCCCTGCTGTTGCTGGGGGATGAGCAGGAAAGCATGATAGACCGGTATTTGGAGGAAGGCGCCCTTTACATCTGGAAAGAAGGGGAGGAAACAGCGGGGGTTTGCGTGGTCACCGACCAAGGGAACGGGGTGTTGGAGCTGAAAAACATCGCCGTGGATCCTCGGTTCCAGCGCCGGGGCATCGGCAGAGCCATGATTGAGGCCTTGGCAAAGAGGTACCGGGGCAGCTATCGAGTGCTGCTGGCAGGCACCGGGGAAGCCCCTTCCACCCTGGGCTTTTACCAACACTGCGGCTTTACCTATTCCCACCGGGTGAAGGATTTTTTCCTGCAATACGATCACCCCATTGTGGAAGAAGGGGTACAGCTAAAGGACATGGTGTTCTTTCAGCGAACATTAGAACCATAAAAAACGGCGGAACCTTCAGCAGGCTCCGCCGTTGTGCTTTATTTCAATGGGTTTTCAGTGATGTTCTCCGCAGCCGTGTTCGCCGCAGGTGTGACCTTCCCCGTGGGCATGGTCGTGGTGGTCGCAGTGAACATTGGGGTCAAAGGCCAGCCGTCCCCGCAGAAAGTCCTCCACTGCCTGGTCGGCGCTGCCGGTGACTCCACCAAATACGGTGATCCCCGCCTGGGCCAGGGCGTCTTTGGCTCCGCCCCCGATGCCGCCGCAGATGAGGGCCGCTACCTTTTGCTCTGCCAGCAGTCCCACCAGGGCGCTGTGGCCGCTGTCTCCGGTTTCCAGCAGGTGCTTTTCCTTCACATGGCCGTTTTCCAGGGTGTAGAGCATGAAAGCCGGGGTTTTACCGAAGTGCTGGAAAATGGTGCCGTCGGTGTCGTAGCTCACCGCCATGGTCAGCACTTCCGGGGCTTTTTCCGGCTTGGCCGGTTTTTCCTCTTTGGGCTGGACGGCGATCATCTGTTCCAGCATCCGGGCGATCTGGTCCAGCTCCGGCCGGTTGACGGTTTCGATCTTGCCCTGGTCCGCCGCCGCAGCCACTGCCGGGTCGATGGGCAGGCGGGCCAGCAGGGGGATTTGGTGTTTGGCCACAATTTCTTCTGCGTGGCTGTCCCCGAAGATAAAGTGGCGGCTGCCGCAGTCGGGGCAGGTGAAGTAGGACATATTTTCCACCAGAGCCAGCACCGGCACCTTCATCATCTGGGCCATATTCACCGCCTTTTCCACAATCATCCCCACCAGTTCCTGGGGAGAGGAGACGATGATAATGCCGTCCACCGGCAGGCTCTGGAACACCGTCAGGGGCACGTCCCCGGTTCCTGGAGGCATGTCCACAAATAGGTAGTCCACGTCGTTCCAGATGACGTCGGTCCAGAACTGCTTTACCGTACCGGCAATGATGGGGCCGCGCCAAACCACCGGGTCGGTGTCGTGCTCCAAAAGCAGATTGATGCTCATCACATCAATGCCGGTTTTGCTCAAAATGGGCAGGATGCCGTACTGGGTGCCTTGGGCCTGCTGGTGGATACCAAAGGCCTGGGGGATGCTGGGGCCGGTGATGTCGGCGTCCAGGATACCGGCGTGGTATCCCTCCTGCTGCATCTTGCAGGCCAACAGGCTGGTGACCATGCTTTTGCCTACCCCGCCTTTGCCGCTGACCACTGCGATCACCTTTTTGATTTTGCTCATGGCATTGGGTTTTTCCCGGAGATCTTCCGGGGCGGTGCGCTGGGCGCAGTCGGCGGAACATTCTCCGCACTGGTGAGAACAGGTTTCACTCATGTTGCTGGGTCTCCTTTTCATCGGAATTGGGCTCTGTCGGTTCCAGGCGGGCGTGGCGGCTGCAATGGCAGCAGCAGGGAAAACTTTGCCGGCCCTGGCAGAGCCGGTAATCTCCCCCTTGGATCAAAAGCTGCCGACCCTCCACAATGGCCCGGGCAATTTTCTTCCGAGCCAAATCGTAAATCCCCTGTACGGTGGTGCGGGCAATCCCCATCTGCCCGGCGCATTGCTGCTGGGTGTACCCCTCCAGGTCTACCAGGCGGATGGTTTCATATTCATCCACGCTGAGCACCACCGGCGGCTTGGAACTGCTTTCCGCCAAAGGGCCGAAGCGGTCGTGGGCCGGCATGGTGCAGACCCGCCTGCATTTTCTGGGACGCGCCACCTTCACTACCTGCCTTTCTTGGATTCTGACATAAGCCATTAACCATAGTATAGCCCTTTCCTTAGGTTTCGTCAAGCCGAAATCTATTTGCGGGGTAAGAATCGGGTTTTGGATTTGTATGGCCCGGGTTAAGAAATATTGCGCAGTTTTTTGGCGGGGAAGGGACCGGATACCGGCAAAATAGAAGAAATTCAAGCCAGATTTCATATTTTTTTCCATTTCCCTTGTATTCCGTCGGAAAAGGTGTTAAAATGGGGAGCATAAAATCCATCGGGAGGATAAGAAAATGAGAAAGTTCAAAAGAATCGTAGCCATCTTGGCTGCTGCGGCTCTGTCTGTGACGGTCATGGCCGGATGCAGCAGCAACGGCGGCACCAGCGGCGGCAGCGACACCCAGGCGGTGAAGATGATCAACATTCCGCTGACCAACGAAGAGTACGCCTTCGGCGTGGACAAGGACCAGCCGGAACTGCTGGAAGAAGTGAATGCCTTTATCGCCGACATCAAGAGCGACGGCACCCTGGAAGAAATCCTGAACAAGTACTTTGAAGGCGGCACCCCGGAAGCCGTGGTTTCCGCCGAACTGGATACCTCCAAGGACCAGCTGGTGGTGGCCACCAACGCCGCCTTCGAGCCCTTTGAGTACACCCTGAGCACCGGCAACGAATACTATGGCGTGGATATGGAGCTGGCCAAGCTGCTGGCCGAACGCCTGAACAAAGAGCTGGTCATCCAAAACATGAACTTTGACGCCGTCTGCCTGTCTGTGGGCCAGCACCAGTGCGACATCGCCATGGCCGGCCTGACCGTTTCCCCGGCCCGGGAAGAGTATGTGCAGTTTAGCGACAGCTACTACAACGCTTCCCAGGTTGTGATTACCCGGGGCGACGACACCACCTTCGACAGCTGCACCACCGCAGAAGAAGTGGAAGAAATCCTCCAGGGCCTGGGCTCTGATGTGCTCATCGGCAGCCAGACCGGCACCACCGGCCAGTTCTATGTGGACGGCGACGAAGACCTGGGCTTTACCGGCCTGACCGCCCAGAGCCGTGGTTATCAGAGTGCTTCCCTGGCGGTGCAGGACATGATTAACGGCAACATTGATTATGTAATTGTGGACATCGCTCCGGCGGAAAAGATCACCGAAGCCATCAACGCAGTGGCATAAATCAAACTTTTGGCATAGGCAATAACCTCACCTTTACCCGGTGGGGCTATTGTTTTGTGGCAGTGAAATAAGGATGGGTGCAAATGGGTGACTTTGGCAGAAAGGTAGACAAGTTTCTGGATGTGCTTCTGAACAAGGGCGGCATGGATTCCGTGCTCCAGGGGCTGCAAAACACCTTGATTATCGCCGTATCCGGCTTGATTATCGGCGTAATCATCGGCATTATTATTGCGATGGTGCGGGTACTTCCCAAAACCAACGTAATCGTTAAATTTTTCAATGGCGTGTGCAGCCTGTATGTGGCGCTGTTCCGGGGCACTCCCATGGTGGTGCAGCTGCTGGTGTTTTACTATGTGCTGCTGCCCATTATGGGGCTGCGGCTCAGTTCGGTGATGGTTTCGGCGGTAGTATTCGGCCTCAACTCCGGCGCCTACGTTTCCGAGATCATCCGGGCAGGCATCCTGTCGGTGGACAGCGGCCAGATGGAAGGCGGCCGGGCCATCGGCTTGAGCTACGGCGCCACCATGCGGCTGATTATCATTCCCCAGGCGGTGAAAAATGTGCTTCCCACCATCGGCAACGAGTTCATCAGCCTGATTAAGGAAACTTCGGTGGTGAGCTTTGTGGGCGCCACCGACCTGTACGTCGCCTTCAACTACATCGGTTCCAACAGCTATGAATTTATGGTGCCCTACCTGGTGATGGCCATTATTTACATTGTGCTGGTGCTGATTATCAGCCTGCTGGTTCGTTTGATGGAAAGGAGTCTGAGAAAGAGTGATAAGAGTATCGGGGCTTAAAAAGAGCTTTGGCTCCTTAAATGTGCTGGACGGCATTGACATAAACATTGAAAAAGGAGAAAAGGTGGTTGTCATCGGGCCTTCCGGTTCCGGAAAAAGCACCTTTCTGCGCTGCCTGAACCTGTTGGAAACCCCCACCGAAGGGGAAATCTGGTTTGAAGATCAGTGCATCACCGACAAGAAAACCGACATCAATCAGGTGCGCCGCCACATGGGCATGGTGTTCCAGCACTTCAACCTGTTCAACAACAAGACGGTGCTGGGGAACATTACCCTGGCGCCGGTGCAGCTGAAGATCATGAGCAAGGAACAGGCCACCGAACGTGCCCTCCAGCTGCTGGACCGAATCGGCCTGAAAGATAAGGCGGACGCCTACCCCTCCCAGCTTTCCGGCGGACAGAAACAGCGGATTGCCATTATCCGTTCTTTGGCTATGGACCCCAAGGTGATGCTGTTTGACGAACCCACCTCCGCTTTGGACCCGGAGATGGTGGGGGAGGTGCTGGATCTGATGAAAGAACTGGCGGACACCGGCATGACCATGGTGGTGGTGACCCACGAAATGGGATTTGCCAGAGAGGTGGGCACCCGGGTGGTGTTCATGAACGAAGGCAAGATCCAGGAAGAAAACAACCCCAAGGATTTCTTCGCCAATCCCCAGAATCCCAGGCTGAAGGATTTCCTGTCCAAGGTGCTGTAAACGCCGCTGTGCAGCGTTCAACTGTAATATCCTTCAAAGCCGAACCGTAATGCTGCGGTTCGGCTTTTTGGCGTTTTTTGGCAAGAATGTAAAAATTTTGTGAAATATTGCGGATGCCCCAAGCCACCTCTTTTTCAGAGTGTTAAAATGAAAGAAAACAGGGAAAGTGATTGGGATTCCATTTAAAACGGGATGATGCGGATATGGGAAAAAAGATCAAAAAGGGAGATAAGCTGCGCTGGTGGATCTTGGCAGCAGCGATTTTACTTCTTTGTATTACCGTAGGGCTGCTGGTGGTGTTTCAGCCCGACCGGGTTTCCTCTCCCGCCGGACGGGTTTTGTCTCAGGGAGAGGTTTCCTCCTCCCGGGAATTTTCCGCCGTTGTTTCAGAAGAGGCTTCCCAATTATTGGTGGTGCCCCCCAATCTTCTGCTGTTTCGGAGTTGGAATCGACCGTAGAAGAGCCGGAATTCTCCCCCCAGCCGGAAGAGAATGCCGTGGTTGGGACCGGCGTGTTGATCTCGAATTTTCCGATTGTGTATCAGATGCCCCAGCTGCCTACCGGCTGTGAAATCACTGCTTTGACTATGGTGCTGCAATATTATGGCTTGGATGCGGACAAAGAGGAGATGGCCACCGACTACCTACCAACCTCTCCCAGCACCAACCGCTATACCGGCTCGGACGGCAGGGTTTACGGCATTGATTTGGACGCTTATTTTGTGGGCAGCCCTTTTGACGACAGCGGCATCATCTGCGGCCCTCAGGCCATCGTCACTGCCGCCAACGAATATTTGGAGGATCAGGGAAGTTCCCTTCAGGCGGTGGACCGCACCGGAACCACCCCGGAAGAGCTGTACGCTTTGGTGGACCAGGACATCCCGGTGGTAGTGTGGGTTACCATTGGAATGACACCCCGGCAGGAGGCCCGGAGCGGCTGGTATACCGAAAGCGGGAAGTATGTGGATTGGACCACCAACGACCACTGCGCTGTGCTGGTGGGGTACACTGACACTTCGGTTTGGGTGGCCGACCCCTTAGCCGGTTTGGCGGAGTATGACCGGGAAGCCTTTGAGGAGGTCTTTGCCTCCCGCTCCAACCGGTGCGTGGTGTTGCAGTAAAAGAAGAATCAAAGGAAGACCGTGGCGGCGCTTTCCCGGCTTGATTGGGAAAACGCCGTTTTTCTTTGGAAAAATTCCCCTTCAAGTGATTGCATTTCCGGGAGAAATGGTTTATACTGTTACGTTAGACGGCGAAAAAGCCTGATTATTTTCAAGGACAGGAGAACCAACATGAAGTTAGGAATGGTGGGGCTGCCCAATGTGGGAAAAAGCACCCTGTTTAACGCATTGACCAACGCCGGCGCCGAATCGGCCAACTATCCCTTCTGCACCATTGAACCCAACGTGGGTGTGGTGAGTGTGCCGGACCGGCGGCTGGAGTTTTTAGCTCAGATGTATCAGCCCAAGAAGTTCACCCCGGCGGTGCTGGAGTTTGTGGACATTGCCGGACTGGTGGAAGGGGCTTCCAAAGGGGAGGGCCTGGGTAACCAGTTTTTGGGGGACATCCGGGAGGTGGACGCCATTGTTCATGTGGTGCGCTGCTTTGAGGATGAGAACATCGTTCACGTCAGTGGCAAAATCGGCCCCCAACGGGACATCGAGACCATCAACCTGGAGCTGATTTACTCCGACCTGGACATTTTGCAGCGCCGGATTGATAAAACCGCCAAGGCGGCCAAAGCGGACAAAAAATTGCAGCCGGAGGTAGACTTCCTTACCCGGCTGAAGGATTACATGGAAGAGGGCAACTCCGCCCGGGGCTTCGATTACACCGAAGAGGAGCGGGAAATCATCAAAACCGTCCCCCTGCTGTCCAACAAGCCCATTATCTACGCCGCTAACCTGTCGGAAGAGGACTTTTCCTCCGATTTGGAAGGGAATCCATTTTACCGCCAGGTGGAAGAAATCGCCGCTGCGGAACACTCCGCCGTGCTGCCCATCTGCGCCAAGATCGAGGAAGACCTGGCGGGGATGGAGCCGGAAGAAAAGAAGGAGTTTTTGGCGGACCTGGGTCTGGAGCAGTCCGGCCTGGACCGGATTATCCAGGACAGCTATGCTTTGCTGGGCTTGATCAGCTTTTTGACTGCCGGCAGCGATGAGTGCCGAGCCTGGACTATCAAAAAGGGCACCAAAGCTCCTCAGGCAGCGGGAAAGATTCACACCGACTTTGAAAAAGGCTTTATCCGGGCGGAAGTGGTGAGTTTTGATGACTTAAAGGAAAACGGCTCCATGGCCGCCGCCCGGGAAAAGGGTTTGGTGCGTCTGGAAGGCAAAGACTATGTGATGCAGGACGGAGACATTGTGAATTTCCGTTTCCATGTATAAGTAAGAGCAGTTTCACGTTGGGATTGAAAAGGAGCAGATGGAGATGCAGTACACCGCAGAGATCCTGAAGGATAAAAAACACATCCACTTTATCGGCATTGGCGGAAGCGGCATGTACCCCCTGGCACAGATCCTCCACGCCAAAGGCTATTATCTCACCGGCAGCGACAACAATATGACCGATACCCTGCAAAAGGTCATGGACATGGGCATCCCCGTGACCCTGGGGCAGAAGGCGGAAAATGTGCAGGGGGCAGACCTGATTGTCTACACCGCCGCTATTATGGCGGATAACCCGGAGCTGATTGCCGCCCGGGAAAGCGGCGTGCCGGTGCTGGAGCGGAAGTATCTGTTGGGCATTGTCACCCAGCAGTTTAGCAACGCCATCTGCATCAGCGGCACCCACGGAAAAACCACCACCACCAGCATGGCCACCCAGATTTTGATGGATGGCGGGGCGGACCCCACGGTGGTTATCGGGGGCAAGCTCAATTCCATCGGGGGCAGCGGACGGATTGGCCGCAGCGAAAACATGGTGTGTGAAAGCTGCGAATTTTCCAATACCTTTTTGGAGCTGGCCCCGGATGTGGCGGTGGTGCTGAACATCGACGAGGATCACATGGAGTTTTTCAAGACCTTGGAAAACCTCAAGCACAGCTTTACCCAGTTCTGTTCCATGGCCACCAAGTGCATCGTCTATAACGGGGACGACCCTAACACCATCGACGCTGTGAAAGGCCTGTCCCAGAAGAAGATCACCTTCGGCTGGCGGGACCACAACGATTATTACCCGGACAATATCCAGCAGATCTCCAAGGTGCACCACCGGTTCGATCTGATGTACCGGGGAAAATGTCTCACTACCATCGACCTGCTGGTGCCCGGCAAGCACAATATTCTCAATGCGGTGGCGGCCTGCGTCTGCGGGCTGCTGGCAGGGGTGCCGGCAGAAAAGCTGAACCTGGGGATGAAGGACTTCCACGGGGCCTGCCGCCGGTTCGAGGTACTGTACCACGACCACGATATTGTGGTGGCGGACGACTACGCCCATCATCCCGCTGAGATTCGCGCCACCCTTTCCGCCGCCAAAGAGCTGGGCTTTACCCGGATCATTGCGGTGCACCAGCCCTTCACCTACTCCCGCACCGCCCGTCTGCTGGACGATTTTGCCCAGGTGCTGCAAATTGCGGACCATGTAGTGCTCAGCGAGATTATGGGCAGCCGGGAAAAGAACACCATCGGCATCTATGCCAAGGACCTGGCGGATAAGATCCCGGGGTGCGTCTGGTATCCCACTTTCGAGGAAATGAGCGACCATGTGCTGGACATGGTGCGGCCGGGGGATTTGGTGATTACCATGGGCTGCGGGGACGTGAATAAATGCGCCCACCAGATTGTGGAAAAGCTGCATAAAAAGTTTGGAGATTAAAAAACGCCGCAGTGCGGCGGGCTTGACAAGGGTACGGAAAACCAGTATAATAAAAACAGAAGGGCAAAACCGACAACGGCTAGCCCATGGTTAAGTTACAGAAGTAACCGCTCTAAAGGGCTATAGGAGCGGTTACTTTCTTTTTGTCAGTTGCAGCACCAATGTGGCTACACCCAACAACACTAAGGTATAAGTAAACAGGTCGCCCCATTCCATCTACCTGACCCTCCTTTCTTGACGGAAAGAGGGTGATTCTGAAAGCCGCCCCTTTCCGACTTTCTATGCCGTGCATGGAGAGTGGAAATGATTGATCGGGGCTAACCGCTGCCGTTTGGTTTCGTCCTTCTGCCCCGGTAAAACCGGTAGGCAAAATGCCGTGGATTTAGTGTAGCATATCAACTTTCTTTTGTCAAATAATAGTGGAAGAACCTTTTTTAACAGCATTCTTGCCCTTTTCCCCAAAACTCGCTATACTAAAGGAAAAACCGGCGAAAGAAGGGAAAACTATGTGGGCTTTGCTGATTCCCGGTGTTCTGGCGGCGGTGTTTCTGGCTTTGGGGATCGTTTTTCTCAAGGGCCGGGGAGACTGCTTCATTGCCGGCTGGAATACATCTTCCCAGCAGGAAAGGGAAAAATACCATCGCACCAAGCTGCTTCGGAGTATGGCGGTGTTTTGCTTTTTCACCGTGGCTTGGCTGTTGGGTCTGGGTGCGATGCTGGTTTTGGCAGTCCGGGCGTTTTTGCCGGAGTCCCAGCTGATGGTTTGGGGCTTCGTGCTGCTGGGACTGCTGGTGGCCGGACTAATTGCGGAAATGCTCTATGCCAACATCGGCTGCCGGAAAAAGCCGGAAGGAGAATCAACTTCCAAGGAGGATTGAACCATGGAATCCAAACAAATTTATGATATGATTATCATCGGTGGCGGCCCGGGGGGCTATACGGCGGCTATTTACGCCGGACGGGGAGGACTTTCCGTACTGGTGTTGGAGCAGCTGGGCCCCGGCGGACAGATGGCCACCACCCAGCACATCGACAACTACCCCGGTTTTTCTGAAGGGGCGGACGGCTTCGATTTGGCGGAAAAAATGCAGAACCAGGCCCAGCAGTTTGGGGCAGTGACCAAATTGGAGCCGGTGACTCAGCTGAAGCTGGAGGGGGAGATCAAGGAAGCGGTTACCCCCTTTGGCCGGTATCAGGGCAGAACTGTGGCCATTGCCACCGGAGCGTCTCCCCGGAAGCTGGGTTTGGCGGAGGAGGACGCCTTTGTAGGCAAGGGCATCTCTTACTGCGCCACCTGCGACGGGATGTTTTACCGAGGCAAAACCGTGGCGGTCATCGGCGGAGGAAACTCCGCTGTGGAAGAAGCCCTGTACCTGTCCAGGCTGTGCGAAAAGGTGTACCTGGTCCATCGCCGGGATTCCCTCCGGGCAGACCGGGCCGGGGCGCTGGCGGTCCAAAAGCAGGAAAACATTGAAATGGTGTGGAACAGCGTGGTCACCGGCCTGACCGGGGACCCGGAAACAGGGAAGCTGGCCGCTCTGACCTTGCAGGACACCCAAACCGGAAAAACCTGTTCCTTGACCTGCCAGGGCGCCTTTGTTTCCATCGGACGGGTTCCCAACACCCAGCTGGTGAAGGGGCTGCTGGAGCTGGATTCCCAAGGCTATTTGGCGGCGGACGAAACCACCCGCACCAGCCTGCCCGGGGTATTTGCGGTAGGAGATGTGCGGAAAAAGCCTCTGCGGCAGATCATTACCGCTGCGGCGGACGGCGCCGTAGCCGCTCACTTTGCCCAGGAATACCTCAACGAGACAAAATAAAATCAGGAGCCGGAAAGGGGGATTATCCCTTGTTTCCGGCTCCTGTTGGTTTGTGGGGGCCATAGGAGTTTGTTTTCTGCGGAATCGGAATTTCCGGCGCCGGTTACCCTTCCCCATAAAGGGGCGGGAGGGGTTCTCCAGCCAGGGAGGATTCCGGGACGGGGTCGGAAAGGCAGGCGTTTTTCTGCATCTGACCCAGCAGCAGTTCCCGCAGGATGGCCAGGGAGTTTTCCTGGTCGTAGATGTATTGGTTGCGCTTGGCATAGTCGAAAAAGTTGAGGAAATCGTGATAAAGCACGGCGTTGGAAATCTTCAGCCCGCATTCACCTACAAAAGATAGGCCGGTTTTCGGCTCTTTTTGCCCGCAGAGAATGACGCTGTTGTTCTGCCGGGCCAGGGAGATGGAAAACTCATTGCCGTAGTTTCCGAAGACCCGTTCGTCCAAAATCCCCAGAGTTTGGCCGGGGTGGTTTTTCAGGTGGGCCTCCATCTGGGACAGCAGTGCGATCCGGTGTTTGGGGGACAGGGGGTTCATGCAATCGGCGGGGATGTTGGGAAAAGTGCCGGTATGGAGAAAATCCAGCACATTCTGCTTGGAGAGCAGCAGGAAATTTTCGCTGCTGTTGGCGGCTTGCTGCCGGAGAAAGCGGAGCAGGGAGGAAATAATCCCTTCCCGGCTCACCCCGGTGAAGCGAGGGGAACCGTATTGCTGCAAAATGTTACGGTCCAGCAGCATGGTCATGATGTTGCCCAGTACCACAGCGTATTCTGTGGAGTACATCTCGTGGCTGTTGGACAAAAACGACAGGGCGTTGGCATAAGAAAAGGTTATTTCCGAGCAGTTTTTCAGTGCATCTAAAAAACGGTTGTGCATATTGGCACAAAAATCCTTGTCCGGAATTAACATACCCTGTTCGCCGTCCCGACGGAGCAATAGCACTGCTTGAGGCGTAATGAGATAGTAGGGGAACAGCTGATCCACCTGCCAAAACTGCGGCTGGGCGGTGTAGTAGCAGTACAGATGGACGTTTTGGCTGAGATACCGCAGGGAGGAAAACAGCGCCTTCAAATTGTGGAGGCTGTTGTGGTTTTGCAGCATGGGGATCATGCGGTACAGCGTAAAGCCGGAGGGGTTTTTCCGCAGGCTTTGGTACAGCAGATCGTCCAGCTGCACCAACTCGTAGGGAAGGTTGGTGGCCACCTTTTGGGAAGGGCCGGAGAACTGGGTTTGCTGAAGAATCCGGTGCACTGCCCCAAACACTTCCGGCGGTGAGCTCAAGTAGCCCCTTTCCGGCACCACAGGGGTCATGGGAGGAAGGCAGGAACAGTCTGGCTGGTGGGCATGGTAAAATTCGGAGAAATGCTGCTGCAAAAACAAGATCCGCTCCATCTGTTCTTCGCCGTAGATATCCTGGTAGTAGGCCTGGCGCAGCTGCTGGGAATTTTCCTGGGTGAAGAAGTTCCCGTTGAGGATTTTTTGCAGATTCTGCTCGGAGAGTTTGCGTTTTCCGGAAAAGATTGCGTACAGCCAACCTCGATCCAGTTCAGCCAGCTTGGAGAAACTGCTGACACTGTATCCTTGTTCTGCCATGATTCGTTTGAATATTTCACCGAATTGCGACATCTGCTTCATCGTCCTTTCCTTCCAAACTGACCTTATTATACTGAATTGTGATAAAAAATGCAAATATTCTTTTCTATTTTTTTTGTAAATCTCAAGAAAAACTGGTTGTAATTTTCTGGAAAACAGGAAAATAATTTTGCTTTTTTGTCCATTTTTGAAATGTAAAGAAAAAAATCACCTTTATAATGGGGAAAATCTGAAAAAACAAATAGCTGTGCTGGATGTCGCCTTCATAGTTTATTTACAAAATAAATAAAGATTAGTCTTTGACTTTCTTTAACCAAAAGGGTACAATAGCATCGCAAGGTCAGAAAAGGACTAAAACAGAAAGGGGGAGCCTCCGTGAAGATTACCGATATGATTGCCAAAGAACTGCTGGATATGCTGGAACAGGACGGCGGGCAGATCCAGATCAAGCGGAACGAATTAGCCAGCCAGCTGGGATGCGTTCCCAGCCAGATCAACTATGTGATCACCAGCCGGTTCACCCAAGAGCAGGGCTATCGAGTGGAAAGCCGCCGGGGCGGCGGAGGGTATATCCGGATCATCAAGCTCCACTACGGCGGGCATGAAACCCTGTTTCACCTGATCAACACCATTGGAGAAAGCATCGACCTGGCAAGCTGCCGAAGCATTCTTCAAAACCTGCATTACGATAAAATTCTCTCCACCCAGCAGTGCCGGTTGATGATGGCGGTGCTGGCGGATCAAAACTTTAAAGGGCTGCCGGAAACCGCCAAAGGCAGGCTGCGGGCCAACCTGTTCCGCTCCATGCTGGCGGCGGCGGCACAAAACGACGGATAATCGGGAAAGGCGATGGTATTATGAAATGTGAACGCTGCGGACAGCGGGAAGCCACCAGCGTGTTCACCCAAACGGTGAACGGGACTTCCAAAACCGTGCATCTTTGCAGTCAATGCGCCCAGGAGCAGATGATGGGCGGCTGGTTTTCCGACTTTGGGTTGGGCAATTTCATGGGCCTTTCCCACAGCGGCTATGCGCCCCACACCTCCAAGCAGTGCCCCAACTGCGGCGCAACTCTGGAGGAGATCCGGCAGACCGGGCTGGTGGGCTGTGCCAAATGCTACGAAACCTTCGCCCCGGAGCTTTCCGGCACCATCGAGCGGATTCACGGCGCTTCCGCCCATGTGGGCAAGATTCCTTCCACCTCCCGCACGGCGGTGCAGCTGGAAGGGCGGATCAGCGAATTAAAGACCCGCTTAGCCAAAGCGGTGGCGGACCAGAACTTTGAACAGGCCGCCGCCCTGCGGGACCAGATTCGGGATTTGGAAGCGCAGAATCAACAGGATCAACAAGGAAAGGAGAAGGCGGAATGAATGCTTGGTATCAACAAACGGCTCCCCAGCAGGACGTGGTGCTGTCCACTCGAATCCGGCTGGCCCGGAATGTAGCCAGTCTCCCCTTCGGCAGCCGGCTTAGCCGGGATCAGCGGGAGCAGCTGGACACCCAGGTGCAGCAAGCCCTGGAGACCATCCATCTGGGGGACAATACCCTCTCCTTTTTGCGGCTGGACGATATGGACCCGGTGGAGCGCCAAGCTCTGGTGGAACAGCACGAAATCAGCCCGGACTTCGCCAAAAACCCCGACGGCCGGCTGCTGGTGCTGAGCCAGGACGGCAGCATCAGCATTATGGTCAATGAGGAAGACCACCTGCGGATCCAGGTGCTGCACAGCGGGCTGGCCTTAAAGGAAGCCTATGAGCTGTGCAACCGGCTGGACGACGTGCTGGACAGCCAGCTGGGCTTCGCCTTTGACCGGAAGCTGGGCTACCTCACCGCCTGCCCCACCAATCTGGGCACCGGGCTGCGGGCCTCGGTAATGCTTCATCTGCCGGGCCTTCAGCAGCAAAAGCTGATTTCCCGCCTGGCGGATACGGTGGGCAAACTGGGCCTGACCATCCGGGGCACCTACGGGGAAGGCAGCGGCGTGGTGGGCGCAGTGTACCAGCTCTCCAACCAGATTACCCTGGGCATCACCGAAAAGGACGCCATGGAAAATTTGGAAAACGTCACCGCCCAGATCATCCAAAGCGAGGAGCAGGCCAGGAAGGCATTGGCTCAGAATCAAACTGCCCTGGAGGACAAACTCTGGCGGAGCTACGGGGTGCTGAAAAACGCCCGGCTGCTCAGCTCGGAAGAGTGCCAGCAAACTTTGAGCTGGGTGCGGATGGGTGTGTCCATGAAGCTGCTGCCCCCCATTTCTTACAGCACCCTCAACCAGCTGCTGCTCAACACCGGTTCTGCGTCGGTGTGCAAGGATCAAGGGCAGCTGTTAAGGCCGGAGGACCGGGATAAGGTCCGAGCGGCCTATGTGCGGAAGGTTTTGCAGGAAAGTTAGGGAACCTAAAAGTTTTTGGTGAGAAACATACCGAAGGTTTGTTTCGCTTTTCTTCAAAAAGCTGGCGGGTGCAGGGTGGAACCCTGCAAAAACACTCTTTGTGATTAACTTTCCATAAAAATTCCGCCCGCAAGGACGTTACTATATAAAAGAGAGTTTCCAACGAAAGGAGAAATTGTGATGTATCTCTTTAACGGATTTACCAGAAAAGCCAACGAAGCCATCAACCTGGGCATTGACAAAGCCGGGGAACTGGGGCATTCTTTCATCGGAACGGAACATCTGCTGTACGGCTTGGCGGCACAAAATGACGGCACTGCCGCCGCCCTGTTAAATAAGAAGGGGGTTACGGCGGATGCCCTGGAAGAAAAGCTGATTGCCACCGTGGGCAAGGGCATTCCTCAGCGGCTGAACGCAGAGTACCTCACCCCCCGTGCCAAGCGCACCCTGGAGGACGCAGTGCGGATTGCCCGGCAGCTGGGCCACAACTATGTGGGCACCGAGCACATCCTGCTGTCCATCCTGTCCCAGTCAGAAGGGTTTGCCAACGGCTACCTGTCCGAGCTGGGGGTGGAACCCAGAAGCCTCTTTGAGGAAATGATGGGAGAAATCACCGGCATGAGCCAGGACGCAGGAGAATCTTCCTCCTATCCCGGCATGAATAAGCCCGGGGGAAAACCCGGTAAGGGCGGCAGTGAAATGCTGAAAAAGTACGGCAAGGATTTGACCGAAGCCGCCGCCAAGGGCGAAATCGACCCGGTGATCGGCCGTCAGAAGGAGATCGAACGGGTGATCCAGATTCTGTCCCGCCGGACCAAGAACAACCCCTGCCTCATCGGTGAACCTGGCGTGGGCAAAACTGCCATCGCCGAAGGGCTGGCGCTGAAGATTCAGGGAGGCGAAGTGCCGGAAACCTTGAAGAACAAGCACATCATCAACCTGGATTTGACCAGCATGGTGGCCGGCGCCAAGTACCGGGGTGACTTTGAGGAACGGATCAAGGGCGTGCTGGACGAAGTGAGCGCCAACAAAAACATTATCCTCTTTATTGATGAGATTCACAACATCATCGGCGCCGGGGCCGCAGAAGGCAGCATTGACGCCGCCAACATCTTAAAACCTCAGCTGGCCCGTGGCGAGATCCAGATTATCGGCGCCACCACTTTGGAGGAGTACCGCAAGTATATCGAAAAGGATTCCGCTTTGGAACGGCGGTTCCAGCCGGTGATGGTCAATGAACCCAGCAAAGAGGACGCAGAAGCTATCCTCTTCGGCCTGCGGGATAAGTATGAAGCCCACCATGGGGTGAAGATCACCGACGAAGCCATACGGTCTGCGGTGGAGCTGTCCAGCCGGTACATCAACGACCGGTTCCTGCCGGATAAGGCCATCGACCTGGTGGACGAAGCGGCGGCCAAGGTGCGGCTGAAGGAGTTTACCGCCCCCACCGACGTGAAGAAGCTGGAAGACCAGCTGAAAGTGCTGGCTCAGGAGAAGGAAGCGGCGGTCAACGCCCAGGAATTTGAACGGGCTGCAAAAGTCCGGGATGAGGAAAAGAAGATCAAGGAAGAACTGGATCAGCAGAAGCAGCAGTGGGAGCAGAAAGCCCACCGCACCACCGGCCAGGTCACCCCAGACGACATTGCGGAAGTGGTGTCCAGCTGGACCGGCGTGCCGGTGCAGCAGCTCACCGAAGAGGAAGGCCAGCGACTAATGAAGCTGGAAGGCATCCTCCATCAGCGGGTGGTTGGACAGGAAGAAGCGGTCAGCGCCGTGGCCAAAGCCATCCGCCGGGGCCGTGTGGGCCTGAAAGACCCCAAGCGTCCCATGGGCAGCTTCCTGTTCTTAGGCCCCACCGGCGTGGGCAAAACCGAGCTGTGCAAAGCTCTGGCGGAAGCCCTGTTCGGAGATGAAAACGCCATCATTCGTTTGGACATGAGCGAGTATATGGAGAAGCACACCGTGTCCCGGATGGTAGGTTCGCCTCCCGGGTATGTGGGTTACGAAGAGGGCGGCCAGCTCACCGAAAAGGTGCGCCGTCACCCCTACTCGGTGGTGCTGTTCGATGAAATCGAAAAAGCCCACCCCGATGTGTTCAACATCCTGCTGCAGGTGCTGGAGGACGGCATCCTCACCGACGGCCAGGGCCGGAAGGTGGATTTCCGCAACACCGTCATCATCATGACCTCCAACATCGGAGCCCGTGCTGTGGAAGAAAAGAAGAATTTGGGCTTCGGCGGCAGCGCAGAAGTAGCCAGCGACGAAGAAAGCCGCAGCATCATTCAAAGCGAGCTGAAGAAGTACTTCCGTCCGGAACTGCTCAACCGGATTGACGAAATCATTATCTTCCATAAGCTCACCCAGCCGGAAATCGACGAGATCGCCCGGAAGATGCTCCACACCCTGGCCAACCGGATGGAGGAGTTGGACATCCACCTCACCGTCACCGACGCAGCGGTGGAAAAGCTGGGCAAGGTGGGCTACGACCCGGTGTACGGAGCACGTCCCCTGCGGCGGACCATTACCAATAGCCTGGAAGACGCCATCAGTGAAAAGATGCTGGAAGGAGCCATCAAGGCCGGAGACACCGTGACAGTGGATGTGAAGGACAACAACTTCACCTTTGAAACCAGCCACGCCGCTCAGGCATAATAGAGCGGAAGGAGACCTGGAAATTTCCGGGTCTCTTTTTTTATGGCTTGCTATTTTCCCCGTTTGCCGGTATACTGGAACATAGTAAGGATGTTAGGAGGATGGCTATGACCCGCTGCCGCTGGCTTTGGGTGCTGCCGGAATGCTTGAGCTTGTTGGCCCTGGCGTTCTGGGGTTTCTTTTTGGGTTATGTTGCCCAAACCGGCCTGTTTGCCGGAAACGGCGCCTGGGAACGGCTTTGGGCGGTGACCGCCGGGATGGCGGCTGTGTACCTGTTTTTGGGTTGGGCGGCACTGCGCCCGGACTATTTTGTGGGGAAGCGGCTGTCCAAACTGCCGGGTTCCGCTCAAATAGCGGGGCAGCGAGCCATCCGGTTTGCCGTCTGCACCTGGAAAGCCTGCCTGCTTTGGGGCTGGACCGGCAGCTTCTGGCTGCGGGCCTGGGGTACCGGGCTGGAAGGCTGGCTTTGGCTTTTGCTGGGGCTGGCAGCGGCCGGAACCCTGGCCTGGCTGCTGGTTCCCTTGTTTTTTTGGATACGCCGGGGCAGGCCGGAGGATGAAATTTGGCATTAGGAGGAATTGTATGAAATCAACCAAGCTGCAAACAGGGTTCCGCCGCTGGGTGAGCCTGGTTATGGCGGCGGTGCTGGCCGCCTCGCTGCTGTGTATGGGACAGCCGGTAGTGGCTCAGGGGCTGACTCAGGGAGACTTTCAGTATCAGCTCACCGACGACGGAGTGGAGATTACCCGCTACACCGGTGACAGCGCCAAGGTTACCATTCCGGAAACCTTGGAGGAACAGCCGGTGGTGGGCATCGGCCCGGCAGCCTTTGCCTTAAATCAAACCACAGAAGAGCTGACCCTGCCCTCCACCCTGGAGTACATCGGGGACAGCGCCTTTCTCCTCTGCGAGAATCTAAGCCGGATTGAGTTTTCCCAGTCAGCGCCCCAGGTGCTGCAGGCCGGGGAAAGCATTCTGCGGAACACCGCCTGGTGGGAAGCCCAGCCGGAGGGCCTGGTATTGCTGGGGGGTACCGCCCTGGGATGGAAAGGAAAAGCTCCCATTACCTTGGTGCTGGACGGCCGGGTGACTGCGGTGGCGGATCAGGCTTTCAGCAGCAACTATCTGCCCTCGGCCTCCAACCTGCTTCGAGTGGAGGCAGGGGATTCGGTGCAGTGGCTGGGCAGTCGGGTGTTTGCTGGCCAAAGCAGCTTGAACAGCGCCTTTCTTTCCGATTCTGTCACCCATCTGGGAGAAGGAATCTTTTCCGGATGCAGCCTGGATTTGCTGCTGGAAACCTACCTGGGAAGCGCGGCGGAAGCCTATGCCCAAATCTGGGGGATTCGGTGCGAAGCGGTGTGCCGCCACGACTACCGGTGGTATTATAATCCCCAGCCGGTTCTCGGACAGGTGAGCACCGGTATCCTCCGCTGCGCCAACTGCCAGGAAGAGATCGACCAGATTACCTTCCTCACCGGAGACCTCACCGGAGAAGGGGGCGCACCGGATGAAAACATCGACCTGCTGGACGTGATGGCACTGGCCCAGTATCTCGTCAATGAAAATCTCCCGGAGGGAATTTACCTGGATTATCAGGGGGATGGCTGTGTAGATGTTTTAGACGTGATGACGTTGACCCAATATAGGCTATCGGTATTTTAAGGGAAAGCTGCCTTGCCGAATCGCACAAAATCCAAGGAGCCGTTTTGGTGATTCCCCATAAAAAAGGATTATTTTAACAAATAAACTGTAATTATCTAACCGAAAATTGTTGACAATACCACAAACTGACGGTATAATAACAGTAAATGTAATGCAGGGTTTTGGCACAGCTGTTTCGGAGCTGCCGTCGGAAACCAGCAATTATAAATTTGTTTGTAAAGGATGAACAAGATGATCAAGTCCAAACTCGCAAAAAAGATTTTGGCTGCATTGACGTCTCTGTGCCTGGCTGCCACGGCAGCAGCACCAGCGTTGATGTCGGTTAGTGCGGAAGCCGTTACCCCCGAGGCTTCTGTCGTGCTGCGCGCTGACGTCGGCTCTGCCAAGCCCGGTGATACCATCAACGTGGATGTTGTGGTGGATTCCGATACCGGTGTGGGCGCCATGCAGGTATTTATGGAGTACGATGTCGACCAGGTGACTTATGTCAGCGGTGCTACTGCTTCTATGGACGGAATGCAGTTTGCCAATGAAGAGACCCCGGAAGACGGAACCATCAATTTCGTGGGCTTCAATATGGCCAACAACGTGGCTTGCGACAATGTGACTATCGCTACTTTGGTGTTCACTGTTAATGAAGGCGTCACCGATGGCAATGTAAGATTTGCTTTGGCCGACAACAGCACTGTAGCTACTTACATCAACGATTCTAACGATTACCTGATCACCAACCTGCGGGATGCTCTGGTCGCCGCTACCGACGACACCACCCTGCCCTTTGACGATGTGGCTGGCGGCACTAACCCCGGTGCTCCCTCCATGTATTATGATCAGTCTGTTCAGTTGGTTTACAACAACGGCTTAATGACCGGCATGAACCCCACTGAGTTCGGTGCAGGCGAAACTTTGTCTCGTGCCCACTTTGCCACCATTCTTTACCGGATGGCCGGCACCCCCAGCGTGGAAGGAATGGAAAACCCCTTCACCGACAACCAGGACACCTCCACCTTCTTCCATGACGCTGTGATTTGGTGCAACGAAGTTGGCGTTATCACCGGTTACTACAATGCGGACGGCACCTTCAGCGGACGGTTCGGTCCTTCCGACGCCATCAGCCGGGAACAGCTGGCCATCATGATGTATCGTTTTGCCAGCAACTACATCGGTTCTGATTCCGTAGGATTTGGCGCTTCTCTGGATTCCTTTGCCGATGCCTCCAGCGTTTCTTCTTACGCTGTGGAAGCTCTGAGCTGGGCGGTTGCCAACGGCATCATTTCCGGCCGCAGCACCGTGCCTGCCACCATTGCTCCTACCGACAACGCCTCCCGTGGCGACTGCGCTACCATGCTGGCTCGGTACATGTACGTTCTGTAAGTTCTAAGATTGCCGCAACCGGCTTCTGAACTTCAAAATTGAATGATGATACGCCTTGGTTTGGCTGGAAGACAGCTGAGCCAAGGCGTGTTTTTTTGTTGTGCAAATTATCTGCTGGGATAGGAGGATCTTGAGCCTTTGACCGGATTCCTTGGAAGCCATGGACTGCCCTGTTGTTTTTGCCATTACGAGAGCTGCGCAGGGGGGAGCTTTCCGCCTTCGCCTCTTTCATCTTCACAGCTTGCCTTGCTGCATTTGATTTTGCTTTGCCGGGCTTTCAATCCGTTTTCCTTTCTCTTTCAGCCTTCTTTTACGGCTTGCCAAAGACCAATCCTTACATAAGACAAAAGGAAATCCCGGCGGTCCATTCTCGGAAACAGCCGGGATTTTGCCAAAGTGATTTTTGCTTTTGCCTATTTCTTTTGCGGGACAATTTCATAGGTGGTGGTGAAGAAGTACTGCCCCTTTGCCTCGATTGTGATTTCAGAAGGATAGAGGGAGCGCAGCTTTTCAAACACCGCTTCTTGGTTGCAGCTGTCCATCAGGCAGAGAACCAGGTTGGAGCTCGTGTCCAGCTCCAGGTAGTCTAAAGCACCCAGGTTGTTTTGCTGGATGAAAACCACGGAGGAATAATTCCGCCCTTCGTAAAAGGACTGCTGCGCCATCCAGGAAGCGTCGTAAACATATAAGCAGGGCGTTTCGGTTTGGGTTTGTGCATACTCCAAAAGGGGCTTGCTGTTTTGATAGAGGTATTCCCAAGGGCAGAACACAAAAGTCAGAATAGTGATCACCGTCATGGCACCGGCAGCAACGGCGATTTTGCGTACTTTTGGCAGCAGGGTTTTGATGCCGTAGAAAAGCAGGTAGCAGCCCAGCACCGAGACCACCGGATAGATGGGAAAGATATATCTGTCGTAGGCGTAGGCGGCAATCTTGGAAACCAGAAGGTAGTATGCCACGCTGGACAGCGCCAGTAAAAACACGCCTGTTCTTTGGCTCACCGGCTGTTTGCGCTTTTTGAGCAGGCAGACAGCTACAAGGAAGAATAGAAGGACCAGCGGCAGCAGTCCGCCGAAAATCTGTTGGTTAAAGAAGTTGAAAAAGATGCCCAGCTGCTGAAGGTACTGGCCGAAGGTGACGTTTTGCAGATTGTCGAAGGCTTCGGTCCCCCGGTTACCTGCCAGAATCTGCTGGAGCATGGAGGGAAATGCAGCCAGAGCGGCGCCCCCGCTGAGACACATGGTCAGGAAAAACTTTACAAAGAGGGAAAATTGCTTTTTCACCAGCAGCCAGATGCCGTAGCCCAGGCAGAGGAACAGCAGATAAATGAGAAAATAATAGTGGGTTAGCGTCCCCGCCACGGCCACCAGAAAAATGAAAAGGTAAAAAAGTTTGCTCTTCCATCCCTGGTACGCTTTCACAACCAGGTAGGTGAACAAAGCCACCCAGAACATCGCTACAATATACATCCGCAAAAAGGTGACTGCCGATAAGGTGCCGGCGGACAGTGCAAAGAATGCGGCTGTAAGCAAAGAAGATTTTTTGCTTTTGGAAAGCAGCAGCATGAGAAAATAAACCACAACCACCGTCAGTGCGCCAAATGCAATGTTGATGCTTCCCGCAAACCAAATGCTGTACTGCTGGGGAAAGAAGGAACACACGGTGTGAATCAACGTGTAGTAGAGGGGCGGATGCACATCTTCGCTCTGGTTTTTCCAAACATTGGCGTAGTCGAATTGATGGCCGGGCTGGACCTGCATGTATTCATCCCAGGCTTCTTCTGCGGGAGAATAAACCTTTCCTTCTTCCGGACTCATGGTGTAGTTTCCATCATAAGGATGGTTGGACAAGCCGTAGGTGTACACTTCGTCCACATGAAGGTTGACTTTTTGGGATAGGGCAATGACCGAAGCCACGATGAACAGCAGGACAATGGCAAGCAGAAACCATTTTTCTTTAGACAGCGTTTTTTTCATGGGAGACCTCCCTTGTCTTTTCCATTGCCGCAGCGGAAAAAACGAAAGGCAAAAGGCTTTCTTCTTTCCTATAAGGGCAGTGATTTTATTATATCGTTCCATCCTTGGTTTTGCAAGCCGGGAATCCGTTTTCTCCCAGAACCAGGACTGCAAAACCCAGAAGCGGCCATTTCCCCTCTATCCACCATTTTCACAAACCACAGGTTGTTTTCCCTGAAAAACTGTGCTATAATTTTAAGGATAAAATCTGAGGAGGTGCCCCACTTGAAACGAATCATGGCCTTGCTGCTGGCAGCGGCGCTGTTTTGTTTAAGCGGGTGCAGCTTGACCCCCACATCCATGGAATCCCTGCTTTCCCCGCCGGTGCGGACCGAGGAGCAAAGCGAAATTTATCAGGCTCTTCTGAGCAGTGTGAATACCAATATTAGTTTGGTGTACCCCCGCAGCGGGGAATACACCTCTGCCTTTGTGGTGGAGGACATTGACGGGGACGGTTTGGAAGACGCCCTGGTGTTTTATCAGGATCAGAGCCAAGCTACCTCCACCACCGGCTCAGTGCGGATGAACTTTTTGGTGCAGCGGGACGGGGACTGGGTCTCCACCCACGACATCTCCCTGCAAAACGCCACCGAAGTGGAAAAGATGCAGCTGTTTGAAGAAGAGGGCGTTACCTATCTGGTGGTGGGCTTCAACCAGTCCAGTTCCTCGGAAAAGCTACTGAAGGTGTACGTCTATTCCCAGGAAAACGGCCCGGAGGAACGGCTCAGCGAAAACTGCTCCAACTTTACCGTCACCGACTTGGACGGAGATGGGGTCAGCGACCTGTTTATGATCTCCGCCCCGCCGGTGAGTGACAATACCACCCGGGAGGTCACCGGCATCTTGTGGAAGCTGGCGCAAGGGCAGTTTGTGGAGGACTCCACGGTGCGGATGAATTCCAGGGCGGTGGAATATCTAAACATCAACCTTGGCTGGGTGGAAAGCGAAGACGTCCCGGCCATTTATCTGGACAGCCAGATTGGGACGGACAGCGAAGGAACCGAAATCATCCGGTATCAAGACGGCCAGCTGGTGGATTTGATGGTGGGAAGCAATGCGGAAGAGGACCGGGCTGCCAGCACCTACCGGCCCACCGGGTATTCCTGTCTGGATTTGGACCGCAACGGCTGCTACGAAATCCCGGATCCCACCTTGTTTTTGGGATATGCCAGTGAGGACAGCACCCAGTCCTTGTCCTATATTGTTTGGTCCAATTACCGCAGGGGCAATTTGGTGCCCGTTGCCATTACCTATACCAATTATTTGTTGAACTATCATTTTTATCTCCCGGATTCCTGGATCGGGGAGGTCAGTGCTGCTTGGGACAGCACCACCAATGAGATTACCTTTTTCCGGTATCAGGACAGCCTGCGGCAGCAGGAAGAAGTGCTGTTGAAAATACGAGTGTTTACCCGGAGCGACTGGGAGGGTCGCAGTCCGGCCAGCCATTATGTACAGCTGGCTCAGAACGGCCAGCTGGTTTACAGCTACGAGCTGTTTGAAACGGGGAGCGATTTGGATCTTGGCGATCAGGACATCCAGGAGCGCTTTACTTTGATGGACAGCTAGACAGAAAGGAGCAGTCAAGTGAGACGGATTTTAGTGTGCGAAGATGAAGATTTTATCCGAGACTTCGAGGTGATCAACCTTCAGCGCAGCGGCTACACCGTGGTGGACGTGTCCAGCGGAGAGGAAGCCCTGGAGGTCTTTGAAAAGGAACACGGCAATTTCGATGTGGTGCTGCTGGATATTATGATGCCGGGGATTGACGGCTTCGAAGTCTGCAAGCGGCTGCGGGCCGCCAGCCCCACCATCGGTATCATTATGCTCAGCGCCAAGACCCAGGAGATGGACAAAGTCAGCGGCTTGATGCTGGGGGCGGACGACTACATCACTAAGCCCTTCTCCCCCAGCGAGCTGCTGGCCAGGGTGGATGCGGTGTACCGCCGGGTGACCATGGTGACCAATCAGCAGACCGCCAACCGCAGCTTGACCAGCGGTCCCTTTGTCCTGTCCCCCAAAAGCCGGACCTTGACCAAAAACGGCATCCCGGTGGATTTGACCCAGGTGGAGTTCCAGATTATGGAGCTGTTTTTGAAGAATAAAAATACCGCCCTGTCTCGGGCTGAAATTTTGGATGAAGTGTGGGGCGACCACTACGACGGCGACATTAAGATCGTGGACGTGAACATCCGCCGGCTGCGGATGAAAGTGGAGGATGAACCTTCCAGCCCCAAATACATTCAGACGGTATGGGGCTATGGCTATAAATGGACGGACGGCTGATTCAGCGGTTTCAAAGGAGGAAGGCCCATGGCCTATCAAAGTATTACCAGACGCTGGCTGTTTAACAGCCTGGGGTTTGTTGTGATCCTTTTGACGGTGGCGGAAGTGGCGCTGATCTTTTTTGTACGGGATTATTACTACAATTCCGCCCAGCGGATTGTGCAGTCCAGCGCAGATTTCGGCGCCAGCAATATGCAGTCCAGTTATGGAGACAGCCGGGTGAATTTTACCGCCAGTGTACGGAGCATGGTGGAAAATTTCGACGACAAAAACACCATGGAGTTAATGGCTATTGACCACAACGGACGGGTCAGCGTTTCTTCTTCCGGCTTTGAATCCAACCTGGAAGCCACTGAGGACACCATGCCGGATTATGAGGAAGCTATGAACTCTTCCGCCCAGCAGGCGGTGTACAACGGCACTTTGGAATCCACCGGGGAGCACATTCTGGCCATTACGGTGGTCTGCCCCGACCTGTCCAGCGAATATTCCGCCATCCGTTATGTGGTGAGCCTGGCCCAGGTGGACAAGGAAGTTTTGACCCTGATTCTAGCGGGTACCGGCGGGCTGCTGCTGGTGCTGGCGCTGGTGTTGGTGAGCAACTCCTTCTTTATCCGCTCCATTTTGATGCCGGTGCGGGAGATTACCGGGGTGGCCAAACAGTTTGCCACCGGCAATATGAGCGCCCGGATTCTGAAAAAGACCGACGATGAAATCGGGGAGCTGGGGGAGGTCATCAACAACATGGCCGACCAGATTCAGGAAACCGAGCGGATGAAAAATGAATTTATCTCTTCGGTGTCCCACGAACTACGCACCCCCCTCACCGCCATCAAGGGTTGGAGCGAGACCATGATGAGCCTAGGGGAAGGGGACACGGAAATGATTCAGAAGGGGATGCACGTCATCTCCGCCGAGACCCAGCGCCTCAGCGATATGGTGGAGGAGCTGCTGGACTTTTCCCGGATCCAAAACGGCCGGTTTACCTTGGTGAAAACCAAGATGGACCTGCTGGCAGAGCTGGAGGACGCCGTGTTGATCTACACCCAGCGGGCCAGCCGGGACAAGAAAAATCTGGTGTTTGAAGAGCCGGATTACATGGACATGATCTACGGGGACAAAAACCGGATCAAGCAGGTGTTCATCAATGTGATCGACAACGCCCTGAAATATTCCGACCCCGGGGACACCGTCACCGTCACCGCTTCCCAGGAAGAGAACACTATTACCGTTGTGGTGAAGGACACCGGCTGCGGCATTGCGCCGGAAGACCTGCCCCATGTGAAGGAGAAATTCTACAAGGCCAACGCCACCCGCCGGGGTTCCGGCATTGGGCTGGCGGTGGTCAACGAGATTGTCAGTCTTCATGGGGGGACGTTGGAGCTGGAAAGTAAATTAGGGGAAGGCACCCAGGTGACCATCACCTTCCCGGTGTACGGTACCCACGGACAGCTCCCTTCCGGCAAAAACAACAGCGAGGAGTAATGAAGAAAGGCCTATGAGCAAAAAAGACAAGGATAAACAATCTGGTACCTACCGCAGCAAAATCGGCGGGCAGGCGTTGATTGACGGCATTATGATGCGGGGGGTGGAGAAAAGCGCTATGGCCTGCCGGATGCCGGACGGTTCCATCTACCGGGAGGTGTGGGACACCAACCCCAGCAAGAAGAAGCCGGTTTGGCGGAAAATCCCCATTGTCCGGGGCTGCATCAGCTTTGTGCAGAGCATCCTCTCCGGATACCGCTGCATGATGAAAAGTGCAGAGCTTACCTCCGATCTGGAAGAAGAGGAGGAAGAGGAGACCGGCCGGGTGACCCAATGGATTTTAGATCACTTCGGCGACAAACTGATCCACGGCGCCACGGTGGTGGGAACGGTACTGGGCGTGGTTTTGGCGGTGGTGCTGTTTATGTACCTGCCCTCCTTGGCGGTGATGGGGCTCAACCAGCTGGTGGATTTGGGCTACTGGAAAGCCGTGGTGGAAGGTGGAATCAAAATCCTGATTCTGGTGGGCTATCTATTCTTGGTAGGGCTCATCGGGGAGATCAAAAAGACCTACCGCTACCATGGCGCCGAGCATAAAACCATTTTCTGCTTGGAAAACGGCCTGCCCCTGACGGTGGAAAACATCCGCAAACAGCGCCGGTTCCATCCCCGCTGCGGCACCAGCTTTTTGATTTTGACCCTGCTGGTGAGCATTTTGGTATCCAGCCTGGTGACCTGGGATACCCTTTGGCTGCGGGTGGTGCTGAAGATTCTGGTGCTGCCCATCATCATGGGGATTTCCTTTGAGTTGATCCAGTTTGCCGGGCGGCACGACAACCTGTTGACCAAGATCATCTCCGCCCCCGGCTTGTGGCTGCAACGGCTGACGGTGCTGGAGCCGGACGATGGGATGATTGAATGCGCTATCGAGGCGATTACCCCCTGTATTCCGGAGGATCGGGAGAAGGATCAATGGTAGAAGAGATCACAGTGGGAGCGGCCCTGCGCCGTCTGACCCATTACTTGGAGGAAAACGGCATCGAGGCCCCGGATTTTGAAGCTCTTCAGATGCTGCAAAGCCTGGGATATTCCAAAATCCGGATTTTGGAAGGCCGTGGGGTCCTCACTCAACAGCAGCAGGAGCAGCTGCGGCAGCTGGTCTCCCGCCGCCTGGAGGGAGAGCCCTTGCAGTACCTGCTGGGAGAGTGGGAATTTTACGGCTTGACCTTGAAGGTGGGGCCGGGAGTGCTGATTCCCCGGCCGGACACCGAGACCCTGGTGGAAGCAGGATTGTCCTACTTAAAAGGCAGAACCGGCTGCCGGGTGCTGGACCTTTGCGCCGGTACCGGCTGCGTGGGGCTGGCGGTGGAGCGCAGCGCCAAGAACATTTCGGCGCTGTACGCCCTGGAAAAGGAAGAAGCGGCCTTTTTCTATCTCAAGGAAAATCTGGCCGCCTATGAAAGCCGGGTCATGCCCCTGCACCAGGACGGTCTGGCTCCCGGCCCGGAGGCGGACCGGTTGGATCTGATCCTCTGCAACCCCCCTTACCTTACCGGGGAGGACATGGAAAGCCTGCAAACCGAGGTGCGCTACGAACCCCCTAGCGCCCTGGACGGCGGGGAAGACGGCCTGGACTTTTACCGCCGGCTGACGGCGGTGTGGAAGCACCGGCTGAACCCCGGAGGGCTGCTGGCCTATGAAATCGGCATGGGGCAGCAGGAGGATGTGACGCAAATCCTGCGGCAGGAAGGGCTGGAACAAATCCATTGGAAAGAAGATTTAAGCGGCATTGTCCGGGTGGTAGCCGGGCGGAAACCGATGCAGTAATTTCATTGAAGTAGGGAGAGCATTATGGCAGCAAAACAGAAAACCCAAAAAGCAACCGGGGCCCAGCAGCCCCTGACCAACGAAGAAAAAAAGAAAGCCCTGGAAACCGCCATCAGCCAGATTGAAAAACAGTTCGGCAAAGGCAGCGTTATGAAGCTGGGAGAAGCCACCACCATGAACGTGGAGCATATTTCCACCGGCAGCCTGGGGCTGGATATGGCCCTGGGCATCGGCGGGGTGCCCCGGGGACGGATCATCGAGATTTACGGCCCGGAATCCTCCGGTAAAACCACCGTGGCCCTGCAAATTGTAGCTCAGGCTCAGAAAGAAGGGGGCGAAGCCGCTTTCATCGACGTGGAACACGCCCTGGACCCGGTGTACGCCAAAGCCCTGGGAGTGGATATTGACTCTTTGTTGGTGAGCCAGCCGGATACCGGGGAAGACGCCCTGGAAATCATGGAAGCCCTGGTGCGCAGCGGCGCCATTGACGTAGTGGTGCTGGACAGTGTGGCCGCCATGGTCACCCGCAGCGAGATCGACGGGGAGATGGGAGACAGCCATGTGGGCTTGCAGGCCCGTTTGATGAGCCAGGCCATGCGCAAGCTCACCGGCGTGGTGAGCAAGGCCGGCACTGTGGCGATCTTCATCAACCAGGTTCGGGAAAAGATTGGCGTTATGTACGGCAACCCGGAAACCACCCCCGGCGGCCGGGCGCTGAAGTTCTATTCTTCGGTGCGGATTGAGGTGCGCAAGGGAGAAGCCATCAAGCGTGGCAGCGAAATCATCGGCAACAAGACCAAGTGTAAGATTGTGAAAAACAAGGTGGCCCCGCCCTTTAAGGAAGCCATTTTTGATATTATGTACGGCGAGGGGGTTTCCCGGGAAGGGGAAATCGTGGATTACGCCGTGGATCTGGACATCATCGAAAAGTCCGGCGCCTGGTTTAGCTACAAGGGCGAACGGTTGGGACAGGGCCGGGATAAGGTCAAGCAGCTTTTGCGGGAAAACGAGGCCCTGCGGGAAGAGATCGCCTCTCAGGTATACGCCCGCCATCAGGAAGCCCTGGACGCCGCTGCCGCTGCCAGGACCGGCTCCGCATCCCACAGTACCCCCGCTGCCGCCCCGGCCTCTGCGCCTGCAGAACCGGTGCCGGAGGATCTGCCGGAAGGATTTTTGGACATCGACCCCACTGACGACGACCTGTAATCTTTATGAAGATTCAAGAGATTCGTGAAAAAGACAAGGGGTTTTACCTCATCACCTTGGATGAGGGGAAGGATTTGATTCTTCACGGGGAGATTGTGGCCCGGCACCATTTGAAGGTAGGGCAGGAAATTGATCCGGAAGAGTTGGAGCGGTGCAAAAACGACGCCCTCCGCCGGAAGGCCAGGGAACGGGCTTACTACCTACTGGAGTACCGGGACCATTCCGAGGGGGAGCTGTACCAGAAGCTGTGCCGCCATTATCCCGGCCCCATCGCCGCCGAAGCGGTAGCCAAGTGCAAGGAGTACGGCCTGCTGGACGATGCCGCCTACGCCAAAAAGCTGGCGGAGTATTACCTCAACCGCAAGCTGTTTTCCTTCCGCCGGGCGCTGATGGAGATGGGCAAAAAGGGCCTGGACCGGCAGCTGGCCAAGGAAAGCCTAAAGGCAGTGCAGGCCGACCCCGTAGAGCAGTTGGAGAAGATCATCCAAAAGCGCTATGCCAAAAAGTTGGGGCAGGGGAAAGAAGGCCGGCAGAAGGTGTTTGCCGCCTTGGCCCGGCTGGGGTTTGACTACGAAGACATAAAGACAGCCCTTTCAGAATACAACTGGGAAGAAAACGAGGACGAGTAAATGGAACGAAAAATCGGAATGGTATCCCTGGGATGCCCGAAAAATCAGATTGATGCGGAACACATTTTGGCCGACTTAAAGGGAAAAGGGTACACCATTGCCTCCCAGGCGGCGGACTGCGATGTAGTCATCATCAACACCTGCGGCTTTATCGACGCCGCCAAGGCGGAAGCCATTGAAAACATCCTGGAGTTTGCCCAGTTAAAGGAAGAGGGCAGAATCAAAGGGGTGGTGGTTACCGGATGTCTTTCCGAGCGCTACCGCCAGCAGATATTGGAAGAGATCCCGGAAGTGGATGCGGTGGTGGGCATCGGCGCCAACCAGAGCATCCCGGACATTGTGGAGCAGGTGCTGGAGGGGAAGAGTCACCTGGAGCAGTACGGGGAAAAGACCGCCCTTTCTCTGGAAGGGGAACGGCTTCTCTCTACGCCCCCCTACACCGCCTATTTAAAGATTGCGGAAGGGTGCAGCAACCACTGCACCTACTGCGCCATTCCCTCTATCCGGGGCCCCTTCCGCAGCCGCCCCATGGAAAATATTGTCCAGGAAGCCAAGACCCTGGCTGCCCAGGGAGTGAAAGAGCTGATTTTGGTGGCCCAGGACACCACCAACTATGGCAGCGACCTGTACGGCCGCTACGCCCTCACCGATTTGTTAAAACAGCTGTTTGAAATCAAGGACTTTTCCTGGATTCGGCTGCTGTACTGCTACCCGGATAAAATCACCGACGAGCTGCTGGAGCTGATGAAGGGGGACAATCCCCTGCTGCCCTATCTGGATTTGCCCTTGCAGCACTGCGCCGACGGGGTGTTAAAGCGGATGCACCGCCCCATGCTGGGGGAGGAAACCAAACAGCTGCTGGCCCATATCCGCCAAACCGTGCCAAACATCACCCTGCGCACCACTCTCATTGCCGGTTTTCCCGGAGAGACGGAGCAGGAGTTTGAACAGCTCTGCCGGTTTGTCAAGGAAATGAAATTCGACCGGCTGGGCTGCTTTGCCTACTCCCAGGAGGAAGGCACCCCCGCCGCCAAGCTGCCGGAGCAGTTGGAGGAAGAGGTAAAGCAGCGCCGGGCGGAACTGGTGATGGAGTACCAGGGCCGGATCATGGATCGGCTGAGCAAGCGGAAGATCGGCTCCACCATTCCGGTGATGCTGGAAGGGTACGACCGGATGAACCGCTGTTGCTACGGCCGCAGTGAGGCCGACGCCCCGGAAATCGACTGCAAGGTGTTCTTCCAAGCACAGGGGCACCACCACACCGGAGAGATTATCCAGGTGGAAATCACCGATACCATGGATGGCGACCTGCTGGGGCGGGAAGCCGGACTGCCCAAAAGGGGGAAACAAGGATGAACCTGCCCAATCGTCTCACTCTGCTGCGCATGGTGCTGGTGCCTTTTCTGGTGCTGTTTCTGCTCTGCGACGCCATTCCTTTTTCTTATCTTTGGGCGCTATTGGTGTTTGTGGCCGCCTCCCTCACTGACTTTTTCGACGGCAAAATTGCCCGTGACCGGGATTTGGTCACCAATTTCGGCAAGTTTTTGGACCCCATGGCGGATAAGGTGCTGGTGCTCAGCGCCATGATCTGCCTGATTCCTGATTTTTGCAGCCCGGTGGTGGTCATCATTGTGGCGGCACGGGAGTTTATGGTATCTTCCCTGCGGCTGGTGGCGGCGGCACAGGGCATTGTGCTGGCGGCGGGCTGGTCCGGCAAGGCCAAAACTGCCAGCCAGATGGTGTCCATCGTGGCGGTGCTTTTGATGTGCTCCATTACCCAGATCACTGGCATGGAGCTGCCCACCATGCTGGTCAGTCAGATCTTAATGTGGATTACGGCGGCGCTGGCGGTGTACAGCGGATTGGAGTATCTGGTGAAAAACTGGAAACTGGTGAATCCCAAGCAGTAACCAAATCAAAATAGCGACGGCATGGAAGTCTCGTTCCATGCCAGAAGCTGCAGAAAAAGCCAAATGTTATATTTTGGTGAGAACCATGCTGAAGGCATGGTTCGTTCTTCTCAAGAAAATGGCAAGGCTGCAAGGGTGACAAAGAAACTTCCTGGGTCGTTTTTCACTCCCGTCTTAATCTGACCATGGAATATTTGGAGCCTTTATCTAATAGTTAACCGGCTGTCTTCGGGCAGCCGGTTTTTGTATGCTTATGTGTGTTTAGGGGTTGGAATATGCAATTAAAGTATCCACCACCGCTAAAATCCGCTGGCGGTCTTTGGGGGATAGGGAAGCCAGCTGTTGGCTCAGCTGGGAGGATTTTTCTTGGTACCCCACCTTCAGCACCTCCCACAGCAGCCGGTCGGCGCTGGTTTCCAGGGCGTTGGCCAGAGCCAGGAAGGTTTCCAGGGAGGGGGTCTTTTCCCCCCGCTCAATCATGCCGATGTAATTTGCGCTGACGTTGACCCGCTCAGCCAGCTGTTCCTGGCTGAGACGGCGCTCCTGGCGGCATTGACGGATGTTTTTACCGATACTGCTGTAATCCAAAGAAAAATCCTCCTGTTGGTTTGGTTTTCTTACGGTTAGTATAGATAAAATTTCCGGTTACATACACAACTATTTGTGTTATACTATAACCATAAGTTTCGATTCAAGAAAAATCACCAAAAGCAGAAGAAAGAACGGCCTGGAAAACAAGGGGAAATGATTGCTTCTTGCCAAAAGGGTGCAAATACAAATCCGATGATTCGAACGCAAAAACTGTATTTGTGAAAAAATAGTCAAAGAAAAACGGCTTTCTTTGGCTATTTTACCGGTAGTTTTTTCCATTTAATTCTGCCCGGCGCTTCCGGCGGTGCTTTCCCATGCAGCTGTAACCCAAAGAAAAGGCCTCCGGTTGGTTTGGTTTTCTTGCGGTGAATATAAATAAAATTTTAGTTGCAGACAATAAATAATTTGTGCTATACTATCACCAAACCTTACCATATTAACAGAAAAAGGCAGCGTTACGAAAAAATTCAGCAAGCAATTATCACGACAATGTTTTCTGTGTAAGGCGGCTGGTGCTTGGAAGAATGTTCTAAACCGGCTGCTTGGCGGGGATTGAACAGCAAAGTTTTTTGCTGTTTGAAATAATGAAAACGGGAGGACATTTGTATGAAAACCATAGGAAAAAAGAGCGTGGCTTGGGTGCTGGGCATTCTGCTGGCCTTAAGCTGCTGCCTGGGGGCGGGACTGCCGCCCGACACCGTGAACGCCGAAACCAGCGGGGACTTTTCCTACGAACTGCTTGCCGACGATACCGCTATCATCACCGGCTACACCGGCTCGGCGGCGCAGCTGGAAATTCCTGCCCAGCTGGACGGGCATCCCGTGGCCGCCATTGGGGAGAGTGCTTTTGCCGACAAACAGTCTATCCAGACCCTTTCCCTGCCGGACACCCTGGTTCGGATTGACTACCAGGCCTTTTCTGGCTGCCGCTCCCTCACCACCCTGACCATTCCGGAAAGCGTCCGGGAAATCAACGGCTACGCCTTCCAGGGCTGCATCAATCTGGGAATCATCACTCTGCCGGACACCCCTCTGGCTATCGGGGAATACGCCTTTCTCGGCACTGCTTACCACAACAATCAGGAAAACTGGCAGGACGGCCTGCTGTACATCGGGAACCATCTGGTGGATTCGGACTTCGCCCTCTCCGGGGATGTGGTAATCCGGGAAGGCACGGTGAGCATGGCCGGGTACAGCTTTCATTACCACTTTTTAAGCAGCCTCTCTCTTCCCGCCAGCCTGCAGGTCATCACCGACGGGGCATTTTGGTATGCGGAGATTGACACCATTGCCGTGGCGGCGGACAGCCCCTATTTCAAGGTGCAGGACGGGGTGCTGTTTACTCAGGACGGAAGGGAATTGCTGTACTATCCCCCCAGTAAAACCGACTCTTCCTACACCGTCCCCGCCGAGGTGGAAATCATCCGCTACGGTGCGTTCACCGGCAATGAAAGTTTGACCAGCCTGACCCTGCCGGAAGGCCTGGTGGAACTGGGGGACTATGCCCTGGATGGATGCAACGGCCTGACCAGCCTCACCCTCCCTGCCAACTTGCGCAGGCTGGGGAACTATGCCGTCGAGGGGGATTCCCTCACCGCCATTACGGTGGCCCAAGGCAATGAGGTGTTTGTTTCCCAAAACGGGGTGCTATTCAGCGCAGACGGAACCCAGTTGCTGCACTATCCCAACGGGAAGGCCGACTCTTCTTATACCATCCCCCAGGGGGTCGCCTCCATTGCCAACGGTGCGTTTAACCGCAACCCCTATCTGACCGCTGTTTCCTTCCCGGACAGCCTGGAATCCGTGGGCGATTCCGCTTTCTATGGCTGCACCGGCCTGCAGACCATCCCCCTGCCGGACAAGGTGCTGAAAATCGGCAACGCCGCCTTCGGCAACACCGGATATGCCAACAACCAGGACAACTGGGACAACGGGGCGCTGTATGTGGGCGCCCATCTGGTCCAGTCCAACGGCAGCGGCGGCGCTATGCGCTCCCTCCGTTCGGGCAATGAATCCCTTGCAGGAGAACTGATGGTGCGGGACGGCACCAAGTCCATTGCCGATTCTGCCTGCGCCATGACCGACATCACCTCCCTGTATATCCCGGACAGCGTGGGATATATCGGGGAAATCGCCTTCAGCAACTGCGGCCAGCTGACCAGTGTCCGGCTTCCCGCCGGCCTTACCCGGCTGGAGGAGGGTACTTTCAGTTTCTGCAGCAGCCTTTCCTCCATCACCCTTCCCAATACGTTGACTTACCTTGGAGAAAGAGCCCTGTACAACACCGCCCTCACTTCCATCACTGTCCCTGCCGGGGTCACGGAAATCGGTATCCAGGCGCTGGGCTATTATTACGACAATGAAGTGAACTTCACCGCCCAGGTTCGGGAAGGCTATGTCATCCGCGGCTATGAAGGCACCGCCGCCCAAGCCTACGCCAACCACAACGGCATTACCTTTGTTGCCCTGGGCCAGGCTCCCGACTACGACCTGGACCAAGACGGTTCCGTTTCCGTCGGTGACGTCATGACCCTGGCTTTGGCTGTGGTAAACTTCACCTCCGCTTCCGCCATGGACTTTAACGCCGACGGCCTGGTGGATGTGCTGGACGTGATGACCTTGGCACAGGTTGTGGCCAACCAATAAACCCTTCCGTTCTAAACGGCCCGGCTACTTTCCCAAATCCATAACAAAAATCACCGCTTCTGCTTTCCACAAGCCGAGGCGGTGACCTTTTATCTAGTCATTTTTCATCTATTTGACCTTCCCCAAAACCGGCCCCAAATATTTCCTGGTGATGCTCTGGGGATTGGCCACAATTTCGGCGGGGGTACCGGCAGCCACGATCCGTCCCCCTTCTTCGCCGCCTCCCGGCCCCAGGTCGATGAGGTAGTCGGCGTTGGCCATGACATCCAGATCGTGTTCAATAACAATCACCGTGGCTCCCTGCTGGATCAGGGTCTCAAACACTCCCAGCAAGGTGCGCACATCCAGGGGGTGCAGGCCAATGGTGGGCTCGTCGAAGACAAACACCGAGTCCGACTGCCCCCGTCCCATTTCGCTGGCCAGCTTCAGCCGCTGGGCTTCCCCGCCGGATAAGCTGGGGGTGGCTTCTCCCAGGGTGAGATAGCCCAATCCTAAATCTTCCAGCACCTGCAACCGCTGCCGGACCACCTTCCAGTCGGCGCAGGCGGCCAGGGCGGTGTGGATGTCCATGGCCATAAGCTGGGGGAGGGCGTAGTCCTTTCCCCCCTTGGTGTAGCAGCGCACCTGCTCCGCTTCCTTGGCGTACCGCGCCCCCCGGCAGTCGGGGCAGGGGATATCTACATCCGGCAGAAACTGCACGTCCAGGCTGATGCTGCCGGTGCCGTCGCAGGTGGGGCAGCGCAGCTTCCCGGTGTTGTAGGAAAAGTCCCCGGCCTTGTACCCCCGGCTTTTGGCGTCCGGGGTTTTGGCGAAGATTTTCCGCAGCTCGTCGTGGACGTTGGCGTAGGTGGCCACCGTGGAGCGGACGTTGATGCCGATAGGGGTGGCGTCGATGAGCTTCACCCGGCGGATGCCTTCCGCCTCCACACTGCGGAGGTGTTCCGGCAGCTTTTTCCCGGCAATGGCCGCTTCCAACCCGGGAATCAGGCTTTCCAGAATCAGGGTGGTTTTGCCGGAGCCGGACACCCCGGTGACCACCGTCAGCCTGCCTTTGGGGATGTCCACCTCCAGGGGCTTTACCGTGTGGATGGCCCCGGTGGAAAGGTGGATGGTTCCCTGCTCAAACAGGGCGGAGGGCTGGGCAGTCTGCCGCACCGGCGGCTGGGGTTGGCCGCTTAGGAAAGGCCCGATGAGGGAATCGGGGTTCTGGGCCAGCTGGTCCACCGTCCCCTGAGCCACTACGTTTCCCCCTGCTGCCCCGGCGCCGGGGCCCATTTCGATGAGCCAGTCCGATTTCGAAAGGATCTGGGTGTCGTGGTCCACCAGCAGCACCGAATTGCCGTCGGCTACCAGATCTTCCATCACCCGCACCAGCCCCACAATGTTGGAGGGGTGCAGCCCGATGGAGGGCTCGTCCAGCACATACAGCACCCCGGTGGTGCGGTTGCGCACCGCCCGGGCCAGCTGCATCCGCTGCCGCTCCCCGGTGGAGAGGGTGGAGGCGGCCCGGTCCAGGGTCAAATATCCCAATCCCAGTTCCATCAGCCGCTGGGCCACCGTCCGGAAGGACTGGCAGATGCTTTGAGCCATGGGGCGCATTTCTTCCGGCAGGGAGGTGGGCACCCCTTCCACCCACTCCGCCAGCTGGGTCAGGGTCATTTGGCAGGCTTCCTCCAGCCCGATGCCCCGGAGCTTGGGGGCTCTGGCCGCCGCCGAGAGACGGGTGCCGCCGCAGTCAGGGCAAATATTCTCTTTGAGGAATTTTTCCACCCGCTTCATGCCCTTCTCGTCCTTGACCTTGGACAGGGCGTTTTCCACGGTGTAGACGGCGCTGTAGTAGGTGAAATCCAGTTCGGTGGCCTGGTTGGTTTTGGAGGAGTGGTAGAGGATGTGCTTCTTTTCCGCCGGGCCGTGGTAGACGATTTCCTTTTCCCGCTCCGTCAGCTCCCGGAAAGGCACATCGGTGCGCACCCCCATTTCCCGGCAGACGTCCACCATCAGCGACCACATAAGGCTGTTCCAGGGAGCCACCGCTCCCTGCTCAATGGTCAAAGAGTCGTCCGGCACCAGGGTGGAGAGATCCACTCCCCGGACAATGCCGGTGCCCCCGCAGGTGCGGCAGGCGCCCTGGCTGTTGAAGGCCAGTTCTTCTGCCCCTGGGGCGTAAAACCGGGCCCCGCACGCCGGGCACACCAGTTCCTGTCCCGCTGCCACCTTCAGGGTAGGGGGCAGGTAGTGGCCGTTGGGGCAGCGGTGGCTGGCCAGCCGGGAGAACATCAGACGCAGGCTGTTGAGCAGCTCGGTACCGGTGCCGAAGGTGCTGCGGATGCCGGGTACCCCCGGCCGCTGGTGCAGGGCCAGCGCCGCCGGGACGTACAGCACCTCATCCACCTCCGCCTTGGCCGCCTGGGTCATCCGCCGCCGGGTGTAGGTGGAGAGGGCTTCCAGGTACCGCCGGGAGCCTTCGGCGTACAGCACTCCTAAGGCTAGGGAGGACTTGCCGGAGCCGGACACCCCGGCGATGCCCACGATTTGGTTTAAGGGCACTGAAACGTCAATGTTTTTCAGATTGTGTGCCTTGGCGCCCCGGATCACAATTTCCCGGGGCCCATGGGCGCTTTTTTCCATGGCAGGACTGCTCCTTTCGTTGGGTCGTTTCACCCTGCCGCTCCGGAACAGGGCGGGGCGCAGACGGCGTTTTGCAAAAATCAGGCAGGCATTATTTCTTTTTGGCCAGCCCCAAAAGGACGAACACCACAACCAAAATGAGAAATAAAATCCACATGGCCAGAATCCCTCCTGATTTGAAAAAGAATAAAAAAAGAAGCCTGAATGCAGATTCGCATCCAGACTTTCTTTTGGCGGAGAAGAGGAGACTCGAACTCCTGCGCCGGTTTAACCCGACCTACGCCCTTAGCAGGGGCGCCTCGTCACCAACTTGAGTACTTCTCCAAGCGTTGACGTGCCAAAGGCATATATTCCATTCGCAGCAAAGCAGCTGCGCCCCAGAGATTGGCGGAGAGAGTGGGATTCGAACCCACGGTACGTTGCCGTATCACTGGTTTTCAAGACCAGCTCCTTAAACCGCTCGGACATCTCTCCGAGAAACGCTGTGCAGCGAACTGACAACGCATTGATAATACCACACTTTCGGGGGAATGTCAAGAGGGTAAATTCGATTTTTTTATTTTTCCGGCTCCCCTTCCTCCTGGGCCGGCCGGTCCATGGAGAGGGTGAGAAACGCTTCCGCCCCGTGGTCCACAAAGGCCATGGTCATTTTGGCCAGGGTTTGGGCGGACTGCTTCCGGCCGGTAAGCAGCCAGTGCTGCATGATGCCGATGCAGCCGTTGACCAGATAGTTGTAGTAGTAATCCGCCGCTTCTTCGCTGGCCCGGTAGTCCCGGACGAATCGGTGAATCAGCCGGGGACGCAGCACGCTGCGGATTCGCCGCAGGAACACATTGGAGCGGTCCTGCTGGAAGATCACCACACAGGCCTGGTAGTTTTGGGTGAAGTAGTCGAAGATGTCCAGAATGATGGAGGGGGCGGGGTCTTCGTCTTCCCGGACCTGGGCGCAGTGGGTTTCCACCGTGCGGGCCAACTCGTCCATAATCCCCATCTGGACGGCGTCGTACAGTTCGTATACATCGTGGTAGTGCAGATAAAAGGTACCCCGGTTGATGTCCGCCTTCTGGCAGAGCTCCCGGACGGTAATCTGCTCCAAGGGCTGATGCTGCATTAAGCTGAGCAAAGACTGCTGCAGGGCGTCGCAGGTGCGCTTCACCCGGCGGTCCGGCTTTTTTTCCATAAAACTCCCTCCGTTTCTCGACATAATCTCATTATATGTTTATTATGCACCAAAAGTCAAGACTTTGTTTCTTGTCAACTTCTGCCGGTTTCAGTATAATAAAAGTAAACCGGTTTTGGCGGAAACGATGCCGGAAAATGTCTGATGAGGTGATCTTACCATGACTATGCGTGAATTTTTAAGCGGTGAAGCCTTTGACTGCTACACCCACTTCGGCGCCCATCCCACCCGGGACGGGGTGCGGTTCCGGGTCTATGCGCCAAACGCCCGCTTCGTGCAGCTGATTGGGGAGTGCAACCATTGGCAGGGGGAGGAGATGTACCGGGAAGAACAGGGCTGCTGGACGGTGACCCTGCCCCAGGCCTGGACCGGGATGCTGTATAAATACAAAATCACTGGCGCCGACGGTTCGGTGGTGGACCACAACGACCCCTTCGGCTTTTTCACCCAGCTGCGGCCGGACTCCGCTTCCATTGTTTGCGACCTTTCCCGCTTCACCTTTTCCGATGAAGAGTGGATGGCGCAGCGGGACAAAAACTACAACCGCCCGGTGAGCATCTACGAGGTGCACCTGGGCAGCTTTGTCCAAAACCCCGACGATCCCAACGGCTGGTACAGCTACGAAGCCCTGGCCCCCAAGCTCATCGCCCATTGCAAGGAGCACGGCTTCACCCACCTGGAGCTGCTGCCCATCAGCGAACACCCCTCGGACAACAGCTGGGGCTACCAGACCACCGGCTTTTTCGCCCCCACCTCCCGGTACGGCACCCCCATCCAGCTGATGAGCCTGGTGAATCAGTGCCACCAGCAGGGAATCGGGGTGATCACCGACTTTGTGCCGGTGCATTTCGCCATTGATGCTTACGGCCTCCACCGCTTCGACGGCACTCCCCTCTATGAGTATCCCGACGGGGATACCGGCTACAGCGAGTGGGGCAGCCATAATTTCAATCTGGCCAAAGGGGAGACCCGGAGCCTGCTGCAAAGCGCCGCCAACTACTGGCTGGACGTGTACCACTTTGACGGCATCCGTATGGACGCCATCTGCAACGCCATCTATTGGCTGGGCAACCCGGACCGGGGGGTCAACGACCAGGGGGTGAAGTTTATTCAGCAGATGAACCTGGGTCTGAACCGGCTCCACCCCACCTGTATGCTCATGGCGGAGGATTCCTCCGACTTTCTGAAGGTTACCGCCCCGGTGGAGTACGACGGCCTGGGCTTTGACTACAAGTGGGACATGGGCTGGATGAACGACACCTTAAATTACTTCAAGCTGGAACCTTTGGCCCGGCAGTACCACTACAACGACATTACCTTCTCCATGCAGTATTTTTACAGCGAGCTGTTTTTGCTGCCCTTCTCCCACGATGAGGTGGTTCACGGCAAAGCCACCATTGTCCAGAAGATGTGGGGGGACAACTATGAGCAGAAGTTTGCCCAGTGCCGGGCGCTGTACGGCTATATGTTCGCCCACCCCGGCAAAAAGCTGAACTTCATGGGCAACGAAATCGCCCAGTTCCGGGAATGGGATGAGAAAAAGGAGCAGGACTGGAGCCTGTTAAGCTACCCTATGCACGACGGCTTTCTCCACTACTTTTCCCGGTTGAACCAGCTCTACCGGCAGCTTCCCGCCCTGTACGACGGGGAATACAACAGCGCCTGCTTCCGCTGGCTGGAGGTGGACGCCCCGGATCAAAGCGTCTTCGCCTTCCGCCGCTCTGCCCAGGGACAGACAGTGGCGGTGGTGCTTAACTTCTGCGACGTGCCCTGGAAGGACTTCCCCCTGGGGCTGGAACAGGCCTGCACCCTCACCCCCCTGATTTCCAGCAGCTGGCAGTGCTGGGGCGGAACCGAAGCAGAAGACACCCGGCCCCTGGCGTCCCGGCCCATCCCCCAAAAGGGGTTTGACCATTCGGTGGTGCTGGACCTGCCTGCCTTTTCCGCCCAGTGGTTTTTGGTGCAGCCTGTGAAAGAAGAAAAGGGTCAGGAAAATACTTCCAACTAAGGCTTTTTCTCTTCTTTGCAAAAGAAGGAAAGCCATCTTCCATCCTTGTTTCCCGGAGCCGAGCGGTTCCGGGGATTTTTTTGGAAAAAGAAGATAGCGAAAAATCTTCCCCTTGGATGGGAAATTTTTGGAAATCTGCTGGTTTTTGGGAAATTGAGTTGACTACACTGTTTTAGTATGGTATAATCGGATTCACCAAAGGATACAATATCTTGTAGCATTCTGCGACAAGACTACAATTTATCCGCCTTTTGAAATCAAAGGAGTGAATGGCCAATGAAGCACCAATTCTGCCCGGAATGGGAAGGTTTTACCCCCGGCAAATGGGACCACACCATCAACGTGCGGGACTTTATCCTGCGAAACATCACCCCCTACGATGGGGATGAATCCTTCCTCGCCCCGCCCACTCAGGCTACCAAGACCCTGTGGGACCAGGTGATGGAGCTGTCCAAGAAGGAGCGGGAAGCCGGCGGTGTGCTGGATATGGACACCAAAATTGTCTCTACCATCACCAGCCACGGCCCCGGATATTTGAATAAAGACCTGGAACAGATTGTGGGCTTCCAGACGGACAAGCCCTTTAAGCGTTCTTTGCAGCCCTTCGGCGGCATCCGCATGGCCATGAACGCCTGTGAAACCAACGGCTACCATGTGGACCCGGAAGTGGTGGAGATCTTCACCAAGTACCGCAAAACCCACAACCAGGGCGTGTTTGACGTGTACACCCCGGAAATGCGGCTGGCCCGGAAAAGCGCCATTATCACCGGCCTGCCGGATGCTTACGGCCGGGGCCGGATCATCGGGGACTACCGCCGGGTGGCCCTGTACGGGGTGGACCGTCTGATTGAAGACAAGCAGAATCAGAAGGATACCTCCCTGGTGCGGATGACCAGCGAAAACATCCGTCTGCGGGAAGAGCTCACCGACCAGATCAACGCCCTCCACGACCTGAAAAAGTTGGGCGAGATCTACGGGCTCGATATCTCCCAGCCGGCGAAAAACGCCAAGGAAGCGGTGCAGTGGCTGTACTTCGGCTACCTGGCCGCTGTGAAGGAACAGAACGGCGCCGCCATGAGCCTGGGCCGCACCTCCACCTTCCTGGACATTTATATCCAGCGTGACCTGGATAAGGGCATCCTCACCGAGCAGCAGGCTCAGGAGCTCATCGACCACTTCATCATGAAGCTGCGGCTGGTGAAGTTCGCCCGGACCCCGGAATACAACGAGCTGTTCAGCGGCGACCCCACCTGGGTCACCGAATCCATCGGCGGCGTGGACGTCAACGGCAACCACATGGTGACCAAGAACTCTTTCCGCTACCTCCACACCCTGGACAACCTGGGCCCCGCCCCGGAACCCAACATGACGGTGCTGTGGGCCAAAAAGCTGCCCCGGAAGTTCAAAGAATACTGCGCCAAGATGTCTATCAAGTGCTCCTCCATCCAGTATGAGAACGACGACTTGATGCGCCCCATCCACGGCGACGACTACGCCATTGCCTGCTGTGTGTCCTCCATGCGGGTGGGCAAGGAGATGCAGTTCTTCGGCGCCCGGGCCAACCTGGCCAAGTGCCTGCTCTACGCCATCAACGGCGGGGTGGACGAACGGCTGAAGATTCAGGTGGCCCCCAAATACCGTGCGGTGGAAGGGGATTATCTGGACTACGACGACGTGATGGAAAAGTACGAGCAGATGATGGAATGGTTGGCGGGTCTTTACGTCAACACCCTGAACATCATCCACTATATGCACGACAAATACTGCTACGAGAAGCTGCAAATGGCCCTCCACGACCGGGAAGTGAAGCGCTACTTCGCCACCGGCATCGCAGGCCTCAGCGTAGTGGCGGACTCTTTAAGCGCCATCAAATACGCCAAGGTGAAGTGCATCCGGGATGAAAACGGCATTGTGGTGGACTATGAGGTGGAAGGGGACTTCCCCAAATACGGCAACAATGACCCCAGGGTGGACGACATTGCCGTGGAGATTGTCCACAAGTTCATGGATATGATCCGCAAGCACCACACCTACCGCCACAGCGTGCCCACCATGTCCATTCTCACCATCACCTCCAACGTGGTGTACGGCAAAAAGACCGGCAACACCCCCGACGGACGGAAGATGGGAGTGCCCCTGGCTCCCGGCGCAAACCCCATGCACGGCCGGGATACCCATGGTGCGGCGGCCAGTCTGTCCAGCGTCAGCCGTCTGCCCTTCCGGGACGCCCAGGATGGCATCAGCAACACCTTCACCATCATCCCCGACGCCTTGGGCAAAAACGACAAGGTGTTTATGGGAGATCTGGATCTGGACTTGCTGGCCCAGGAGGATTGAGTTTTTCCTTTGGAAAGGAGGGGTTTCCAATGAACCCGGAACAGAAAGAAGTGGATGAGCTGGTGGATCTGTTGGACCGGCTCATGGAACAGGGCTCCGGCCATGTAAACCTGACCGCAGGGGAGGGGGAAGGGATTTCCTTTGAAACCCAAAACACCTCCGCCTGCCAAACCGGGAACTGCGCTTGCCGGGAACCCACCCTGCACCAAGGCATCGACGACGATGCAAAGTAACATTGGTTGATGATCGTTTTTTTACCCATGAAATAGGAGGTATACGTTATGGAAGCCAATCAGAATCAAGTCAATAACCTGGTGGATCTGCTGGACGGTTATGTGGAAAAAGGCGGCCACCACCTCAACGTCAACGTGCTGAACCGGGATACCCTGCTGGACGCCCAGAAGCATCCCGAAAAGTATCCCCAGCTGACCATTCGGGTGAGCGGCTATGCGGTGAATTTCGTCAAGCTCACCAAGGAACAGCAGGATGACGTGATCAGCCGTACCTTCCACGAATCTCTGTAAGTTGAATTTTTCCAAGCAGGAGGAGCAGGAGTACCCTGTTCCTCTTTGCCGGTTTCGGAGGCGGTTTTATGATGGGTTACGTTCATTCCCTGGAGAGTTTCGGCGCCATGGATGGGCCGGGCATCCGGTTTGTAGTGTTTTTGGAGGGCTGCCCCATGCGCTGCCAGTACTGCCATAACCCGGACACCTGGGAGATGCGCAAAAAGACCCCCATGACGGTGGAGGAGATTTTGCGGCAGTACGACGGCTGCAAGGAGTTCTGCCGTGGGGGCATTACCGTCACCGGGGGAGAACCCCTGGTGCAGATGGAGTTTGTCACCCAGCTGTTCACCCAGGCCAAACAGAAGGGGATTCACACCTGCCTGGACACTAGCGGCATCCTCTTTGACCCGGAGCACACCGAAAAGATGGACGCCCTGCTTGCGGTCACCGACCTGGTGATGCTGGACATCAAGGAGATCGACCCCCAAAAGCACCTGGCCCTTACCGGCCAGCCCAACGAGAAGATTTTAGCCTACGCTCAGTATCTGGCCCAGAAGGGCATCCCCATCTGGATTCGCCATGTGGTGGTGCCGGGGATCACCGACGACCCCAAGGACCTGTTTGCCCTGGGTGAATTTATCGCCGGGCTGAAAACCATCCAGGCGCTGGATGTGCTGCCTTACCACGATATGGGAAAGGTAAAGTACAAGGCCCTGGGCATCCCTTACCCCCTGGAGACGGTGCCGCCCCTGTCCAAAGAGGACGCCGCCAAAGCCAAGGACATCATCCTCTCCGGCATGAAAAAGCGGTTAAAAGAAGAGCGGAAACAAACGGAACGCCGCTGATTTTTTTCTTCCCCTGAACGTGAAAGTTTGGGGGAATTTTTTTGTAAAATTTTAAATTTTTTCAAATTATGAATATGCCGAAAAAACCATTGACTTCTGTCAATAATATGGTAAACTAAAGATAAGCAGGAAAATACGAATAGAATTATGTGATAGTTGTTTAAAACTTTTAGATAATAATTACATAAATTGGTATGGCTTGCTTGTTGTGGTACCAAGGATTTCCCCCTGCAAGTCAACCGAAGGGAACGGCTGTTTCTTCTCCTTTTCCAAACTTCTATTACCATGGGGGATGTTTATGGCGCTTGCAATCAAAATTGTTATAATAGTTGTGGTGATTGCCCTGATTATATTGGTTCTGCGAAGCAAACTGAAGGATGGTCTTCGGGTGTTGCTGATTGTACTTTTCATTGTGGTTGGGGTGTTGGCAAGTTTGTTTCCCATAGAAAGATGGTTTATTCGTGCATCTACACCGGAAGAAGCCTTTGCCCAGACAGTTTCGTCCGGGGAAATCATGGATGTCATCCATGGGAAGAATTCCTGTATGATTTACTACTCCACAGGAGAGAATAGTTCTTCCGTCTGCTTTTTTGAGATAGAAAACGGGGAATACCGTCCCATTGACATGATTGATGTAAATGTGGTATCTGCGCACCGGGAAGATTTGAATTTGATTCGTGTAGTTCAACTTCCCAATACAAAAGAGCATTATTTGTTGGGCATTCTCCATTCCCCCACCCATGTTTTAGAGATGCAGGATGAATACTCAACGGAGTTTTATATCAATGAAGTGTACCGGATTGCAAACGATTCTTCCTATGATGTGTTTGCGTATCTTCCTGAATATTCCGGCGATTACCAGGTCGCAATCAACGGCGCTTCCATTCCGCTGCCTTTGATGCTGGACCAGAATCTTTCCATTTTTAACTTTACTCTTTAAAGAGTGTAGTATTTATTTATGTCCTTAATAAAATAATATATTAGGAGGGATATCATGAATTGGTGGATCTATTTGATTCCGGTATTGGCGGGGCTGGCGGCTCTGGCCTTTGCGGTGTACTTTGCTTTGTTTATCCGCAAACAGGACACAGGCACTGCCCGGATGAAGCAGATTTCCGGCGCCATCTCTGCGGGGGCACGGGCATTTTTGCTGTCGGAGTATAAGATCCTGGTGATCTTTGCCGCAGTGCTGTTTGTGGTGATTGGGCTGGTCATCAGCTTTCCCACCGCCATCTGCTTTTTGATCGGCGCATTGTTTTCCACCCTGGCCGGGTATTTCGGCATGACGGTGGCCACCATGGCCAATGTGCGCACCGCCAACGCCGCCCGGGAAAAGGGCATGAACCAGGCGCTGAAAATCGCCTTCCGGGGCGGGGCTGTGATGGGTCTGTCGGTAGTGGGCTTAGGCGTAGTGGGTCTGGGACTGATTTTCCTGTTTTTGGTGAACACCTACGATTTGGCCAGCGACAGCACCATGCTGAACATCTTCACTGGCTTCAGCCTGGGGGCTTCCTCCATCGCCCTGTTTGCCCGGGTGGGCGGGGGCATCTACACCAAGGCCGCCGACGTGGGAGCGGATCTGGTGGGGAAGGTGGAAGCCGGAATCCCGGAAGACGACCCCCGGAATCCTGCTACCATCGCCGATAACGTGGGGGACAACGTAGGGGACGTGGCCGGCATGGGCGCCGACCTGTTTGAAAGCTATGTGGGCTCCATTGTTTCCGCCATCACCCTGGCCTTTGCCGCTTCCTACACCGGCACCGACGCCATGACCGGGGCGGTGTTCCCCTTGCTGCTCTGCGCCATGGGCATTCTGGGCTCGGTGATTGCCGCCTTCTTCGTCCGGGGCAAGGAACACTCCGACCCTCAGCGGGCCCTGAATCTGGGAGAGTATATCGCCACCGGTCTGGTGATTGTGGGGGGCTTTTTGCTCAGCTGGTTTATGATGGGTTCCTTAAACCCCTTCTGGGCTCTGCTGGCCGGTTTGGTGGTGGGTACCGCCATCGGCAAGCTCACGGAACTGTACACCTCCGACAAATATAAGTCGGTGAAGAGCATTGCGGAAAGCTCCAAAACCGGTTCCGCCACCAACATTATCACCGGCCTCAGCGTGGGCATGAAGTCCACCGCCATTCCGGTGCTGTTTATCGTGGCGGGAATTTTGGTGGCTTACGCCTTTATGGGCCTGTACGGCATCGCTTTGGCGGCGGTGGGGATGCTCTCCACCACCGGCATTACCGTGGCGGTGGACGCTTACGGCCCCATTGCGGACAACGCCGGGGGCATCGCTGAAATGAGTGACCTGGACCCCCATGTCCGCCAGATTACCGATAAGCTGGACAGCGTGGGCAACACCACCGCCGCCATCGGCAAAGGCTTTGCTATCGGTTCCGCCGCCCTCACCGCCCTGGCCCTCTTTGCCTCCTTTGCGGAAACGGCGGGGATCGCATCCAATGGTATGAGTATCCTCAATGCCAAAGTGGTGGTGGGGCTGTTCCTGGGCGGAATGCTGCCCTTTTTGTTCTCCGCCTTTACCATGAGCAGTGTAGGCCGGGCGGCCAATAAAATGATTGACGAAGTGCGCCGTCAGTTTAAGGAAAAGCCGGGCATCCTCCAGGGCAAGGAGGAGCCGGACTATTCCCGGTGCGTGTCCATTTCCACCAAAGCCGCCCTGCGGGAGATGGTCCTGCCGGGGGTGATGGCGGTGGCGGCCCCCTTGGCGGTGGGCTTCCTGCTGGGTGTGGAGTGCCTGGGGGGACTGCTGGCCGGGTCGCTGGTCACCGGCGTGATGCTGGCTATCTTTATGGCCAACAGCGGCGGCGCCTGGGATAACGCCAAGAAGTATATCGAGAGCCTGCCGGAGCACGGCAAAGGCTCCGATGCCCACAAGGCCGCCGTGGTGGGGGATACGGTAGGGGACCCCTTTAAGGACACCTCCGGCCCCTCCCTGAACATCCTCATTAAGCTCATGACCATCGTGTCGCTGGTGTTCGTTCCTGCCTTTATGGCGGTGAACGCCGGGGCAGGCTTGCTGGTCTTTTAAAAAATCAGCCGCTTCCGAAAGGGGGCGGCTTTTCTGCTCATTCCCTCAGGGCATTTTTTCCCATTTGAGAGAAGCATTGGACAAAACCGGCGGATTCCGGTATACTAAAGAAAAGATCCGCCTGCCTCTAAAGGCGGAACAAACGGTTAGGAGGAAACGGATATGATGTATGATTTTACCTACTATAACCCCACCAAAATCTACTTCGGCAAAGACGCCCTGGAGAATCTCCCGGCAGAGCTGGAGCAGTACGGCAAAACGGTGCTGCTGGTGTACGGCAAGGGCTCAGTGAAAAAGCTGGGGCTGTACGACCAGGTGCTGGAAATGCTCCATCAGGCCGGGAAAACGGTGGTGGAGCTGCCGGGCATTCAGTCCAACCCCACCTACGCCCAGCTGCAAGAAGGGGCCAAACTGGTCCGGGAACATCAGGTGGATTTGATTCTGGCAGTGGGCGGCGGTTCCGTTATCGACTGCTCCAAGGGCATCTCGGTGTCCGCCTACTGTGAAGGGGACCCCTGGCAGCGGTACTGGGTGGACATGGAAGCGGTGGACAACCCTGTGGTGCCGGTGGGCAGCATCCTCACCATGGCGGGTACCGGCTCGGAGATGAACGGCGGCTCGGTGATTACCAACGAAGCAGTGAAGATGAAAAACGGCCGGGTGTTTGGGCCTCATGTGTATCCCAAGTTCTCCATCCTCAACCCGGAATACACCTACACCGTCCCTCAATACCAGATGGTCAGCGGCATTTTCGACACCATGTCCCATTTGATGGAGCAGTATTTCTCCGGGGAGGACGACAACACCACCGACTACCTCATCGAAGGGGTTCTGGATTCCCTGATTCACAGCGCCCGGGAAGCCCTGGCCGATCCCCAAAGCTACCAGGCCCGGAGCAACATCATGTGGTGCGCTACCCTTGGCCTGAACACCATCACCGGCCTGTCCAAGTCCCAGGACTGGGAGGTACACAACATCGAGCACCAGATTGGCGCTTACACTAACTGCGCCCACGGCGCGGGCCTGGCGGTGGTGTCCCCCCACTATTACCGGGCGGTGGCGCCTTATGGCTTGGATAAGTTCGTTCGGTTCGCCCAAAAGGTGTGGAAGGTGGACACTGTCGGTATGAGCAAGGAAGAAGCCGCCAACGCCGGTATTGATAAGCTGGCGGAGTTTATCCGGGAGCTGGGCCTTCCCACCACCCTGCGGGAACTGGGGGTCACCGGCCCGGAGATGGTGGAGGACATCGCCAATTCCACCTACCCCGGTGGCGGCTACAAGAAGCTGGAAACGGCGGATATTTTGGAAATTCTGAAACAGGCGTATTGAGAAAAGATTAGAAAAAGTCCCGGTGAGTTTTGCGGCTCACCGGGTATTTTTGTATCAAGAAAATCACTTGTTAGGCAGGCGGTTAGACTGCCAAGCTCCCATTTTGCAGTTGGGTTGAAGCCCATATACAGTGGTTTTGTGAAAGATGCAACTGGTGCGGTTGTCGGAGAGAGTGGAGTTGTATAAAAACGGGCAAAGATTTTACAGAATACTTTTTCCACAAGCCAGCCCTTTTCTCGAAAGTGTTGCTTTTGACTTGAGAAAGCGAATATCAAATTTTTATCAATAACTCGTTTTCTGTTAAAGTAAAACAAAATCGAAAAAATGTTCTTTTTCCTCTTTCCTTTTGTGGGAAAATCGGCTATAATAAGAGGTAAATCAAGTTTAAGAAAGGGCGGAAAGCTGGATGGGAAAAAACACCGGGAAGCGGCGGCTGCTTTTTTTGGCCAAACTCCTTTGGGAGCAGACCGACGAGGAGCACTCTCTGTCCATCGGCCAGATGCGCCAGCAGCTGGCCCAGGTGGGGATGGAGGCGGAGCGAAAGGCCATCTACGACGACCTGAAAACCCTTCAGGAATACGGCATGGACATCCTCCGCACCAACACCGGCCGGGACTGCCGCTACTTTCTGGCCGGGCGCACCTTTGAGCTGCCGGAGCTGAAGCTGCTGGTGGATGCGGTGAACGCCAGCGCCATCCTGACCAAGAAGCAGTCGGAGCAGCTGATCCAAAAGCTCTCCCGGCTCACCAGCCGCCCTCAAAGTGTGCAGCTGCGGCGCAGTTTGCTGGTCTCCTCCCGCAAGACCCACCACACCGGTCTGTACTACACAATCGACACCATTTACCAAGCCCTTCGGGAGCAGACCTCCATCTCCTTTCGGTATTATCACTACGGCCCCTTCCGCCAGAAGGTGTACCACCAGGGACGCCGCCCCATCTGCTGTTCCCCTTATGGTTTGGTGTACCGAGAAGAGCGGTATTATCTATTGGGCTATGCGTCCAGCCATCCGGACCAGCCGGTGTGTCATTTTCGGGTGGATCGGATGGAGCGGGCAAAGCTGGCCCCGAACCAGCCCTTTCGCCCCAAACCGGCGGGGTTGGATCTGGAGCAGTACAGCGCCGGGCTGTTTTCCATGTACAGCGGCCAGCTCAGCCGGGCCAGGATCCGCTGCACCGAAACCGGATTGAAGATTCTCTACGACCGGTTTGGGCTGGATATTCCGGTGGAATTTTTAGAGGACGGGAGCTATTTGGCGCTGGTGGAGGTGGTGCCGGGGCCGGTGTTTTTCGGCTGGGTCATTGGGCTCAGTCAGGAAATGCGGCTCACCGGGCCGGAGGAGCTGGTGGAACAGTGCCGTGCTGTGGCCCAGCGTTCCCTTTGCCCCTGGGATCTGGAAACCGGAGGGAGGAAATCTTCCCCGGAACCGGAACAGTCTGAAAAAGATTCTTCCCCGGAGCAGCCCGATCTGTCCAAGGACCTTTCTTCCGAGCCGGAACATTCCTCAGCACCGGGACCTTTGCCGGAACCGGAATGCACGGAGAAAGTGCCTGCCCCGGAACAGGCCGGCCCGCCTAAAGAGAATTTTCCCCAATGAGAACACCCTCTGCTCCGGCGCTTTTTCCAGAACCGGGACAGGGCGGAACATCCCTGAAAATAAGCAAAAAACTCCCCGAACTCGCTTGAATTCGGGGAGTTTCTGTTTCTTATTCCGTTACCACTTCGCCGGGGTCATCCGGGGTGGTGTCCGTAGGAGTGCTGGGAGTGCCCGGCTCCGAGGTGCTGGGTTCTTCCGGCACAGAAGTGGAAGGTTCTTCGGGAGTAGAGGTGGAGGGTTCTTCCGGAGTAGAGGTAGTGGGTTCCTCCGGGACCGAAGTGGTAGGTTCTTCCGGGGTGGAAGTGGTGCTGGAAGTCACGGAAGAAGTGGATTCCTCCCGGCTGGTGGTGGAACTGGTGGCGTGGGAAGTAGTGCGGGAAGAGGTGGCGTAATCTTCGTCATCGTCATCGGACCCGCCGCTCTGGTACCGGGAAGTGGTGTAGTAGGTGCTGGTGGTGTTGGTGGCGCTGGAGGAGGGGCGACGGCCCGAGGAATTGTTTCTGGAACGAATGTTGGCGTTGGCCTGGTCCAGCTCTTCTTCGGTGAGCACCACGCTTTCCTGACTTTCTCCAGTGCCTTGGAAGGAGGAAGAAACGGTGCTGTCTGAGACAGAGGGGGAAGATTGGTTTAGGGCTGTTTCCGGCAAATCCGGGGTACCCAACATCTGGGTGATGGTATAGATGCAAACAATCCCGGCCACAAACACCAGGCAGGCCAGCACAAAGATAGTGGTGAGCACGATGCTGCGGGGACGATTGTTTTTCAGATACGAGCCCAAACTCATGAAAATTTCCTCCTAAAAATCATTGCTATGCCTGGTATTATACCCGATTTCCATCGAAGATGCAACCCTTTTTCCACGGTTTTCCGACCTTAGGCCAGAAAACAGCCCCAGGGATCCAGATAGTATTCCCGGCTGGACAGGACAGAAATCCCGTTTTGGCAGATAGGCAGCACAGCCGCCTGCTGCGCCAAATCGGAGCAAAATATTTCCAATCCATCGGTGCGGGCTTTGTCGAAATTTTGAGCCGTCAGACTGATGGCCTGTTTGCGCAGGCTGTCGTTTTCCAGGTGGGTGGGATCGGTGTCCGAGGAGGAAAATTGAGCCAGCCAATCGGAGCAGTCCAGAATGGTTTCCCCCATCAGGCAGAGGTGGTATTCCCCCTGTGCCAGGGCTTGGGCAAAGGCGGCTTCCTCCAGCACCTGGATTTCCAGGGTGCAGTACTGCTGGCTCAAAGCCTGCTGAATCCGTTGGGCCAGGTCCAGAGCCAGGCTGTCCTCCTTCTCCACAATCAGGGTGAGGGAAGAATAGGAATACTGGGCCAGGGTGGCGTTGGTGTTGGCAGAAAACACCACATCCTGCCCTTGGTACACTGCATCCGGCAGCAGCCCTCCCTGGTCCAGATAGCCGGTGGGAATGGAAACGCCGTTTTGAATGGTTTGGCCGATGAGCTGCCGGACGGTGGAAAGGGGCAGTTGCTGCCCATTGAGGTAGAGTTGGTAACTGTGAAATCCGGTGGCGGTGAGCCGCTGGTATCCATCGCTGATGGCGATGTCAGACACCAAATCACCGGCTACTAAGTAATTCTCGGATTGGCTCATCCATTCCTGGGCCTGCTGGGCAGTGGCGCTGCGGAACTCCACCTGCTGGTGAGGGGCTTCCCCTTTAAAGTAGTCCTCCCGCTGCCCCAGCACCACCACGCCGTTCTGCCGGTCTTCCAGCTGGTACATCCCGGCACCCTGAGGATTTTCCCCTACGGTGCCTTGAGAGATGGCGTTGGGGGACACCAGGCGAGTTTCCGGGGAACAAAGCACGACAAACAACCCGGCGTCGGGCTGGGAAAGGGTGAGCACCACCTGGCTGGTGCCATTGGCCTGCACTGACTGGATGGCGGCCAGCTGTTCGCGCAGAGATTCGCTTCCCTGGCTCTGCCAGCGCTGGATGTTCTGCACCACCGCCTGGGCGTCCACCGAAGCGCCGTCAGCGAAAACAGCGTCGGTTTCCAGGTAAAGGGTCAGGGTCAGGCCGTCTTCGCTGACGTCCCAGCTTTGCGCCAGGCAGGGGCCGGGCCGTCCGGTTTCAGCATTGTATTCCAGCAGCCCGTCGCAGAGATAGTTAGTCAGTGCAGCGGCTTCGGGGGTGTCTGCTTCCAGGGGGTCCAGGCTTTCTGGAAGCTGATCCATCAGCACCGTCAGCAGGGGGGTATCCTCCGGCGGGTCAGGTTCCATGGTTCCCTCTGTGCTCCGGCAGCCGGAAAAGAACACCAAGCAGCACAGCAGCAGCGCCAGGATGCCATGGGTTTTGGACAAAGCCTTCATTATAGATCCCCTCCTTGTTGTACGGGTAATCATGGTTTTCTTTTGCGTATAAAATTTAGTGTACAAAATATAGGATAGGGTTCCACCGGTGTTTATCATTCGGCAAACTGCCGACTTGCTTTTGGCGGCAAGGTGGGAACCGCAATGATTGTTTTTAACAATTATTGTAGCACATTGCGCTTTGAGTTGCAAGAAAACAAAAGCGCCGCCCGGAAAAGGGCAGCGCAGCGAAAGGGAAAAGTCAGGGCTCTTCTTCCGTGGAAGTATCCGGAAGAGCTTCTGCCGGGAGGACCGACTCCGCCAAAGCTATCAGCTCCTGCTGGGTGAGGGGAGCGGTGGAGCGGAGCTGGACGGTCCAGTAACCCTCCGCCCAGCCCATCTCCCAGGCATTTTGGTCCGGGTTGATGTGGACAAAAGCCTCCTTCCCCTCCGCTAAATCCACCTGCTGGACGGTTTGGGGAGTATTCAACTCTTCAAAGGAGATGGCGGCAAAGGGGTAGTCACTCTGAAACAGGTCATTGCTGCCTGCGGCTGCGGACAGCCGCAGAAGTTTCCCCGCCTGGTTTTGGTAGGTGTACTGGGCGGAAAATAATCCGTATTCGTCCTGGGTGTTCACTTCCGTCTCTATCAGGGTCCACCCCTCCGGCGGCACAGCAAAGCCGGGGACTTCCGCCGCCTCCCCATCCGGAAGCTCCGGGTTGCCCTGGGTGCGGTACCCCTGCAGCGTCAGAAATTCCACGTCGGCGTCCAGGTCGTCCCGGACCAGTTCCAGGGGGGAATAGTTGGGCTGGCGGGGGGTGTGGTAGTCCACCAGGACGAACAGTTCCAGCATTTGATTTACGTCCCGGTCCTGCTGACAGCGGATAGTCAGGTAGGATTGGCCGTAAATCCAGGAAAGCTCGGTGTAAGGCGTACCGGTATCTTCCTCAGAGCCGGTGCGGCCGGACCGGTAGAGCAGCTGCTGGTCTCCGTACATCACTTCCTGGGTGGCGCCTAACTCATAGGTCATGGCGGCGTACTTCTGGGAAAAGGTCAGGGACACCGGGGAGAAATTCTCCTGGGTTTCTTCCAGCACAAACTGGTCCTGGTAGGTGGGGCTGTACTGGTTAGCGCTGTCCATGGCGTCCACCGTCTGCACCCATCCCTGGGGGACCTGCAAGGTATAGGCGGTCAGGGGCAGGGGGGTATCTTCCACCCGGCACTCCTCCTTTAAGGTGCAGGAAACAATTTCATTGGTGTTTTGGTCCCGCAGAATCAAAAAGGGCTTTTCCACTTCCGGCTTTGCCGTGAGCCACAGCGCCAGAACGATTGCCCCCGCCAGCACCAGCACGCCAACGGGGAGCAGGACGGCCAGAAGTTTTTTCCGCGTTTTGGTCATGGCATATGCATCCTTTCCGGGGGGATTTTCTTCTCTTTTAGTATAGCACAGCTTGATTTTTCTGTCTATCCAAAGTTTTTTAGCGTTTTTTGTAGAAAGTAACAAAACCAAAATCAGGGGAAGGGATCAGCCCATGGCTTTCTGCCGTGAACGCTGCCTGGACGCAAAAAAAGCAGGCCCCGGAACACTCCGGGACCTGCCAACAAGAGGATTGACATTTACAGGTTTTCTTTCAGGAAGGCTTCCAGGGAGGCGGCGGCTTCCGCTTCGTCGGGGCCGTCGCAGGTGATGGTCACCGTTTCGCCCATTTTGGCGCCCAGGCCCATGACGGCAAAGATCCGCTTGGCGTCGCCGGTTTTTTCGCCCTTGGCAATGGTGATCTTGCTGGAGAACTTGCCGGCCTGCTTGACGAACAGTCCTGCGGGGCGGGCGTGGATCCCTTCTTTGTCGGTGATGACATAACTAAACTGCTTCATGGGAAATACACTCCTTTTTAAAGATTCATATGGTGTTCTCGGATGAGGGTTTGCAACAAATTTACTTGGCAGCTTTTGCCGCTTTGGCAGCTGCTTTTCTGGCGTCCGCTTCCGCTTTTTCGGCGGCGTATTCCGGACGGGGCTTTTTCAGCAGGGCCAGCAACAGCATGGTGACCACACTGCCCACCAGCCAGGCCACGATATACATGAAGGGGTTGCCGACGGTGGCGAAGACGAATACGCCGCCGTGGGGAGCCATCAAAGTGCAGCCGAACAGGGTGGACAGCAAACCGGCAACGCCTGCGCCGGCCGCAGTGGCGGGGATGACGTGGAGCGGGTCGGAAGCGGCAAAGGGGATGGCGCCTTCGGTGATGAAGGAAGCGCCCATCAGGTAGTTGGAAACGGTGGAGTTGCGCTCCGCAATGGTGAACCGGTTGGGGAAGAAGGTGGTGGCCAAAGCGATGCCAACAGGAGGCACCATGCCGCCTACCATAATGGCAGCCATGATCATGTAGTAGTCGTTGGCAGCCGCCGGGTTATCCACCGCCATGCCCAGGCACATGGTGCCGAAGACGTAGGCCGCCTTGTTGATGGGGCCGCCCATGTCGATGGCCATCATAGCGCCCAGCAGCAGGCCCAGCAGGATCATCAATCCGGCGCCGGAGATGGCCAGCAGCATATTGCTCAGCCAGGTGTTGATAATGCCGATGATGGGGTTGAAGATGAAGTACATCAAAACAGCAATAACGAAGATGCCAACCAGGGGATAGATCAAAGTGGGTTTAATGCCTTCCAAAGAGGGGGGCAGCTTGGAGCAGAGTTTCTCCAATCCCAGGACGATAAAGCCTGCCAGGAAACCGGCGGCCAGACCGCCCAAGAAGCCGGAAATAGAAGTGGGGTTTCCGCTGGAATCGACAAATCCAAAAATATAATTTGCCAAAAATCCCTGGAATCCATCTACATTGTCAAAGCTGATGACAGCATTGCCGTTGGCGGCAATCAAGCCTCCTACAAAACCAACTGCCAAACCGGGACGATCGGCGATGGAGTAGGCGATGTAACCGGCCAACACCGGCACCATCAGTCCCATGGCCAGGCCGCCTATTGTTTTGAAAAAGGCTGCCAGGGGGGTAATCATACCGAAGTTAGAGCCTGCACTGCCGTAGCCGCAGATGGTATCCACCAAAAAGGCCAGAGCGGTGAGGATACCGCCGCCAATGACAAAGGGAAGCATGTGGCTGACGCCGCTCATCAAATGCTTATAGATCTGGTGGCCTACGCCGCCCTTTTCTTCTTCCGAGGAGGATTTGCTGCCCCCGGCTTCGTGGTACACTTCGCCGTCTCCGGCGGCCGCCCGGGTAACCAGCTCTTCGGACTTGTGGATGCCGTCGGCAACCTTTACCTGGATCACCTTTTTCCCGTCAAACCGAGCGGTGGGCACCTTGGTGTCGGTGGCCAGGATGATACATTTGGCGGCTGCAATTTCATCCGCCGTCAAGGCGTTTTTCACCCCGCCGGAGCCGTCGGTTTCCACCTTAATGGAAATCCCCAGCTTCTTGCCGGCCTGCTCTAAGGCTTCCGCCGCCATATAGGTATGGGCGATGCCGGTGGGGCAGGCGGTGACCGCCAGCACGGTGTAGCCGTCGGCAGAGGTTTCCTTGACTTCTCCGTCCTTGGCGGTTTCCGCATCGTCGATGATCTTCAAAAATTCCTCCACGGTTTTGGCCGCCATCAGGTTTTGCCGGAAGGAGTCGTCCATCAGCAGGATGGACAGCTGTGCCAGCACGTCCAGGTGGACGTTGTCCTCGGTGTTGGGAGCGGCGATTAAGAAGAACAGCTTGGCCGGTTCTCCGTCGGGGGTGTCGTAGTCACAGCCGTCGGGTACCAGCATGGCTGCCAGCCCGGGAGCCTTCACGGCGTCGGTTTTGGCGTGGGGGATGGCCACACCCTCGCCCATGGCGGTGGTTCCCTCTTCCTCCCGCTTTTTCACCGCTGCTTTATAAGCAGCGACGTCGCTGATTTTTCCTGTGGCGTCCATCAAAGAGACCAGTTTGTCGATGGCTTGTTCCTTGGTGGAAACCTTGACGTTCAGGTCAATGCCCTTGGGGGACAACAAGTCGATAATACGCATATCCTTTACTCCTTTTCTTGATTTACTGCCGGTTATGGAGGGCAGCGCTCCTTACGTCCTTAACAGGTTAAGGTGAACCCGTCGTACACCGCCTGGACCTGCTCCTTGGTGGCCAGCCAGTCCTCAAAGGCGGTGGCGGAACCGGTGCAGAGGCCCATCTTTAAGGCTTCCTTGTAATCACCGGTGTTCAGGTAGCCTGCCAAGAAGCCGGCCACCATGGAATCCCCGGCGCCGACCGAGTTTTTCGGCGGCCCGTCGGGGGGCAGGCTCTGGAAGGTCTCCCCGGTTTCGGTGAGCAGCAGCGCCCCTTTGGCCGCCAGGGAAACCAGTACGTTTCTGGCTCCCCGCTCCTGGAGCTTCTTGGCGTAGAACACCAAATCTTCGTCGGTCTGGATTTCCACCCCGAACATCTCCCCCAGCTCGTGGTTGTTGGGTTTGATTAAGAAGGGGTGGTACTGCAACACATTGAGCAGTAAGTCCTTGGTAGCGTCCACCGCAATGCGGATGCCTTTGGGCTCCATCCGGGCCATGATTTGCTGGTAGATGTCTTCGGGAAGGGTGTTGGGAATGCTTCCCGCCAGCACCAGCACATCCTCCGGCCCCATCTCCTCCAACTGGGCAAAGAGTGCGTCGATGTGCTCCTGAGAAATGTCCGGCCCCTGACCGTTGATGTCAGTCTCCCTTCTGGCCTTTTCCTCATTGGGGCATTTGAGCTTCACGTTGATGCGGGTAAACCCGTTTTCAATGGGGATCAGCCGGCTTTCGCAGCCGTACCGTGCCAGCATCTGCTCCAGGGCCTTGCCGGTGAATCCGGCGGAAAACCCCAGTGCCCGGGTAGAAAACCCCAGGTTTTGCATGACAATGGCCACGTTGATGCCCTTCCCGCCGGGATAAATCTGCTCCCGACTGGTGCGGACCACTTCCCCTTGCCGCCAATCCTCCACCTGGATGATGTAGTCCAGGCTGGGATTAAAGGTTACGGTATAAATCATATTGATCCACCTCCACAATCTCGGTTTTCAGCTTAAACTGCTTGTCCTCCAGCTTGGTGGTGATGATGCAGGCGTCTTCCAGCTGGGCGAAGGTCACCGCCGTCACCACCTGGAATTTGGAGGGGTCCGCCAGCACATACCGCTGCTTGCACCGAAGCATGGCGGCGGATTTGGTTCTGGCCTCGTCCAAATCTGGGGTGGTCAGCCCGTTTTGCAGGCTGATGCCGTTGGTCCCGAAAAACCCTTTGGTGAAGTTGAACCGCTGCAAATAGTCGTTGGCTTCCCCGCCGATGATGGCTTCGGTGCGGCCTCGCAGGGTCCCCGGCAGCACAAACACCCGGCAGCCTTTCTGTCCTAAGAGCTTGGCATGGCTGATGCCGTTGGTGACGTACACCGTGTCGGGGTTGGCCAGGTTGCTGACCATGCAGTAGGTGGTGGTGCCTGCGTCGATGAAAACCAGTTCCCCCGGCTGGATCAGCCCCGCGGCGTACAGCCCGATGCGGCTCTTTTCTTCGATGCACCGCTGGGCCTTTTCGTCCACCGTTTCTTCGGTGACGATGTAGTTGTTTAAGATGCTGGTGGCGCCGCCGTGGACCTTGTTGATCTGCCCCTGTTCGTGGAGCAGGTTCAAATCCCGGCGGATGGTGGACTCGCTGCTGTCCAGCAGGTGGGCCAGCTCCACCACCGAGACGGATTTGCGTTCGTTGACGATCTTGACGATCTCGCTGTGCCGTTCCTGGGTTAACATGGTTTTTTCACCTCTTTGCCGTTTCATCGCTTATATTTTATCACGCAAACGAGCACCAGTCAATCAAAATCAGTCAAAATCAGTAACAAACTTTCATCTCGAAATTTGTGCAATCTGTATAAATTAACAAGCAATGTTAAAATTTATCAAGCAATTTCGCCAAGTGTAATAAAATTATCCCCAAAAAATAAAAAATATACGCCAGATTTTTCATCGAAACCACTATGCTTTAGTGCGCATTTTTGCTCGTTTCGCTCATTTCAGACAACCAAATGCCGGAAAACGATCAAATTGTCCGAACAAATCCAGATTATTCCTGTATTCGCCGGGGAAAGTGAAGGGGAATGGCGGCGGTTTTGCGCAAAAGTGAGGATTGCCGGCCAAAACCGTTCAGTTTCGGTCATGCCAATGGTTGATTTTGGCGCAAAAAAATTCCGCCCGAATCCGGGCGGAAACAGCAGCGACCGAAGAAGTAAGCCGAGTTCTGTTATTGCGGCAATCTATCTTGGCAGGGCGTCGCCGCCGCTGCTCTGTGCCACCTTTTGGGACGGCCGGACCAACCATAACATCCCGGTCGGTGTTGCATCGGGTAGGGTTTACATGGCCGCCCGGTCTCCCGGACGCCGGTGAGCTCTTACCTCGCCTTTCCATCCTTACAGCCTTCGCTGCGGTTTCTTTCTGTTGCACTGGCCCTGGAGTCGCCTCCGCCTGCCGTTAGCAGGTACCCTGTCCTGTGATGCTCGGACTTTCCTCGCTGTACCGAGTTCGGCCTTAGCGCTGCCGCACCCTTCGCTCGCTTTTGGTATTGTACCCTGTTTGCCTGGTTTTGTCAAATCCTTGCCGTCCATTCTACTGGTTCCGCAGGAGCCGGTTTTTGCCCTTTTATGCGGCCTGAACCGTTGCCGGCGGGATGGAATTGGGGCAAAGAAAGGGGAAATAGGAGGATTTTTCCAAAAACTGTCCCAAAAACCGGTCCCATTCCTCTTGCATGAAAAAAACCTCTTGCAAAATCGGAACGTATGTTCTACACTAAAAGTGTGGGAAGCGGCTTGGGACGGGGAAAAGCAAGGAGAAATGGCAGCCCTTTGAGGTGGGCGCATCTTTTTCTCCCAAGCCGGAAAGGGGGTGCCGGTGACCTTCCCGGCAGCAGGCGCATAGGATACAGTACGGCCCTGGGGAAACCTGGGATGGACGGAAAGGAGCAGGAACTATGAATAAGATCAACTGGATCGCAAGAATCAAAAACCCCATTTTTTGGGTGCAGGTGGTGGGCACTATCCTCCTGACAGCCCTCACCTACCACAGCCTTCAGCCGGCGGATTTGACCAGCTGGGAAGGGGTAGGGCAGCTGCTTTGGGGAATTCTCACCAACCCCTATCTGCTGGTGAGCTGCCTGTGGGGGGTCTGGAACGCCGTCAATGACCCCACCACCGCTGGGCTGACGGACAGCCAGGCCGCTTTGAGCTACACCGCCCCCAAAAAGGACACGGAAAAGGAGGAATCTTCCAATGGCTGAATTTCAACTCATCGACCTTTCCCACCACAACTCCGTTGCCGACTTTCTGGCGGTGAAAAACGCCGGGATCTACGGGGTGATTCTCCGGGCCGGGTACGGCCGGGAAGCCTCTCAGAAAGACCGGAAATTCGATGAATTTTACACCGCCGCCAAGGCTGTGGGACTGCACATCGGCGCCTACTGGTACTCCTATGCCGACAGCGTGGCCGATGCCGCCCAGGAAGCCAATGCCTGTTTGAGCTGCATCCAGGGCAAGCAGTTTGATTTCCCCGTCTACTACGACCTGGAGGAAAGTTCCACTGCCGCCCTGGGGAAAGACGCCTGCACCCAGATCGCCCAGACCTTCTGCACTGCCCTGGAGCAGGCAGGGTACTGGGCGGGGGTGTACGCCAACGCCAACTGGTTTACCAACTACCTGAATTTTGACCCGTTGGCAGCCAAGTACACCATCTGGCTGGCGGATTACCGGGAAGCCTACAACACCACCCTCAAGCGGGATATGCACCAGTACACCAGCACCGGCAGCGTAGCAGGGGTCAACGGCAACGTGGACTGCAACCGCTGCACCCGGGACTTCCCGGCGGAAATCGGCAGCCTGTACGGGGACACCGCCGCCGTTCCCGAAACGCCGGAAGCCAACAGCACCGCCCGCTGCACCGGGGATCGGGTGAACATCCGGGCAGAAGCCCATACCGGCTCTGCCGTTCTCACCCAAGCCAACACCGGGGAAACCCTCACCTGGCTGGCGGACGACGGCTGGGGCTGGAGCAAGGTGGAGAAGGGTAATGTCACCGGCTGGATGGTGAATCAATATCTGGACAAGGCGGGGCTGAGCGCCTATAAGGTGGGAAGTTGCACCGGAAACAGTGTCCGGGTGCGCAGCGGCCCGGGACTGAATTACAGCATCAAGCGCAAGCTGAACAAAGGCAATCTGTTCCGGATCATCTGCATCCTCCCCAGCGGCTGGGTGCAGGTGGATGTGGAAGGAAACTGGGGCTATGTGAGCCGGGAGTACGTCCAGGTGCAGTGACACCATAATCTGAAAACAGGGAAAAGGGAGGAGTGGTTTCCTCCCTTTTTCGTTTCTGCAAGGAAAATCCCGAGACCAAACCCGGCCTCGGGAACTTTTGTTACTTCGGCAGCTTGATGACCTGTCCAGGGTAGAGCGATTGCTTCCAATCGCTCCGATTCCCCCTTTGCCGCCCGTACCGCATGGGCGGCATTTGCTTACGCAAAACCAGGGGAAATCCATTCTGAGGATTGCGGAAGGGATCACATCGTTATTTGGGCAACCGAATCACCTGCCCCGGGTAGACGGTTTCGTTTTGCAGACCGTTCAGGCTGACAATTTCCCGGTAGCGGCTGCCGCTGCCCAGTTGAGTCTGGGCAATTTTCCACAGGCTGTCCCCCCGCTGGACGGTGTATTCCCGGTAGGTGGGAGCAGGGGTAGAGGGGGTGGAGGACCCACCGGAACCGCCCCCAGGGATTCGCAGCACCTGCCCCGGGGTGAGAGCTTCGCTGGTCAGACCGTTGAGCTCCATAATTTCCCGGTAACGGCTGCCGCTGCCCAGCTGTGCCTGGGCAATCTTCCATAAGCTGTCCCCCCGCTGGACGGTGTATTCCCGGTAGGTGGGAGCGGGGGTAGAAGGGGTGGAGGACCCACCGGAACCGCTCCCAG
>PPYE01384704.1_pt1 | contig 61893 bp, 48 predicted proteins | sample 1559881 | NCBI WGS metagenome assembly PPYE01 (sample SAMN08240022, study PRJNA423297) | Human gut metagenome, whole genome shotgun sequencing project. | reverse complement strand
CACTAAAATCAGCAAAAAAAAGGAATCCCGCATACAGATAGCAAACTTTAGCTATTACGTATGCGGGATTTAGTACAACGAGGTGTTTGTTTTAAAGGAAAAAACAGGTGGCACATCTTGTTGTATAACAGCGCTTTATCTTTTCACACTTATATAGTAAAATAATTAAGAACTTTGTTAACAATATCAGTTAAATTCGCTATTCTTACAAATGAATTATCTATGGCTTGAATATCTTTGAAATAAATAATAAATATTTTGGTTTCAGCTTTCAGTTTTCTCGTATAAGTGCTTATCTATCGGGCTTTCGGCTGAAAGCGCCCCTGAAATCACTCCATTTTGCTTTCCGCCTCTGTGCTTATGCAAAATTAGAGAGTCTATTACGGGAAAATACAGCCTCTATTATTACTGTTCAGAGGCTCTGCTTCCTTAGAATAGAGCCTCTATTTCCAAGTGTTATGTCCGGCGTATGAGAGATATATGCCATGGGGGCAGTGGATATATGCCGTGGGGCTAGTGAATATATGGCGTGGTCACACAGGACGTATGGCGTGGGTATGAAAGAATGTATGTGTCATATGTGTAAGGGCTGAAAACAAAATATGGAACTTTCAGGAGGCGCTTTCAGCCGAAAGCCCGATAGATAAGCACTTATACGAGAAAACTGAATGCTGAAACCGGAGTAGTTATTGTTTGTTTTAGTGGAGCGTTTTAGTACTGGAAAAGCAGATTTTAAGTACTTCTTTCATCCGTTCCATGTACTTTATTACAGCAGTACAAGTATCTCTTTTGTTCAACTCTTGTACTTCTCCCAGCTGATTCTTCTACTTCATTTGTCCGACATTTGTTTTTTCCCGTAATAATCAAGGCAATCAACCTAAAATTTAATTCAAAACGGTACTTAAATGCACAAGACCTGACTGCACAGAGTATATTAAATTCCCAAGAAGAAAAAGTGCCCCCCCAAAAAGACCAAATACAAGCCAAATACTATAACTTAGAAAGGGTAAAATTCTAAATATAAGAGCTATTAATTGGATATTTAATCATTCCCCTCCTCTCTCTTTTGTATAGTATTACCGCCAACCTCGAATTTTCTTTTAACATTCTACAGAGCTAACATGCCTTCCACTCCGGAAGCTATCAAAGTGTCATGAAGGTTGCTAAAGCAATGATGGCACAAGGTATCGTATAATCAGCAAAAGATATATAAGCTATAGTTTATTTAAAGGCTCCCGCCTTCCGAAAGGAAGTGCGGGAGTTTTTTTATGCAATATAATCCTTGTAGAAAAATAAATGCCAGGCAGTATGTGCATAATTCATAGTTATTCTCTATCTTTAGATAGAAATTATCTGTTTGACAAGCGAGCAAAAGACACTTATCTTTGTTACATAATTATAAACCCCGGATGAAAGAATAAAAAGGCGACAGTCTGCTTATACTTGTATCCGACTAAAGAATCTATTTATGGAAAAGAAAAAACTTACTGCTGCGAACGGTCGCCCTATCGCTGACAATCAGAACTCGCAAACTGCAGGTCAACGCGGACCTGTCATGCTACAAGACCCTTGGCTTATTGAAAAGCTTGCCCATTTTGATCGTGAAGTGATTCCGGAAAGACGTATGCACGCTAAAGGTTCAGGAGCTTACGGCACGTTTACCGTTACTCATGACATTACAAAGTACACCCGTGCAGCTATTTTCAGTAAAGTCGGAAAGCAAACAGAATGTTTTGTCCGTTTCTCCACCGTAGCCGGAGAACGTGGAGCTGCTGATGCCGAACGTGATATCCGTGGTTTTGCCATGAAATTTTATACGGAAGAAGGTAACTGGGATTTGGTGGGTAACAACACTCCTGTATTTTTCTTACGTGATCCGCTTAAATTTCCGGATCTGAACCATGCCATCAAACGAGATCCGAAAACGAATATGCGTAGCCCCAACAGCAACTGGGACTTCTGGACGCTTTTGCCGGAAGCATTGCATCAGGTGACTATCACCATGAGTCCGCGCGGTATTCCTTATTCATATCGCCACATGCACGGATTCGGTAGTCATACTTATAGTTTTATCAATGCAGAAAATCAACGTATCTGGGTGAAATTCCACCTACGCACCCTGCAAGGCATCAAAAACCTGACAGATCAGGAAGCGGAAGCCATCATCGCCAAAGACCGTGAATCTCATCAACGTGATCTTTTCGAAAGCATCGAAAAGGGCGATTATCCGAAATGGTTATTCCAGATTCAGTTAATGACGGAAAAGGAAGCGGACAACTATCGCATCAACCCGTTTGACTTGACTAAAGTATGGCCGCACAAAGATTTCCCTCTGCAAGATGTCGGCATCCTTGAACTGAACCGTAACCCGGAAAATTATTTTGCTGAAGTGGAACAAGCAGCTTTCAACCCGATGAATATTGTAGACGGTATTGGTCTGTCTCCCGACAAAATGTTACAAGGTCGTTTATTCTCTTACGGTGACGCACAACGTTATCGTCTTGGAGTGAATGCTGAACAAATCCCGGTCAACAAACCTCGTTGTCCTTTCCACGCCTATCATCGTGACGGTGCTATGCGCGTAGACGGTAACTACGGTGCTACCAAAGGGTATGAACCGAACAGTTACGGCGAATGGCAGGATTCTCCTGACATGAAAGAACCGCCTCTTAAAGTTACCGGTGAAGTTTACAACTATAATGAACGGGAATATGATGACGATTACTACAGCCAACCGGGTGATTTGTTCCGACTGATGCCGGCAGAAGAACAACAAGTGTTGTTCGAAAACACTGCCCGCGCCATGGGCGATGCCGAATTGTTTATCAAGCAACGCCACGTGCGCAATTGCTACAAAGCAGATTCCGCTTACGGAACCGGAGTGGCAAAAGCTTTAGGTATTGATTTGCAAGAGGCTTTGAAAGAATAAATCATTCACCACAAGATACAGAGCTTTTTTTCAAGTAAAGTTGATAAAAAGCTCTGTGAAATTCTGTGGCGAATCAATGAACCAGCTAACCCTCTTTTATGTTTCAGTTTTTTGTTTCCAACTAAAAGCAGGACGCCACAGATGAAAGCTGCGAAGGCGCTTTTTGGTCAATTTTCGCCATGCCTTCATCCGTTAGTCCTTTATTCATCGGTATTTCAGCAATCGGTAAAGAATGTGAGCCCTGGGTTGAAACTACCGGGTCAGCGCACCTCCAAAGATTGAGTTGCCAACAAATAAGTGATTTCATAAAGACTGCCCGTAGTTATCCCCGGATAAGCACTATTTTTGTTCTGCGATTCATCGTCCGTATTTACCACAGTCAGCGAATAATTCAAAATGTTGTTTCCATCCGATGGTAAATCAAAATAGGCGGTTTCTCCATTTTGCAACGCCACGCTACGCTCTCCTATTTGAGCCGAGAATGTATAACTCTTGAACCATGTGCCGAAACCTTCGGGCAACGCAAAGGTTACACCCATGTTTACCATCGGGACGGCAACCGTAAGATAACGAACTCTCTCCGCTTCGATGCTGAACGATTGCTCCTTGTAATAGACGGGCTCTCCTTTTTCCGCATTTTCCCATGTCGCACCATAGTTGGCGCTATAGGCTTTCAGTAAGTAATCTCCGGCTTCAAGTTCTATCTTTTGAGAGGCTTCGGATGCTCCGGCTGCATATTTCACCACAGGAGTGCCGTCCGCCTTTGCTATCTCGATGGCTAATACAGGATTGACCGCACGGGTAGATACAGGGATTACTTCCGTACCGGTCACTTCGACGGAAGAAAGAGAAAGAGTTCCTTTTCCGCTTGACGCGATAGTTTCCTCTTGCTGGCAAGAGGCGTGCAAGAAGAAAGACAGCAATAAATAGGATAGTATTTGTTTCATAGATTCATCATTTTGTATAGTTCAACGAAAGGTCATCAATCTTCAACACACTGCCCATGTGAACAGTCCAATTACCAATGGTAGGATAATTAATGGTCGTTCCCCATGCAAAATCACTACCTGAAAGCGTAGTCTTATTGGATGCTAGGAACTGTACACAAATCATTGTCGCCTTTTTACTTTCATCAAGCCAAGTCAAATCAACCGTTGCTTGCTGGTAGGAAGCGTCTTCGGTCGTATAAGCCACTGGGACGTATGTTCCCGTGGCAATAGTCTCATCGCCGTTCTTCAAAGATACAACCACTTGAAACGCATCCGAATCGTAGGGCTTGTATTTATACCAAAAGGACAAAGATTCGGGACGAGATGTAAAAGCATGCCCTTGAACGATTCCCGAATTATACGATCCAATAAACAAACTTCCTACCATTGCACCACCCACATACGTACCTGCTGTATTGGCATAATTATCTCCACATCCCGACAAGTACATCAATGCCGCTTTACTGCCTCCATGAACGTCTTCGGTATAACTGACACATGATGCAAAACAGCCCGGATACCAAATACCAAAAGCCAAAGTACCTCCTTGTGCTTTATCATTGTTTGTATCCCACCATGAAGAACTTGCTGCACCATTGGCATACGGATGGAATGTGTAATACGTTTTAGCAGAAGACATAAATCCCGTTTTCTTCTTTGATTCAATATACCACTCCTCCATATCCGAATTAGGCAACTGTATCGGAGCTTCCAAAGTCGCATCCGCCACATTGTTCGAATATATACAGTTTCTGTAGCAAGCCCTCACCTTATAATCCTTATTATCGGGATGCGTAGAAAACTTCTGCGTAAGTCCGTCGCTGCAATCATGCCATGTACTTCCGCCATCCGCACTATACTGATAGACCAAATTCACCTTCACCCTCTCCGCATTGCCGGACGTTACAGTTATCTCGTCTGCCGTGAACTCTTTGCTCCACATATTTCCCGGCTGCACAGCTATCGAGAACTCCGGCTTCTTCACATGAATCGTGTAGCTTTCGCCTTCGTCGCTGCTCCAACGATTGTTGGCTTTCACACGCACTTTCACCGTATTTACCACCTCTGCCCCATTATCCGTCAGCAGATTTCCTGCAAAAGCATTCAAGTCGAGCGTGCCGGAAGTGGAAACTCCGTCGAGCGTGGGCAATGAAATGCCGATGCCGCTCAATGCCGTACGCTCTTCGGCTGTCAATGCAGAAAGCGTATAAGTCTTGTTGTAACCGTTGTATCGTGTGTCGTTGAAGTCGAGCGTAATCTCTACGTCCTGCACGGGCATAGAGGTCGTATAGCTGACGACAGCATCGGTCGGTGCATCAGCCGTTTCGATATATTCGAGCGTGCTCTTCCCTCCAAATCCCGTCACTTTCGGTTTCGGCAGCCATTCCATCGGAATAGTCTCCGTGACACTCACCTTCTCCACTTCCACCGTATCTACCGTCAAGATAGTACCAGATGTTACCGGCTTTGCCGAGAGTGTCAGAATCGCATGGTCGCGGGCGGCATACACCTTCGGAAGGTTTTCGTTCTCAATAATCATGGACACATCCTGCCCGCTTTCCTTCAACGTTCCGTAGAAAGACAACTGCGGTGAAGAGCCTGCACGGAAATAGGCACTCTGCGATGAGTTGGTATTGGAAAGCCGCACATACAAATCGCCGACCTGCACCTTGATGCCATACAAGCTATACATTGCATCAAACTTATCTTGATTGCCGAACTTCACCGACACCAGCGCATTGCCTACTTGACAGGCGATGGACGTTTGCGTTTCTGCATCAGCCGTTACTTCCGCAACAGCCGATCCTTCATAATAAGGACTGTCGAGCGACAATTCAGGATTGGTTCCGAAAGTAGCTTTCAAATCATACGTTCCGGCAGGCACTTGTATCAGTTCGGAAGTATATCCCCCGTCATAGACAGCATCCGTCCGTCCCTGCTTCGTGACAGTCAAACGAAATTGAGTGACCAGAGGTTTGCCAAGCTCTGCCGGAGTAGAACGGCTTGTGACCTCGACTTCATCCGCCAAGGACACCCGAATCCCGCTTCCGACAGTCAGCAATTCTTCATTGCTGCAACTGCCCAATGCAAGGATACCTGCACACAACAAACACCTCCATCCCTTTATTCTCTCAAGCATTTCCATCATACTCTTCTTATTACTCATAAATCAACTGAAAATCATCCAACCACAGTTTACTGCCCGTACCTCCGGTAAAGTAATCTCCATACTTACTGGCAGTTGCCACTACCAAAATATATTTGGGTGTACGGTTTGCATAGCGATAAGCCAAAGAAAGGTTTTCTGTTTGATAGGTTTCATTTGAAACGCCCTTTATCAGTTCCGCATAAGCAATGACATGCGAATCGTTCTTATCAAACAATTGGCGTTCGGAAGGGCGTGTACGGATTTCAAGCGGTTTGTCCCAATCGGTCAAGGCGATATAGATGTGGCAAGAGTCGGCACGACCTTTCAGATAGGTATGATCGTCGTCCGTCTTGTCAATCGTAGACGAAGTATATTTATAATGAATACGTAATGCAGAAGGGAAAGCCGTGAACGGACGACCGAAGTTGAGCACACCATTCGTTCCATCCGTACGTATATATTCTCCCGAGAAGATGTTGCCTGCCGCAAACTTCAATACGATATACTTCGATTCCAGAAAAGCCGCTTTTCCGCTTCCGGTGCTTGTATCGTCTGTCGGCACAGAATTGCTGGTGGAGATGGTCGTCGCTCCCTTGTTGCCGGTGTCCCAAAAGGACGTTCCGCCGGAAGCCCAAGGATTCCAAAGCTTGCCATCCTGATACCAATCATCGAAACTGCCGTTGGACAATGCCGTAGCGGCAGCCGTAGTGAATGACTGCACATCCCCGGTTGTTCCGCCCACCGTCACACGAAGTTGATAAGCGGTAGCCGGCGAAAGACCGCTCAATGAAGCTCTATAACTTGTTCCACTGACATTGACAGCCGATGCAGCCAATGTGCTCCATGTGCTTTCCGATTGTTTTTTATATTCTATCTGCGGTGTTTTCCCGCTCTGTATCTCTCCCGCCACAGTGGCGCGGGTGGTCATCGGAAACACATCGGCAGAAGTCGTCACTTGCTGATCGGTCTGATACACATAGACAGTCCATTTATAACTATACTCCTCCCACCCATACGAAGCGTAAAAAACGCAAGGCTGCGAGAAGTCGTAAGTATCACTTGCTGTAGGGTCGGGAACCACCGTTCCATGTTCGCCTACCAACTGGAAAGAGGTCACTTTGATGGCATTCAACGGCTGGCTTTTGGATACGTAGATGACCACATTCCTGTTGACCGCATCCACCACCGCTTTACCTATTTGATTTTCCAAAGTAATGGTGCGGGAAATAACCTGCGTCACAGTCACCGTCCAATTGTAATCCTGATACGTCCGCAATGTGAAAGCCACCGGTTTGGAAAAATCCACCTGTGTGTCGACCGAAGAGCCGAGCGCATCCAAAGATTCAAATCCTACGGAAGGGAATTTGTCGGCAGCATTACAGACCGTTTTGTCCGGAATAAGCTGCGCATCATTGCTGACAGTCAGTTTCGTGATGCGCAACTTAGTCAAGTCCACCGAATCGTCGACATAAAGTTGCACCGTTCGTTTGTTTGCATTGATAGTGGCAGATGCACTGTTCTCACCCGTTCCGGCACACTGTCCTTCCACCTCCATCGAAAGGATGCTTCCCTCTACTGTGGGGTAAGGTATATCGTTTTCTATCTTGCAGGCTGCCACAGTCAGCAAGCAGAATAAAGTATAGGCTATTTTCTTTATCATACAGAATTACAAATAGAATGTCATACCAATATTAATGGAAAACAAATCAATCTTGAATTTACCGGAAGACACTCGGCGGCTTCCGCTCTCCACTTGATTGGTCTGCTGGTCTTGCCACTTGAAGTTGAAACCCATCACTCCCACAGACACTTCCACGCTTGCCCAGTCGGACACGAAAGCCGTCAGTCCCGGAGCAATACCAATCTGCAAGTTGTGGGCTGTCTGGTAAGTGCCGTCATATTCCGTGCCGGAACCTGTCGAGTTCTTGCCTGAACTATATCCGTAGGTAAGTCGCGCTTCATTGAAAAGACCGAATATCTTGCTTTTCCCCACCGACATATAAGTGCGCAGGAAACCCGTTGCTTCATACTTATGTTCCAAATAATAGATATTCTTCAAGCTGATATTGAGGTCTTCTCCCAAGTTCAAGTCGAAGTTGTCCATATTGAGATACGTACGGTTGTAGGTGAAACGCGCTCCGGCAGCGATATTGTCTTTAAAGAAATACCCCACATACAGGCTTACTTTAAACGTATACCCTATTCCTTCCACGTCTTTCAACACCAAGAAATTCAGATTCTTTTCATCGTGTTCGGAATAAGAGACCGTACCTCCCGCCATCCACTGTCCTTTCGGAATAAATACCAACTTCTGAACTTCCCTGTCTATGCGCCGAGGTCTGCCTGCCTCCATGGACGAAACACCGGAAAACAAAAGCAACAGACATAATACGATTTTTATTTTCATATCCTAAAATAAGTATAACCGGAGGAGGATTTTCAAAGCAAACCCTCCTTCGGTTAAATGTTTATAATTGAGTTGATATGTTATTTTGTAACAGGGCTGTCACCATAAATCAGCTCTAAGTCGTCCACATACATCACGCTATTGGTGCTACCTGTAAAGTAGTCTCCATATTTGCTGGAAGAACATACCACGATGATATGAGTCGGCTTGGTAGTCAAGCTATGATATTTCAAGTCAATCGCAAATTCTTTCCATGCACCATTGGTAGAAACACAGTCGGATGCCGGAAGTTCACCGTAAGCCACAATGCCCGGATCGTTGTTGAAGTCGATAAAGGTGCTCAAATCAGTATTGTTTACTTGATAAGCTTTAGTAGTCAAAGCGATGTAGACAGCACATTGATCCAAAGTCTTATCTTTTACGATGCCCAAATCAGCCGGCGTACTATCCCCCTTATAATCTATTACTCCAGCTGTATATTGGAAGAATCCATGGAGCTGAGTAGGACGAGAAGTGAAAGGTTGACCAAAATCAATTTTAGCTCCATTGGTACCTACCAAGCTATTAAATTTTCCTGCATACAAACTTGCAGCCGCAAACTTTCCAATTCCAAATGCAGAAGCATATTGAGATTTCAATTCAGCAGATTGTCCACCCATCGTATGTACGGTAGCGGAGTTACCTTGTGTAGGATTCACATTTACAAGCGCACCTGCCCCCGTAGTAGTACCCGGGTTACTTGAATCCCAAAAAGAGCCACCATTCGTAGTGAAATAATCTTGAGATGCAGCATACCAAGTTTTACCGGATTTATACCAGCCATCTAGATTTCCATTGACCAATGCAGTTACACCTTCAGTTGTGAATGACACTGCGTCACTCATATATTCTTCCGCGCCATCACTATATTTCAAACGATAAGAATAGGTCTTATTCGGTTCCAGTCCTTTCAATGTCGCCTTAAACAAGTTACCGTCTTTAGTCGGAGCCAAAGAAGTCCATGCAGTCGCATCGCTAGCTTTATATTCAAATGTCATGTTCGCATCATCCAAAGTAGATGCAGATGAAACGACTTCTCCTTCCAAAGAAGCGAAACGACTCCAAGCATTGGCTGCGTTCACCTGCAATTTAGTAGTAGATTTGGTTGGTACTTCAAACGTATAAGTATAGGTCTTCTCCGTGCCGTCTACTACCACATTCACACTACCGTTGCCGGAAGATGCCACCTTGTAGTTTAAGATATAATGGTCACGAGCTTTCACATTAGTGATTTCATTCGTTTGCGAATGTTGAATGCCTGCTTTATTCGTCACAGCGATAGTGGCTGTCAAATCTCCTACCGGAAAATAAGCAGAACCGCTTGCTGTTCCCATCACAAAATTCAACGGATTGACTCCCGACACTTTAGAAGCAACAGTTGCCGCAGCAGATTGGAAAGCCTTGACGAATGACTCATCAAAATTGACTGTCACCTTCACGTTAGCCAGCGTACAAGTAACGGTAGCCGTTACCTCTTTTCCTGTTTGAACAGCCACCTGTGCAGAACCGGCATAATAAGGAATATCAATGCCCGATTCCGAACCGTCAAAACCATTGGAAGAAGCGTTGATTGTGTAAGTTCCGGCTTCCAATTCCAACTGAACACCTTCCAAATCCGTCCAATCGGCTACGCTCTTCACTACTTTATTGGAACTATCCAATATTTCCAATGCTATTTGCTTGGGATTATAACCTGCCGCAATTCTTGTATTTTGAGGATTTACGGACACCAATGTACCCACGTTTACACGCAAATACCCCTTATCACTAACCGTTTCTTCATTTTGGCAAGACCATACAATGAAAGAAAGCAATAAGATAGACAATATAGAATATATTTTTTTCATTTCTCTTACTCTTGTGTTATTGTTACTTTATAGGTACCTGTCGCTGTTTTTCCGTTCTTGTCCGTCACAACAATACTAAATTCATGCGCCTTTCCGGCATCTGTTGCTCCGGTCATATTCAAGAATGTGAAGAATACGCCTATCGGGAAAGTGTACTGTGTATCTCCATCATGTGGAGCAGACAAGCTAGCATCTACAGAAACCAATAAATCATTAAATTGAGTATTATCAACCAAATTAACCCCAGTAATGAAACTTTGGTCATCCATTTTCAATTCTGCCAATATTGCATCAAATGCAGCATTACCGGCTTTAATTTTCACTACAATGCTTTCCAATCCATCAGCTGCCGCAATCAAAGCGTCAGCACTTGCGGGCATACCCGTTCCATTCGAACCATAAGAAACATCTGTAGGCAATTCCAATGTGGGACCTCCCGCAGCAGCTCCCTCTTCTTTCACCGTCACCGTCAACGTCGCACTATATTCATTACTCTTAGCATCTACCACTTTCAGGTTGAACTTGTGTATCCCTGTATATGTTTTCAGCAAATTCAAGAGATTGGTCAATGTCAGCGTATATTCCGTAGCACCGGTCGTAGGCAAAGTGAGATAAGAACCAAGAACAGTGCTTGCAGCAGCCGAAGTAAGGTCGAGACCGTTACCTGCAACCAAACCCATTCCACTGGCTATAGTGGCAAAAGATGAATTGTTGGATTCAATCTGCAAATACAAATTCTGGATGCCGGCAGGCACTTTCATGGCAAGAGCCACATCAGAAGGAGCTGCACCATTGGCAGTGAAAGAGACACCGTTTGTCAGGTAGCTTGTTCCGTTAGGTTCGGCAACGGTAATCGGCTTGTCCCAATTGACAGGGATTTCCACTTCGTCCGTATGGTCTTCGAAGATAATATTCAGATTCACATCGATGCCTGTCACCTCTCCTGAAGTAGAAACAGATGGCTTCATTTTGATAATCAAAGCCTCACCACCGGTAAAGAATTCGGAATCATCATCATAATGTTCCGTAGCTTGCGATTTTGTAAAGGTACGGCTATCGCTTACCGTTCCCTTGGCAGTAGTTCCTCTGAAGTTTACGGTCACAGAAGCCACATTGTCGCCAAACGCCCAATAAACGGCAGCGGGGTTCGTATCAGTCTGGTCGTATGACAGCACCGCTTCAGAGCCATCATCCACCGTGATTGTCCAAGCAGAGAAAGTGGATAAAAAGTCTGCGCTGTAATTCAGTTGGATACGGCTGTTCTGCATCTTGCAAGTCACCGTTGTTTGCGTAGTCACACCTGCGGTCACCGTAAGGTCTGCACTTCCCGCATAATAAGGAGCGGTCATCTTCTTTGCCATCTCACCCGGAGTATGCGAAGAAGCGGTGTACGTACCCACTGCCAATGGAATTTCGGCAGGCACTACGGAAGCTGTGGCATACTCTTTTGCGATGCTTTCTGTAGCCGTTCCTTCTTTTCCAACAATCGAAACGGGGAAATCACTTGTGCTTACACTTGCACGAGTCATTGTTTGAGAAGCCGGTTGTTTCACAGCAACCCCCACTTCCAAAGTTCCCATCTTCTGACTGCTACTGTTATCGTCTTCCATCCCGCAAGAGGTCAGTCCTAAAACAGTAACCGTACTTAAAGCTATAATATTAAATAGTCTCATGATTATTCCTTTTTCTTTAATCAACATTCTTTTCTAAATTAAATCCACTCTGATGGAACGGTAATCTCCACTTCATGATCATTGGTGCTCTCGTCGATTATCACACCGATTCCCAACTTACCGGACTCATAGCTCGGAGCAATCTTCAATGTCCAAGCCTTGTTCGGAGCCAGCGTATAGGTTTTCTCCACGGTTGCAGAAGCTACAGTTCCATATTCAGCTTTTCTCGTGAAGTGAATGGTAGCTTTCACCACTTCACCGGCTTTGTTCACCAACAAGTACCAAGGTTCGGTATCCGCCTTTTTCCAAACAACATTTGTCCCTATATCAGCCAATGCCACCGTTTCAAACACCACCGAATAGTCACTGAAATAAGTAGCCATCTTATCGTCAAAGACTACGGCTGCTTTGGCACAAGTAGGAGCACAAGTCACAGACACAGCCTGTTCATTGCTTTGTACGGAAAACGTAGTAGAGCCTTCCACCCGAAATCCATTTCTGGAAGAAGTCTTTTCCGTACCATAAAACGCCTTCAACGTGTACGAACCGTTGTCCAGTTCCAAAGGCATCGACGGCATATTAGCATAGGTGAACTCCTTGACCGGAGTCGTCGCGCCACTCTTCACTATTTGCACTGTGTAATTGTTTTTGTTTTGGTATTCCGCCAAATCAACTGCACGTGTATGAGCTACTCCAAAATCTACTCCGGCGGTCATTCCGAGACGCACAGTCCCTTTTCCTGCCGTGACAGCACTTTCACTCTCTTCCGAAGAACATGAGGTAACGGCACAAGCCATCCCAATCATGCAACTTACTAAAAACATTCTCATGCTTTGTTTCATACTCTTTTAATCTATTTATAATTTCGGCGCAAAGATAGCGTATTCCCCATATTGCAAACAAGGTCTATTTCTATTTTTTTTGTCCTATTTTCAATCTATCTTTTCGTTATGTCGAAGAAAAGCGCATTTAATTAAGGGTATACAAAAAAGGAAGGCTTGTATATTTAGTCTATTTAAAAAATGACTATATTTGTGGCATCAAAACCAAATGTTCATGGAAAAGGAAATACCCAAGATTGACTTACCGGAAGAATGGGTGGTGGGAACAGACCTCAAGCCCGAACTACTCCGCCTGTACACTGATTATCCCGTGCGGTTGAAATGCGAAATGCTGGCATTTTGCATGGAAGGCGAAATCAGCGCATCCGTCAACATCAACAAGATACAGGTAAACGCCAACGAGTTGGTAATGCTTAGTCCCGGAAGCATCATTCAAATACACCAAATAGAAGGTAATCTAAAAATGTATATACTCGGATTCTCGCAAGAGTATCTGGAGCATAACAATCAATACCATATCATGCCGGAGGTGCTGTATCAGTCATTGATGCACCCCAAACTGACACTAAAGCCCGCAGCATCAAAGATGCTGGAAGAATATTTCCTCTTTTTAATAAAGGTATATCGTTTCATGGATGAGAAAATGAGGAAGGAAGTCACACCCAACATTTACAAAGATGCACACACTTGCCTGACCTTGCTCTACAAAGACAGGGAAATCACCAAGACTTCCATCTCCAAAAGCGAGCAAATCTGTCGGAACTTCGTCATGCTGGTTTTCCATCACTATGCCCAGACAAGAAACGTGGCGTGGTATGCCGAGAAGCTCGGCATCACGCACACCTATCTCTGCACAGTGGTGAAACAAGTCACAGAGCACACCTGCGTAGACATTATCTCCTACATGGTGATTATGAATGCCAAGTCGCAACTGAAACTGACCGACCTCTCCATACAAGCCATTTCTGACTCTTTAAACTTCTCCAACATGTCTTTCTTCGGCAAATACTTCAAACGGTACACCGGAATGAGTCCATTGGAGTACAGAGATAAAAGATGAAACGTACTAGCGTTCCGGCAGCAACACCACTCCCAACTTCTTCTTCCCGTCCATCTTCACCACCACAGGCTGTTCAAAACGGACATGACGCAAGAATTTGGTTTCCTCCACCGCCGGTTTGGCATTGAGAAATTCCTGATCATACACTCCGTCGTTCATAAAGGCGTTGATAGTGAAATAGCCCACTCCGAAAGAAGTCAAGTTTTGGAAAAAGTGAGTACCTTGGCTGGGGTCGACCCGATAGTTCGTCAATCCGGCTTCCACAATCACACGGGCAGCGGAAATGTGCGGCCACTTCACCGGAATACCCAGCCACGTGTCACTACTCCCCCAACGTCCCGGACCAACAAGTACATAATTCTTTCCTTCATTCTGGAATTGCTGGTTCATCTTCTCTATTTCCCAAGCAATAGTTTGATTGTTGGAAGCACTGTAACCGTCTGTCTTTACATAGACAATATCATAAATTTCATTCATGATACCATGCCCCAGCGAATTATACGAACGGAGAATCACATCTTTATCCGGTATCTCGTTCAAATCCTCGTCCAGCATTTCCTTACTGTCTACGATAGGACGGATCTGCAACAGATAGAAAGTGCCGGTCTTGTCCTGCTCCCTACTTAAAGTGGCGGCAAACTCTATCTCTACCGGACGACGCATCTCCTGCTCTCCGTACCTCAAGACCAATTGCAGAATACGTGCCAAAGGGAAAACATCATGTTGCAGAATGTTGGCAAAAGTAATCACCTTGCGTCCTCCGGGATAAAGTCCGTCCCGTATAATCTGGTCGTAAGGGTCGTAAGTGGAAGCGATGTATTGCAATGCTCCGTCGTTTTCCGCCTCTTTCACATGAAGTTTCAGCAAGTTGAAACCGTCGTCAATAGAGAAGTCGTTCCCGACATTCTTCATATCCAACGCGTAAAAGCGAGTCTGCGTCTCTTTCAAGGCGATTTCTATTTCGCTGGTTTGCAACACTTGGTTGGGATGATAAGGAGAAAAACGAAGCGTCATGCCACCGTCAACAATATATTTTCCCAATCCCAAAGCCAGATTGACCGTTCCTTCTTCCGCTTTTTCATCGCCTAGCGGATAATAATTGAGCGAACGTGCCACACCGGACATGGAAGGATAATAGCGGTCGCCATATTGATTTCCAACTACCTCCTGTAAGATAACAGCCATTTTTTCCTGATCGATGACATTCGATGTGGCTTGCATATAGGCTTTGCTATCCCGGAAATAGACCGAAGCATACACTCCTTTGATGGCATCGGAAAGCATACGCAACATCTCATAGCGGTCGTCCAGATAAGGAATCATATAGGTGTTATAGATTCCGGCAAACGGCTGATAATGGGAATCTTCCAACAAGGAAGAAGAACGAATGGCAATCGGAGACTTCACTACATCAAAGAAAGTGAAAAAATCTTCGACCAGACTATCGGGCAACTTCGCTTTCAAGAAATAGCGCAATATCGTATCGTCGTCCGCATCCGACAGTGCTATCTGATACAGATTGTTGGTGTCCATGAACTCATCAAAGACATCCGTGCAAAGCACCACCGTTTTAGGAATAGCGATACGTGCATTTTCAAATTCGTCAAACTCCGGATGGCGTTTCACCATATTATCTATAAATGCCAGTCCACGCCCCTTTCCGCCCAAAGAGCCCTCCCCGATACGGGCAAAGTTAGAATAACGGTCGAAGCGGTCGCGCTTAAAGACTGCCACAACTCCCTGATTCTTCATCTTACGATACTTCACGATGGCTTCAAAGATGATTTTACGGTGAGCATCCACATCCTGAAGACTATTCCAGGTAATCGGTTTCAGGAATTCGGCTACCGGGAACATGGCACGTGAATAGAACCAGCGCGACACGTGATTGCGGCTGATATGATATAAAAAAGACTCCGCAGGTACGGCAAAAAGAATGTTTTGCAACTCCTTCAAATTCCGGACACGGGCAATCTCCTCTCCGGTGTTGGGATTACGGAAGATAAAATCACCAAAGCCAAAATCATCGGAAACGATACGACGCAAATCAACGTCCATCTTTTTCGAATTCTTATCAATGAAGCTGGCACCGTACTTGGCTGCATAAGACGCATTTTCCGACTCGGAGGACTGGATAATCAACGGAACAAACGGATCATTTTTACGTATCTCGGCACACAGCTTGATACCTGCCAGACCATCTTTCTCCCCCCGCTCCACTTTCGGAAAACGAACATCAGTGATTACTCCTAATATATTATTCTGATACTTATGATAGATCTCCATCGCCTCCTGATACGTACGCGCCAATACTATTTTAGGACGGCCGCGCATACGGAGCGTACGCTGGTGCGCATTCAAAGCTTCGGTAGAGAATTCCTGACTCTGCTTCAACACGAATTTATACAGATTCGGCAAAATGGAAGAATAGAAACGAATACCATCCTCCACCAAAAGAATCAACTGCACACCGACCTCCTGCACATCGTGTTCCAGATTCATTTTGTCCTCTATCAACTTGATGATAGACACCAACAAGTCAGTATTACCCAACCAGCAGAACACATATTCAAACGCACTTAAATCTTCATTGATAATCCGTTTGGTAATACCATGGCTAAAAGGAGTCAGTATGACGATAGGAATATGCTCGTATTTCTCTTTGATGTGACGGCCGATATCGAAACTGTCATTATCCCCCGTGCTCGGCATACAAATCACCAGGTCGAACGACATATTTTCCAACTGTGACAATGCTTCCTCCTCCGTAGATACCTGCGAGAAACGAGGTGGATAGCGCAGAGACAAAGAAGTGTATTCATTGAAAATCTTCTCATCAATGCGCCCGTCATCCTCCAACATGAAAGCATCGTAAGGATTAGCGATTAATAACACGTTAAAAATCCGCCTTGTCATCAAGTTAGCGAATTGTGTATCTTTGAAGTAAAGCTGGTTTAATTTATATTTACTAAGCATAAAGTCATTCTCCTTTCTTATTTCAAATCGTCTATCTGCAGAATCACATTTTGCAAAGTTAATTCTTTAAATCTCATTTTCCACCATCTTCTTTATAAAGTTTACTTGTTTATCTCTTATTATTTTGTAGATTTGTAACTTTAAGTTTATTCAAAAAGACTTTTTATTCACATGAAAAAAGTAACTTTATTAATGAGTGGAATCATGGTGATGTCATGCGCTCCCCAACAGAAAAAGCTAGTCTACCCCGAGACGGCGAAGGTAGACACCGTAGACGTGTACTTCGGTACACAAGTTCCCGACCCTTACAGATGGTTGGAAAATGACACCAGTGCAGCTACTACTGCCTGGGTAGAAGCACAAAACAAAGTAACGAATGAGTATCTAAGTCAGATTCCATTTCGGGAAAACTTGTTGAAACGATTGACCACACTGGCCGATTACGAGAAGATCAGTGCGCCAATCAAGAAACATGGCAAATATTACTTCAGTAAAAATGATGGCCTGCAAAACCAGAGTGTATTCTACGTACAGGATTCACTGGACGGCGAGCCTCGCGTTTTCCTCGACCCGAACAAGCTCTCGGACGACGGAACAGTAGCACTGACCGGTCTTTATTTCTCAAACGACGGCAAGTACACCGCTTACAGTATCTCACGCAGCGGATCGGATTGGTCTGAAATATTTGTCATGGACACTGAAAGTGGCAAACTATTGGAAGACCATATCGAATGGGCCAAATTTACCGGTGCCGCCTGGCAGGGAGACGGATTCTACTACAGTGCCTACGATGCTCCCGCCAAAGGAAAAGAATTCTCCAACGTAAACGAAAAGCACAAAATCTATTATCACAAAATAGGTGAACCGCAATCGAAAGATAAACTGATTTATCAAAATCCGGCTTATCCGAAACGTTTCTATACAGCCAGCACCAGCGAAGACGAACGTATTCTCTTCCTCACAGAATCCGGTGCCGGAAGAGGCAACAACTTATTTATAAGGGACCTGAAAAAGCCGAATTCTCCTTTTATCCAACTGACTACCGACCTCGACTACCAATACTACCCGATTGAAGTGATCGGCGACCAGATTTATATTTATACCAACTATGGCGCACCGAAAAACCGGATCATGGTAGCCGACATCAACCGTCCGAAACTGGAGGACTGGAAAGAACTCGTTCCCGAATCGGAAGCCGTTCTTTCAAACGCAGAAGTGATCGGTGGCAAACTGTTCCTTACTTACGACAAAGATGCTTCGAACCATGCATACGTTTACGGCCTCGACGGCAAACAAATTCAGGAGATTCAACTGCCGTCACTCGGTTCCGTAGGCTTTAGCGGCAACAAAGACGATAAAGAATGTTTCTTCGGATTCACTTCATTCACCATTCCGGGTGCCACTTACAAATATGATATGGACCAGAACACCTACAAACTATACCGTGCACCGAAAGTACAGTTCAACTCGGATGATTTTGTGACGGAACAAGTATTCTTTGCCAGCAAAGACGGTGTAAAAGTCCCAATGTTCCTTACCTATAAGAAAGATCTGAAGAAAGACGGCAAAAATCCTGTATTCCTCTACGGATACGGTGGTTTCGGCATCAGCCTCAACCCGGGTTTCAGTGCAATGCGCATCCCATTCCTCGAAAATGGCGGTATCTACGCACAAGTCAACCTGCGTGGTGGCAGCGAATACGGTGAAGACTGGCACGTAGCCGGAACTAAGATGCAGAAGCAGAATGTATTCGACGACTTCATCTCTGCTGCCGAATATCTTATCAACGAAAAATATACGAATAAAGACAAAATCGCCATTGTAGGTGGCTCCAACGGTGGTCTGCTGGTAGGTGCCTGCATGACACAGCGTCCGGACCTGTTCCGTGTAGCAATTCCGCAGGTAGGCGTGATGGATATGTTACGCTATCATAAATTTACTATCGGCTGGAACTGGGCAAGCGATTACGGAACAAGCGAAGACAGCAAAGAAATGTTTGAATACCTCAAAGGCTATTCTCCATTGCACAACCTGAAACCGGGCACGAAATATCCGGCAACACTAGTGACCACTGCCGACCATGACGACCGCGTGGTTCCCGCCCATTCATTCAAATTTGCCGCTACGCTGCAAGCAGACAACGACGGTACAAACCCGACACTGATCCGCATTGACAGCAAAGCAGGTCACGGTGCAGGTAAACCGATGGCAAAAGTACTTGAAGAACAAGCAGACATCTACGGTTTCATCATGTACAATTTGAACATGAAGCCGGATTTTAAGAAGTAAAAAGTACAAAGTATTAAATTCAGGTATCAAGTATTAAGTATTAGCACTGAATACTTGATACCTAATGCTTTTTCTACTATCATTTTATCATTATTTAATCAAAATAATGGCATAAAATCAATCACATCTGAAAAATTTTCCTATATTTGCAGTGAGTTAGTTGACATTTTATCAGAATTAACCTTTTAAAATATAGTATCATGAACATCCAGAAAATCATGTCCTCTTTGGAGGCTAAGCATCCCGGTGAATCTGAATATCTTCAGGCAGTGAAGGAAGTTCTTCTTTCTATCGAAGATATATACAATCAACATCCTGAATTTGAAAAAGCTAAAATCATAGAAAGATTGGTAGAACCTGATCGTATCTTCACTTTCCGTGTGACGTGGGTGGATGATAAAGGTGAGGTACAGACCAACCTCGGTTATCGTGTACAATTCAATAATGCGATAGGTCCCTATAAAGGCGGTATCCGTTTTCATGCATCCGTTAATCTTTCCATTTTGAAGTTCCTCGGTTTCGAACAAACATTCAAGAATGCACTGACTACCCTGCCTATGGGTGGCGGTAAAGGCGGTTCCGATTTCTCTCCACGCGGAAAGAGTGATGCTGAAATCATGCGTTTCTGCCAGGCATTTATGCTGGAGTTGTGGCGTCATCTCGGACCGGACATGGATGTGCCTGCCGGTGACATTGGTGTAGGAGGACGTGAAGTGGGCTATATGTTCGGTATGTACAAAAAACTGACTCGTGAATTTACCGGTACATTCACCGGCAAAGGATTGGAATTCGGCGGTTCATTGATTCGTCCGGAAGCTACTGGTTTCGGAGGACTGTATTTTGTCAATCAGATGCTTCAGGCAAAAGGGATTGATATAAAAGGTAAGACAGTGGCAATTTCCGGTTTCGGCAACGTTGCCTGGGGAGCAGCTACTAAAGCTACCGAACTAGGTGCAAAAGTAATCACGATTTCCGGTCCGGACGGATATATCTACGATCCGGATGGTATCAGCGGTGAAAAAATAGACTATATGCTCGAACTTCGTTCTTCGGGTAACGATATTGTGGCTCCTTATGCCGAACAATATCCGAACGCAACCTTCGTAGAAGGAAAACGCCCGTGGGAAGTGAAAGCAGACATCGCACTTCCTTGCGCCACCCAGAACGAATTAAATGGAGAAGATGCTCAAAATCTCATAAAAAATGACGTACTTTGCGTCGGAGAAATTTCCAACATGGGATGTACCCCTGAAGCTATCGATCTTTTCATTGAACATAAGACGATGTACGCTCCGGGTAAAGCGGTCAACGCAGGTGGTGTAGCCACTTCCGGTCTGGAAATGTCTCAAAACGCAATGCACCTTAGCTGGAGTGCTGCCGAGGTGGACGAAAAGCTCCATGCAATCATGCACGGCATCCATGCACAATGCGTGAAATACGGCACGGAACCCGACGGGACTTTGTTTAGTTGTATTTGTATTTGTGGTTTGCGCTGCTCGCCTCCTGTGACAGGACGCGGGTAGCGCTATTTTTTTGAGATTAACGTTATTTTCGCTGGAATTAATTATCTTTGTGGCATAATAGGTTAAATAATAGTTTGTGAATTTGTTATATGCGATAAATAACTCACAACTAATAATTTACTATTATTGGTTTTGTAATTAATAATCAAGTAATAAATAAAAAATGCTACAACCCGAATTGAAATTTCGCCGTGACAAAATTCGCAGCCTGATGGTGTCACAGGGCATCGACGCCGCACTTATCACTTGTAATGCAAATTTAATTTACACGTATGGCTGTGTAGTCAGTGGCTATCTTTACCTCCCCCTTCATTCGCCTGCACTATTATTTTTTAAACGTCCTAATAACATCACAGGAGAGCACTCATTCTCTATCCGCAAACCGGAACAAATCGTTGATCTGCTGAAAGAACAAGGATTGCCGATGCCAACCAAACTGATGTTAGAAGGTGACGAACTTCCTTATACGGAATATTGTCGTCTGGCCAGTCTCTTCCCGGAAGCGGAAGTGGTAAATGGTACCCCGTTGATTCGCCAGGCGCGCAGTGTGAAAACACCTGTAGAAATTGAAATGTTCCGCCGCTCCAGCATTGCTCATGCAAAGGCTTATGAGCAGATTCCAAGTGTATACCGTCCCGGTATGACGGACATTGAATTTTCCATCGAAATAGAACGTCTGATGCGCCTGCAAGGTTGTCTTGGAATTTTCCGGGTTTTCGGACGCAGTATGGAAATATTCATGGGTAGTGTACTGACCGGAGACAATGCCGGTTACCCCTCTCCTTACGATTTTGCCTTAGGCGGTCAGGGACTTGATCCTGCCTTGCCGGGAGGAGCAAATAAAACTCCGTTAAAAGAGGGACAAAGCGTTATGGTGGACTTAGGTGGCAACTTCAACGGCTACATGAACGATATGAGCCGTGTATTCTCCATCGGCAAACTGCCCGAAGAAGCTTACACCGCCCATCAAGTTTGTCTGGATATCCAGGAAAAGATTGCTTCCATTGCCAGACCGGGCATTGCCTGTGAAGTGCTTTACGACACAGCAATCGAAGTAGTCAAAGCAGCCGGATTTGCCGACAAATTTATGGGAACAGGACAACAAGCCAAGTTTATCGGTCACGGCATCGGACTTGAGATTAATGAAGCTCCGGTACTGGCTCCCCGCATAAAGCAACCATTAGAACCGGGTATGGTCTTTGCCCTCGAACCGAAAATCGTTATTCCGGGTGTAGGTCCCGTAGGTATTGAGAACTCCTGGGTAGTGACCAACGAAGGAATCGAAAAACTGACAAACTGCAATGAAGAAATCATTGAATTAAGTTAAACAGACAATGAAAAAGATGTGTCCGGCAAAGAACAGGCACATCTTTTTCTACTAATAATAACACACTTAACCCCCAAAAACAATGAAACAACCTTTCATTCTAACCCTTGTTTCCTCTGTTGCCTGCGCTGCAACAGCCGCCAACAAAGCACTGGAAAACACCACACCGACAAAGTCAAAAACACCCAACGTTGTATTTATCTATGCCGACGATCTCGGCTACGGCGATCTGGAATGCTACGGAGCTAAAAACGTACAGACACCCAACGTCAACCGACTGGCAAAATCGGGAATCCTTTTCACCAATGCTCATGCAACAGCCGCCACCAGCACCCCTTCCCGCTACTCCATGTTGACCGGAGAATACGCATGGCGCAAAGAAGGAACGGATGTAGCGGCAGGAAATGCCGGAATGATTATCCGTCCCGAACAATACACCATGGCAGATATGTTCAAAAGTGTCGGTTACGCCACTGCCGCAGTAGGCAAATGGCATCTGGGACTCGGAGATCAAACCGCCACTCAAGACTGGAATGCTCCGTTACCTTGTGCACTGGGCGATTTAGGTTTCGACTATCATTACATTATGGCAGCTACAGCCGACCGTGTACCTTGTGTGTACATCGAAAACGGGAAAGTAGCCAACTATGATCCGAGTGCTCCCATCGAAGTCAGCTATCAAAAGAACTTCGAGGGTGAACCAACCGGAAAAAGTAATCCTGAATTACTTTATAACCTCAAGCCAAGTCACGGTCACGATATGTCGATCGTTAATGGAATTTCACGCATCGGTTTTATGAAAGGCGGTGGAAAAGCACTCTGGAAAGACGAAAACATTGCAGATTCACTTACCACACACGCCATTCGATTCATCGAGGACAACCAAAACAAACCTTTCTTTCTCTACTTTGCCACCAATGACGTACATGTGCCCCGCTTTCCTCACGACCGTTTCAGAGGAAAAAATCCGATGGGATTAAGAGGCGATGCTATCGTACAGTTCGATTATTGTGTCGGTGAAATCCTGAATACACTCGAAAAACTGGGATTAAGAGAAAATACACTCATTATTCTTTCAAGTGACAACGGCCCGGTAGTAGACGACGGATACGATGACAAAGCAGAAGAACTACTCAACGGTCATAGTCCTGCGGGACCACTACGGGGCAACAAATATAGTGCCTTTGAAGGAGGAACCCGTATTCCTGCCATCGTCAGCTGGCCTGCAGGAGTAAAAAAAGGAATGACTTCAGACTTATTGGTTTCACAAGTGGACTGGCTCGCCTCTCTCGCTTCCCTGACCGGAGCTACGATGCCTAAGAATACCGCACCGGATAGTTACAACTATCTGGGAAGTTGGCTGGGTAAAGAAAAGACAGACCGCCCGTGGGTGATAGAGCAGGCTTCTAATCACACACTTTCCGTCCGCACCAAAGACTGGAAATACATCGAACCGAATGACGGACCGAAAATGATTCAATGGGGACCGAAGATAGAAACCGGAAACTCTAAAGAACCCCAGCTTTATAAGATGAAAGAAGTGAAAGAGGTAACCAACTATGCAAAGAATATGCCGGAGAAAGTGGCAGAACTGCAAAGTATCCTTCAAAGCGTACGCGAAGGAAAGGACTTAATCGGGAAATAATTCCAGATATGAAACACTGAAACGCTTTTATTTTAATGACAACAATATCATGAATTATCAATCAATCCCGTTGATAGGCAGTGCCCTGCTCCTATCTACCCTATCTGCCAACGGACAGAAAAAAAATACCCAGCCCAATATCCTCTTCATCCTTTGTGACGATATGGGATATGGAGACTTAGGATGCTACGGTCAACCATTTATCCGTACCCCTCATATAGACGCCATGGCCGGTGAAGGAATGCGTTTTACGCAAGCATACGCAGGAAGTCCCGTCAGCGCCCCTTCCAGAGCTTCATTCATGACAGGACAACATTCAGGCCATTGTGAAGTACGAGGTAACAAGGAGTACTGGAAAAATGCACCGATCGTGGAATATGGACAGAATAAAGAATACTCAATAGTGGGGCAACACCCTTATGATCCCGACCACGTAATCCTGCCGGAGATAATGAAAGATAACGGCTATACCACAGGTATGTTCGGTAAATGGGCCGGAGGTTACGAAGGTTCCTGTTCCACTCCCGACAAACGGGGGATAGACGAATACTACGGTTATATCTGTCAGTTTCAGGCTCATCTTTATTATCCCAATTTCCTGAACCGTTATAGTAAAGCGTTGGGTGACACCGGAGTGGTACGTGTAGTGATGGATGAAAACATCCAATATCCGATGTATGGTCCCGACTACCTGAAACGTCCGCAATATTCGGCCGACATGATTCACCAGAAAGTATTGGAGTGGCTGGATCAACAAGACGGCAAACAACCGTTTTTCGGCGTATTGACTTACACCTTACCTCATGCGGAACTCGTTCAGCCGGAAGATTCTATCCTGAATGAATACAAAGCTAAATTCAACCCGGATAAAGAATTTAAGGGAAGCGAAGGCTCACGATACAACGCCATCACGCATACACACGCCCAATTTGCCGGAATGATTACCCGCCTGGACTATTACGTGGGCGAAGTTTTGAAAAAACTGAAAGAAAAAGGACTGGACGAAAACACATTGGTTATTTTCTCCAGTGACAACGGCCCTCACGAGGAAGGCGGAGCTGATCCTACTTTCTTCGGCAGAGACGGAAAACTACGCGGACTGAAACGTCAATGCCACGAAGGAGGAATACGTATTCCATTTATCGCCCGTTGGCCGGGACACATACCTGCAGGCGAAGTAAACGATCACATCTGTGCATTTTATGATTTAATGCCGACGTTCTGCGAAGTTATTGGTATCAAAGACTACGAAAAGAAATACCGCAATAAGGAAAAAAAAGTCGATTATTTCGATGGGATTTCTTTCGCCCCCACACTCCTGGGTAATAAAAAGCAAAAGAAGCATGATTTTCTGTATTGGGAATTTGATGAAACAGACCAGATTGCCGTACGCATGGATGATTGGAAAATGGTAGTGAAAAAAGGAACACCGTTCCTCTATAATCTAAAAACAGATATTCATGAGGATCATGACATAACACTCCAACATCCAGATATCGTGGAAAAGATGAAGGCTATCATCTTTGAACAACATACTCCGAATCCTCATTTTTCGGTGACGTTGCCCAAACGGTAAACACACAGATAAAGAAATAATGAGTAATCAGCAGTTGGAAAGCAAGTTATCATTCATTCCTATACGGTTTTCACCACAGAGGACACGGAGGGTACAGAGGTGAATCTTGTTCATGCCGGTACTGAAATGAACTAATTTCGAGCTTGTGCAGATTTATTTTTGATACCTAATGGGGTTATGGCTAATGATACATGAATTTATTCGTCTGACAATTGTCAGACGAATAAATCTATGTATAATGAATATTAAATCATCGCATATTACCAATTAAATCTTAGAAGAACTAAGATTAGTTCATTCCTGCCTTGTTTTACTCCAATTCAACTACTGATTCGCATAAATCAGTGTCTGAATACTATAGGATTACGATGCCTGATTTTATATCTGTTCCGTCCTTCTATCAGCGAATAGGCGTCATTCCCATCTTCTTTGCCCGTTCCAGCATGAAAGCATGAGCCGCCTCATATTCATTCGGAATCACTCCATCCAAGATTGCATCTTTGATAGCACTCTTCAAGACTCCGACCTCACGACAAGGTTCCAAGCCGAAAATCTCCATAATTTCTTCTCCGCTCACAGGTGGCTGGAAATTACGGACACGGTCTTTCTCTTCCAAATCCTTCAGTTTCTGTCGAACCAACTGGAAGTTATTCAGGAAACGCTGTTTACGTTCCATATTCTTGGAAGTAATATCCGCTTCACAAAGCATCATCAAGTCGTCAATGTCATCACCCGCTTCGAAGAGCAGACGGCGTACAGCCGAGTCTGTCACCACATCATCTGCGATAACGATCGGGCGCATGTGCAGGCTGACCAGCTTTTGTACATACTTCATCTTCTCATTCATCGGCAACTTCATCTTGCGGAAGATATGCGGAATCATCTTTTCACCGATAAAGTTATGATTATGGAACGTCCATCCCGCTTTAGGCTCCCAACGTTTCGTGGCAGGTTTGGCAATGTCGTGCAACAAAGCAGCCCAACGCAGCCAAAGGTTATCAGTCTTCTTGCTGATATTATCCAGCACTTCCAACGTATGATAAAAATTATCCTTATGGGAACGTCCGTTCCGTGTTTCCACACCCTGCAAGGCAGCAAATTCCGGAAAAATCAACGGCAGCAAACCGCTACGCTCCAAATCAATAAATCCTTTTGAGGGGATTGGAGAAAGAATAATCTTATTCAGTTCGTCCGCAATACGTTCACGGGATATAATTTCAATCCGTTCCTTATTCCGGCAAAGCGATTCGAAAGTATCATCGTCAATGTAAAAACCCAATTGCGTAGCAAAACGGATGCAACGCATCATGCGCAAGGGATCATCGCTGAAAGTAATATCCGGGTCGAGGGGAGTGCGGATTGTCTTTTCCTTCATATCCTCCAAACCTCCAAACGGATCTACCAATTCACCAAAACGTGCTTTATTGAGACATACGGCCAGAGCATTGATCGTGAAATCGCGACGATTCTGATCGTCTTCCAGCGTGCCGTCTTCAACAATAGGTTTACGCGAATCCCGTTGATAAGATTCTTTACGTGCACCAACAAACTCTACTTCCGTGCCTCTATATTTTACTTGTGCTGTTCCGAAATTCTTGAAAACAGAAACATGAGCACCACGTCCCAACTGTTTTCCAAGGGCTTCCGCCATTGCAATTCCACTTCCTACAACTACTACATCTATATCTTTAGAGGGACGTTGCAGAAAAATATCACGAACATAACCACCTACCACATAACACTCCATACCGAGTGTATCAGCCGTTTCGGCTATCTGTCCGAAGATGGGTTCGCTAAAATGCTGCTTCAATTCCTCTTGAGTCAACTCTATCATTCTTTTTAGTTATAAGTTTTGAGGGGACAAAATTACAAAAATAAGGGATATATTTGTACTTTTGCCGCTAATAAAACCAGTAAATAGAATTTGTGATGAAAAAACTGACTATCCTCTTTTGTGGTACGCTGGCATTAGCTGCCTGCGGAAATGGCCTTGAGAAAAAAGCCAATGAAAAACTGATGGTTGCCAAGGCTGCCTACGAACGTGGCGACTATGAAGAAGCTAAGTTACAAATTGACAGTATCAAGATTCTCTATCCCAAAGCGTTCGAAGCACGTAAGGCGGGACAGGCACTGATGCTCGATGTTGAAACAAAGGCACAGCAAAAAACGCTTGCTTATCTGGATAGCGCCTTTCAGGCAAAGACGGAAGAATTCAATGCCATCAAGGACAAATTCAAACTAGAAAAAGATGCCGAATATCAACAAGTCGGCAACTATCTCTGGCCTACACAGACCATTGAAAAGAATATGCACCGTTCGTACCTCCGCTTCCAAGTGAACGAGCAAGGTATAATGAGTATGACTTCCATCTACTGTGGTGCCGGCAATATTCACCATACAAAAGTGAAAGTGATTGCTCCTGACGGCAGTTTTGCAGAAACTCCAAGCTCCAAAGACAGCTACGAGACAACGGATATGAACGAGAAAATAGAAAAAGCTGACTACAAACTAGGGGAAGACGGAAATGTGATCGAATTCCTGAATCTCAATAAAGACAAAAATATCCGTGTGGAATATATAGGCGACCGCACCTATAAAACGACAATGAGTCCAACCGACCGCCAGGCCGCAGCAGGTGTTTACGAATTAGCACAAATCCTCTCGGCCATGGAACAGATTAAAAAAGAACAAGAGGAAGCCAACCTGAAAATCGGATTCATCAATAAGAAGAAAGAACGGAAAGCACAGGAAGAAATTACCGATTAGTAAAAGGAAAGCCATCCACCAGAAAAAGCCATTGGTTAATAATAAAATAGACGGGAATAGTTGTTATTTTTCATAAACGACAACTATTCCCGTCAAATGCATAATGAGACTCTTAATCCTCTGCGTGAGAGAAAAGGCGTTTCCTGGTAGGGAGAAAAGGCGTAGTCTGCCATCATCAAACGGCGTAGCCTGATAACCAAAAACGGCGTGGTCTACACGCCTTTATTTTATCCTTCTATTCAACTGATTATTAGCCTTTTCCTGCTTTGATTTTCCGACCCGTTTTCCGGTTGTCTTCTTTTTACCGACTGCAGACTTTGTCTTTCCGGCAAAAGGATTGTTACTTTTTTTGATTAACATAGACAGCACTTATATAAACAGTACTTATTTCTTATAATTCTTATTCTCCTTCGTAATACTCACCCAAAAACCAGCGAGCCACAAAATCCCAGTTTTCCTGCAATAACTCCTTTCCGTTCTCAAACGGGAACTGTGCTTCCGGCAACAAATCGTGTTCCATTCCATATTTCAGCAGATCGAACGGACACAAACCTTCTTCACAAAACAGCTCGTATGCTTCCTCTTCAGCCAGTTCGGCATTGTAGAGCGGATTACGTTTGTCTGCAAAATATTCGGCTACATCAGGACCGATCAACAACCCTTTCGGATTGGCAAAAACCACAAAGTTACCGAACTCCTTTAAGTCAGGCAACAAAGAATCCTCTTCATCTTCCCACTTCAACGACTGCACAAAGAAAAATTTCAGCGCTTCGTAAGAGTCAAAGTATAAAAGCGGTTCACCTTTGCTCGCTTCAAGGAAACGTTCTACGTTCGTAGGCATCTTTTCTCCCGGCAAAGCTACCGGCAGAGGCATCCGCTTCTTTTGCATCAGCTCCGTTTCCATCAGCCAGTCCGTTGCCAGATAATCGCTGATAGGAGCCAATTCGAACGCAGCATCCAAACGGTTGTAAAGCGTATCCGCAAACTCCAGCAAATCCGCATCCATCGGGTTCTCTACTCCATCAAAATCATCGCCAACCGGAGAATTGATGGCCCACAAAAGGAAAACAACATCTTCACGGTTAATTTCGTCCGGCAAATATTCCTCCGTCAGTGCGTAAAAAGGCAAATAACGTCCGTAGCTTTTCCGGTGCCAATGAATAAACTGACGCCAATTTCCTCCGTCTGCTACGCAATCTTCCAAATACAAAGTCACCATCAAAGCAATTTGTTGCTGACTTTCCGCTGTTTCCCATTTATACAAATACGATTCAGCCACCAACGGCAATAGCTGATTAGCGAAATCCAGATACCATTCATCGGTATTCACCGCCTTTACACGACCGTGAGCGTCCAGCCATGCTTTCATATATATCTTCTGTTGCTTCATACTACAAACGTTTCAAAGCCAGTTTGATAACCTTTTCTACCGGAGCATCCGGCTCTTCCTTCAAGATAGCCAACACCACCTTCTGTGAAGGCGCAGCAGCAAAGCCTAGCATCGTCAATGCAGACACCGCCTCTTCCTGCACTTCCGCATTGGCAGGTTGTAACAACAAACCTGCGGAAACCCCTCCGGCAGCAGACATACCCATTGTTTTTATCTTATCTTTCAGGTCGACTATCACGCGTTGCGCAGTCTTCAGCCCGATGCCTTTCACCGTTTTCAACATGTTCGCATTTTCGGTACTGATTACGTTCACCAGTTCGGCAGGCGAGAGAGCCGAAAGAATCATACGAGCCGTGTTCCCCCCGATTCCGGAAACGGAAATCAATAATAGGAAAATCTCCCGTTCCTGTTTCTCGGCAAATCCGTAGAGCACATACGCATCTTCACGAATCGCCTCGTAAATATATAGCTTACAACTTTTCTTTCCCTGAATAGCCGAATAGGTATTCAAAGATATATTGGCGGCATATCCCACCCCGTTACAGTCGATCACCGCGGTTGCCGGACTTAGTTCGGCAAGTTCGCCTCTAATATATTCTATCATATCTAATTATATTCTATCATAACAGGGACAAAGATAAAACAATTTCACCACAGAGGACACAGAGGCCACAGAGTTTTTTCAATGTAGCACATCACACCCTGATTTGCTTTCATGCGGACCGATATCACCTGCTAGTGAAAAAAAATAAAATATTAAAGCAGATGAACCAAAGTTAGTAGTAATTTGTTTACTTTTGCAAGCAAAAGAAAGAAATTTGTTCATTAAAACCAAGAAAAGAATGAAAAAAGTAAGAGCTGCCATCGTTGGTTATGGCAACATTGGACATTATGTACTTGAAGCGCTTCAGGCGGCACCTGATTTCGAAATAGCCGGAGTCGTTCGTCGTGCAGGAGCAGAGAACAAACCGGAAGAGTTGGCAAACTACGCAGTAGTGAAGGACATAAAAGAGCTGGGAGAAGTAGACGTAGCTATTCTTTGCACGCCGACCCGCAGCGTAGAGAAATATGCAAAAGAATATCTGGCGATGGGAATTAACACGGTAGACAGTTTCGATATCCACACCGGTATCGTAGACCTGCGCCGTACCCTGAATGCTACCGCCAAAGAACATAAAGCCGTATCGATCATCTCTGCCGGATGGGATCCGGGAAGCGATTCCATCGTACGCACCATGCTGGAAGCAATTGCTCCGAAAGGCATCACCTACACCAACTTCGGTCCCGGTATGAGTATGGGACACACAGTAGCCGTAAAAGCGGTTGACGGAGTGAAAGCTGCCCTTTCCATGACCATTCCGACCGGCACGGGAATCCACCGCCGCATGGTATACATCGAACTGAAAGACGGATATAAATTCGAAGAAGTAGCCGCTGCCATCAAAGCAGATCCTTACTTCGTGAACGATGAAACACACGTAAAACTCGTTCCGAGTGTAGACGCCCTGCTGGACATGGGTCATGGTGTAAATCTGACTCGCAAAGGTGTATCAGGCAAAACACAGAACCAGTTGTTCGAATTTAATATGCGTATCAACAACCCCGCATTGACCGCACAAGTACTGGTATGCGTGGCACGCGCTTCCATGAAGCAACAACCGGGATGCTACACGATGGTAGAAGTTCCCGTTATCGACCTTCTCCCCGGCGACCGCGAAGAATGGATCGGACATTTGGTATAATATATTTTATACATAAAACAAAATTAAAATAGAGAAAGGTGTATCGCCTTTCTCTATTTTTTTTATCTTTGTGAGCATACTACAAAAACACAATTATGAAAAAACTATTTATTCTCTGCGCATTTCTTTTACAATTTCTGTCGCCTGTCCACTCGCAACAAGCCACAACAGCCACCATAGAGCCCAATCTAAAGTACGGAAAACCTTCCAAAGAAGAACTATCTCTCACCTCCTATGCCCCCGACACCACCGCCACGGCTATTTATCTTTTCCATCAGGGACAAAGTGACTTCGTCTACCACGACGGTTTTCAACTGACTACCGAGCATTGGGTACGCATCAAAATCCTGAAACCGCAAGGAGTGTCATACGCCGACGTATCCGTTCCCTACTACTCTCCCACCGATAGGGACGAAGGACAGGAAAGAGCCAGCGACATAGAAGGCTGCTCCTACAATATGGAAAACGGGAAATGTATAAAAACGTCCATGAAGCGGGAATCCATCTCTTTCGAGCGGATCAACAACCTGTATAAAATGCTAAAATTCTCTCTGCCTGCTGTCAAAGAAGGCACTGTCATCGAATATCACTACAAACTCTACTCCGACTATTTTTCACACATCGACAACTGGATGATGCAGGAAGAACTCCCGATGCTCTACAACCAGTATAAGATCACCATCCCGCATGTGTTTATCTATAACATCGAATTGCGGGGAAAGGACTACATACAAGTGAAGCAAAGAGACTCCTCCATCCATGCCACGGAACGTGAGGGGGGTAGTGCGGGAGTCAGCAAAGACTTCATTGTTTCGGCACAGGAAACCACCTTTACCTCACGCAACCTTCCCGCCATCCGTCAGGACGAGCCCTACTGCTGGTGTCCGGAAGACTACAAGGTGCAAGTGAGTTTCGACCTGCAAGGCACGCAATTCACCCCCAACGAATACAAGCCATACAGCCAGAAATGGGAAGATGTAGACAACCAACTGTTGAAACCGGAAAATACACAGTTCGGCAAATACCTTTCCTTCACCAACCCGTTTCGCCCGGAAACGAAACAGGCATACAACAGCGAAATGAGTTTCGAAGAGAAAATTATCTGCGCCTTCCAGATACTCAAAAAGAAAATGGCATGGAACGGACGCTATCAGCTCTACAGCAAGGAACTCGAAAAAGTGATTCCCAAAGGAAACGGTAGCAACGCCGACCTGAATTTCATCCTTATCAGCATCCTGAAAGACTTCAGGCTGGAAGCCTATCCGGTAGTTTTGAGCCGGCGTTCGTCGGGCATGCTGCCTTACAGCTTCCCTTCCCTGCAAAAACTGAATACGTTCATTGTCGCCGTCTACGACATAAACAAACAGAAATACGTCTTTTTAGACGGCTCCATGGACGTGCCCGCTCTCAATATACTTCCACTCGAATTGTCTGTAAACAAAGCTCGTATCCTCTCCCCGAAAGAGAAAGAAGAAAAGAAATGGGTGAACGTAATGGCTCTTGCCGACAACAAAAGTTTTATGAAAATCGAAGCCCGCCTGGAAGGAAACCAAGTGAAAGGACATCGCAGCACCATTCTCTACGGACAGGAAGCCGTAGAATATCAGGCTAACGAGAAGCATAAACAGGACAGCATCGTTTCGAATCCCGAAAGCAATGGCAGCCTGAAAAACAAACTCACCGTCACCAACCTGAAAGTGAAAAAGCAAGAAAATGACCAAGCACTGATAGAAGAAGAATTCGACTTCGTCCTGCAAACCGACCGGACGGACGATCACCTTTATATAAATCCGATGCTCTTTCCGCACCTAAAGAGCAACCCGTTTATCCAGACGGAACGAGTGTTTCCTATCGAATTTCCCTATCCGTACAAGTTTACAATGCTGGCTACACTGACTCTCCCCGAAGGATACGAAGTGGAAGAAACGCCCCAACCACAAGTCATCCGGACACAAGGAGACGGCTTGCAGTGCAAATATATGATTCAGAGACAGGGAAATACAATCTCACTTAATTATATTTTCTACCTGAAAGAACCTATATTCCTCACCGAACAATACAAACAACTGCAGGAACTATGGACCAAAGTGATCGAGAAAAACAACGAGATTTTAGTACTCAAGAAAATATAAACTTTACCTATTTATAAAATGATTCGTTCCAGCCACCCCATCCTGAAACAAAGGATATGCCGGGCATTCGGTCTGTCCTGTGCCATTCTTTACCTAAGTCTGCACACGCAGCCGGCATGTGCACAGGATATTCTCAAGGATGCCAATTCCATCATCGTGGAAGCACACACAGAGGTTCTCTGCAAATCCATGACTCAATCCATAGAAAAAGAAAGCCTGACAATCACCATCCTCAATCGCAAAGGATTGGAGGCAGCATATTTCTTCTGCGGATGTGATATGTTCCGTTCTTTGCAGAAATTCTCCGGAGAAATCCTCAATGCCACCGGACAAAGTGTACGTAAGATAAAGAAATCCGAACTACAAAAAAGTGAATACAGCTCTTCGCTTACCACGGACGATTATTTTTATTATTACGAATGTAATTATCCTTCTTTCCCTTTCACAGTGAAATACGAATGGGAAATGAAATGCAACAACGGACTGATCGGTTATCTCCCTTTTGTCCCGCAGGCAGAATTTAACCAGGGAGTGGAGAAAGCGACTTACCGGATCGAGCTGCCCGCAGGACAAGGATGCAGATACCGCGAACTGAACACGCAGGGAAAAGGAATCGAAGTGAAGGAGTCCACCGGAGCCGACGGGCAGCAAGTGATCGAAGCCACCGCTTCCAAGCTCTCTCCCATCATCAAAGAACCTTTCGGTCCGGATTTCGCCGAGCTATTTCCACGTGTCTACTTTGCTCCCTCCGCTTTCAAGTACGACAAGTCGGAAGGCGATATGAGCAGCTGGCAAAAGTACGGAGAATGGCAATACCAACTGCTCGACGGACGCGACCTGCTCACCGAACCTTTCCGCACCAAGCTGCACGAACTGACAGCCAACTGCACTACCGACCGGGACAAGGTGAAAGCAATCTACGACTATCTGGCCAAAACCACCCGTTACGTGAGCATCCAACTAGGCATCGGAGGTTTACAACCCATTGCCGCCGCCGATGTTTGTCGCACGGGGTTCGGCGACTGTAAAGGATTGTCCAATTACACCCGCGCCATGCTGAAAGAGTTGGGAATTGCTTCCACTTATACAGTCATCAGCACCACCAACGAGCGTTTGCTACCGGACTTCTCCAGTGCCAACCAGATGAATCACGTCATCCTGCAAGTTCCGCTTCCCCAAGATACGCTTTGGCTGGAATGTACAAACCCATCGCTTCCCTTCGGCTATGTCCACCAAGACATTGCGGGACACGACGCCTTACTCATCGAACCGACCGGCGGCCAGATGTATCGCCTACCCACCTATCCCGACTCGCTGAACACGCGGCACATCGTTGCCAACATCACCCTCTCCCCCACAGCCGAGGCACGGATAGAGGTGAACGAAATCTCCCGGATTTTCCAATATGAGAATGAAGCAGGCATCGTCTATCTGGAGCCCAACAAACAGAAAGACCGCATCCGTTCAAGCATCAACTTATCCCAAGCCGATATTCAGAACCTGCAAATCAGCGAGTGCAAGGAGGCCAATCCGTCTATCACCTTCGACTACACTGCCACCAGCAATCAATACGGGCATAAAACGGGCAACCGTCTGTTTATCCCCACCAATGTGTTCCGAAAAGAATTCAGTGTTCCTCCTGTGACGAAGCGCACCTATCCCATTTACATCAACTACGGATACACAGATGCCGACAGCATCCGCCTCCAACTGCCGGAAGGATATGTAATCGAAGGACTTCCGAAACCGCTTGACGTGAAAAGCAAGTTCGGCAGTTTCCATTCCGATATTCAGGTGAAAGATAAGGAAATCTACATCACTCACCGATTGTTTATGTGCAAAGGGGTTTACAGTCCGGATGAATATGCGGCATTCATTGATTTCCGCAAGCAAGTGGCAGGACAATATGGAGGAAAAATCATTTTAAAAAAAGAATAAGGAGGGAAACGCTTTTCGGAAAATAAAGTATCTTTGCGACTCAATATTTTTTGCGACTTAACCATTCAATAAAAGGAACATTGAAGAACCAACGATACAATCATATAGAAGAATGGGCAAATACCCTTAGTCACGGAGCAGGTATCCTGCTTGGAATCGTGGCCGGATATTTTCTATTGGAAAAGGCTTCCGAGAATATGGAACCGCAGTGGGCAGTTGCCTGTGTATCCGTCTATCTGGCGGGAATGCTTTCCTCTTATATCAGTTCTACGTGGTATCACGGCAGCCGTCCGGGCAAACTGAAAGAGTTGCTCCGCAAATTCGATCATGGAGCTATCTACCTGCACATCGCGGGCACCTACACTCCTTTCACGCTACTTGTCCTGCGGCATGCCGGAGGATGGGGATGGGGAATTTTCGCTTTCGTCTGGCTGTCGGCTATCGCCGGTTTCGTTCTTAGCTTCAAAAAGCTGAAAGAACACAGCAACCTCGAAACGGCCTGTTATGTGGGTATGGGTGCGTGCATATTAGTGGCCATGAAGCCTTTGCTGGATCATCTGGGAGAAATGGGAGCCACCTATCTATCCCAGACAGCCAATCTTTGTTAACCTTAAATCTAATACTATGAAAAACACAGTACAAAGATACGGACTTTTCGGTCATCTCCAAATTTTCAGGCCAAAGCAGCCGAACTTATAACACGGTTTAATAAAAAGCAGAGATTCGTTAACGTTTAACGCAACAAAGTTAAAAATTAACGAACCGTTTATTAACTATTTAAACAATCGAATCACCTGAAATTGAAACGAACAGACGAATGAACCAACAGACGAATGAACGAACCAACAGACGAACAAACAAACAGATTCACAAATTCGTTATATAGGAAAGAGGAACTTAAAACGAAAACGATTTAGAACGTAAACTTATGGATTGGGAAAATCACCTGATAAAACACCTGCAATGGTCGGACTCCATCATCAACCGGGAGGCAAAAGAACACGTAGCCCGCGAAATTGCCGCCACGGCAAAAGACGGAGATGTGATAGGAGCCGGCTCCGGCTCTACAGTCTACCTGACTCTGTTCGAACTCTCACGACGAATTCGTGAAGAGCACTTGCATATCGAAGTGATTCCCGCCTCACAAGAAATCTCGATGACCTGCATACAGCTAGGCATCCCCCAAACTACCCTCTGGAACAAACGCCCCGACTGGACATTCGACGGAGCGGACGAAGTAGATCCGCAACAGAACTTGATTAAGGGACGTGGCGGAGCGATGTTCAAAGAGAAACTGCTGATTAGAAGCAGCCGCAAAACGTTCATCATCATCGATCCCAGCAAGCGTGTCAATCAGTTGGGAAGCAAATTTCCCATTCCGGTAGAGGTCTTTCCGGACTCGCTGACTTATGTAGAGCACGAGTTGCAACGACTGGGTGCCTCGGAGATTGTCCTCCGCCCTGCTCATGGCAAAGACGGGCCTATCTTTACAGAAAACGGCAACTTTATCCTCGACACCCGTTTCAACTACATCGACTCTTCGCTCGAAGAACAACTGAAGGCAATCACCGGTGTTATAGAGAGTGGACTTTTCATAGGTTATGACATCGAAGTAATTGTGGCGGAATAAAATAACAGCAATTGAAAATCCCGTTTTTGTAGAAACGTAAATTTGTTTGTTCTAATGCAAATTAAATAGTATGGCTTTACACTTATTTTAGTTAGTAGAACTAGGTTGTCTGACACCCGGGTGTCAGACAACTTATACTTGCAGTGCTTCATATTCTCCTTTACTATCACTTATAATTTCAATCACTATCAGATTATAACGTTTAACTCATGCCTTCAAAACACGAACATTAAAAATGCTTAGATGAAGAAAAACACCGGGAAATTCATTCAAAATTTGGGTAGAATATTAATCCCATCTCAAAAATCAATGAGAAGCAAAGATTACTAAATAAATGAGAATTGATAAAGGAAGTTTCAATAAAAGAAACGGAAGAATAGGTTATTTTTTAAAATCCGAAACAAAAACATTGAAAAACAATAAGATAGGAGAAAAAAAGCACGAGGAAAGGGAGAAAAAAAGATCAATAAGTCTTAGCAGAACTTGGTACATTCGTGATTGTAAACTTACCGTCAATATCAGTGATAGTACCAAGGGTAGTGCCATTCACCAATATTGAAGCACCTACGACAGGTTGCCCATCTTCTTCAGAGGTAACCAAACCGGTAACTCTGGATGTTTGCGCTGTCACCAGACCTATACCTATAAAAAGGAAGGTCATTAAGAACATCAATTTTCTTTTCATAAATTCTCTCTTAAATTTAACCTATAAACAGATTTTTTGTCTCTAACAGGTTGCAAAGATAACACGAATTATGACAAATCGAAAAAAGTGTTACGTATTTAACTAAAAAATATCGTTTTGAAAGCAATAAGTTTCTAAAAACTGATAGGTTAAAACAACTTCTTTTAAATTTAGCATCTTTTAAAAGATAGTTTCTGTCATAAAGATAGCACTAAAATCAGGCTTTTCAAGAAAAAGAGAACATTATTACCTCCAAAACGGTATCTTTTTATCATTTTGCACCTTCAAAAGGGTTAAAGAACTATTAACAATGATAAAGGCAGAAACTTCTACATACCAAGTTCTGCTAAAACTTTGCGCGTTTCTTATGTAGGAATGATTTCGCAAGACGTTTCCATCAAACCGGGAGTGATAAAAGTTGTTTTGAAAAGCGACGCGAAGGCACTGGATGAGGTTGTGGTGACAGCCATGGGTATCTCACGCGAGAAAAAAGCACTGGGCTACGCCGTTCAGGACGTAAAATCAGATCAACTGACGCAAGCTGCCAACTCTAATCTGGCGGGAGCGTTGCAAGGTAAGGTGTCCGGTTTGGACGTGAAGCCTTCAAGTGGTATGCCGGGAGCTTCTTCACAGATCACCATCCGTGGTGCACGTTCTTTCTCGGGTGACAACACTCCGCTTTACGTTATCGACGGAATGCCGGTGACCAGTACTCCTGACGTTAGCACAGATATCCAGAACAATGGTAGTGTGAGCGGAGCGGACTTCGCCAACCGTGCAGTGGATATCGACCCTAATGATATTGAAAGTATCAACATTTTGAAAGGTCAGGCTGCTTCTGCGCTTTATGGTATCCGTGCTTCCAATGGTGTGATTATCATCACGACCAAAAGTGGTAAAGGATTGGAAAAAGGCAAACCGCAGGTTAGCTTCTCTTCTAATGTCAGCTTCGATGTAGTCGGCCGTCTGCCGGAGTTCCAGAAAACATACGCACAAGGTTCGGGTGGAAAATTCAGTCCCACTTCGGGAACCTCTTGGGGACCTAAAATTTCCGAACTTCCCAACGATGCAACGTATGGTGGTAACACGGACAACAAATACACTCAACAGTACGGTAAGCAACAGGGAAAATATTATGTACCCCAACGTGCGTCAGCCGGTCTTGACCCATGGGCCACTCCACAGGCATATGACAATGCCAAAGATTTCTTCGATACAGGAATTACCTGGAGCAACTCACTGAATGTCGCGCAGATGCTCGAAAAAAGTTCCTACTCTATCTCATTGGGAAATACGCACCAGGACGGTATTATCTCAAGCACCGGTATGGATAGATATAATGTAAAGGTTAGTGCCGACACCAAACTGACTAGTAACTGGAGTTCCGGATTTACAGCTAACTACATCACCACTTCCATCGATAAAGCGGTGACTTCCGGTAACGGTCTGTTGAGAACGGTTTACGCAGCCCCTCCCAGTTATGATCTGGCCGGGATTCCAAGCCATGTAGACGGCAACCTGTACGCACAAAATTCTTTCCGTGGCAGTTTTGACAACGCTTACTGGGCGATGGAGAACAACAAATTTACGGAAGATACCAACCGTTTCTTCGGAAACGTATATACAAGCTATCAGACTGATTTCGGCACAACGAACCACAAGTTGAACGCTAAATACATGGTTGGTGTAGATGCTTACACCACTCATTACGTAGATAGCTACGGATACGGTAGTAACACCGGTGGCGGTCGCGGACAGATCGAGAACTACGGCTGGACGAACGCTACATACAACTCTTTACTGACCATCAACTACGACTGGCACATCAATGAAGACTGGGGACTGAATGCGGTAGTGGGTAACGAAATTATCCAAAGCAACAGAAAGAAGTATTATGAATATGGTACGAACTACAACTTCCCGGGATGGAACCACATCAACAACGCCACTACTCAACAGACGGAGGAAGAGACATGGAAAAACCGTACAGTAGGATTCTTCGGTAACATATCGGCTTCTTACAGAAATATGCTTTATCTGACCCTCACCGGACGTCAGGACTACGTATCTAATATGCCACGCAACAACCGCTCGTTCTTCTATCCTTCTATTTCGGCCGGTTTTATCCTGACGGAATTGGATGCATTGAAAAACAATGTCGTTAATCACGCTAAATTGAGAGTATCTTATGCGGAAGTAGGACAGGCAGGAGATTTCCTCGAAAACTACTACTCGACTCCGACATACGGAGGTGGTTTCTATATGCTGACTCCAATCATGTACCCGATGAAAGGCACTACCGCCTATACTCCGTACTACACGATTTTCGACCCGAAACTGAAACCGCAGAACACACGTTCGTATGAAGTGGGTGCTGACGTGAACTTCCTCGATAACTTAATCACATTCAGTTATACGTACTCACGCCAGAATGTAAAAGACCAGATTTTCGAAGTGCCTTTGGCTTCTTCTACCGGTGCTAGCAAACTACTCACCAACGGTGGAAAGATTCATACCAACACGCATGAATTCACTCTCGGCTTCAACCCCATCCGAACGAAGAATATCAATTGGGATTTTGCATTCAACTGGACAAAGATCGACAACTACGTAGATGAACTGGCACCGGGTGTAGAAAATATCTCCCTGGGTGGTTACGTTACTCCACAGGTACGCGCTTCAGCAGGTGAAAAATTCCCTGTAATCTATGGTGTAGGTTTCAAGAGAGATGAAAACGGCAATCGTCTGGTAGACGAAAACGGTCTTCCTATTGCTGGTGAAGCACAGGTAATCGGCAAGGTTTCTCCGGACTTCCTGATGGGCTTCAACACCACATTACGCTTATGGAAGTGTACTATCAGCGCAGTACTCGACTGGAAACAGGGTGGGCAGATGTACAGTAGAACAACCGGACTGGCAGACTACTATGGTGTCAGCAAGAGAACGGAAAATCGTGAAGGTACTATCATCTTCGACGGATATAAAACTGATGGAACTAAAAATGATATCGCCATCACTGGTGCAAACGCACAACAGGTATATTACAGCCGTCTGAACGATATCAACGAATCTTCAGTGTATGACAACTCTTTCATCAAACTGCGTGAAGTAGCTGTCAACTACAAAATTCTTCAAAAACGTTCGATTGAACTTTCTGTGAATGCATTTGCCAGAAACATCTTGATCTGGGCACAATTGCCCGACCTCGATCCGGAAGCCAGTCAGGGTAACAACAACATGGCAGGAGCATTTGAAGATTATTCAATGCCGCAAACAGCTAGTTTCGGCCTTGGTTTCAACATTAAATTTTAATCTGCAAGACAATGAAAAAATATAAATCAATAGGAAAATTGCTAGCAGTTTCTTTCTTGACTGCTGCCATTGCTTCTGCTTGTACGGAAGACGCAATGGATAAAATCAATGAAAACCCTAACAATCCGTTGGATGCGCCCGCTAAGTTCTTAATTACGGACTTAGGCGTAAGTACTGCATTCAGCACTGTAGGAGGGGATTTCTCGCTCTATTCTTCTGTTTACATAGAACATGAAACGGGTATATCCAACCAGCTTTACCGCGCGGAAGTACGCAGCGGAGAGCCCACAACGGCTACTACCTACAACAATGCATGGATCAACGTGTACTCAAATATCAAGAATGCTAAAATCATTATCAAGAAGTGCGAAGAAGATCCTTCGGAAAAAGGAAACGTAGTGACGGAAGCGATTGCTAAAATCCTGCTCGCCTACAATGGAGCTGTGGCAGCCGATGTGTTTGGAAACACACCGTATAGCCAGACAGGTATCCTCAATCCGGACGGTACACCGATGTATATGCAACCTAAAATGGATACACAGGAAAGTATCTATCAGGAAGTAATGCAGAACCTGGATGATGCCATCACTCTACTGAATAACGGTACTGCCAAAGATACGGGCTTATCCGGTGCAGTCGGTTCTAAAGACTTGATCTATGGTTCAAACACCAGTACACAGGCAAGTATGTGGCTTAAAACGGCCTATGCGTTAAAAGCACGTTATACAATGCGTCTGCTCAATAAAAGTGCCAACAAGACTACAGATCTTCAGAATATTCTTACTTATGTGAGCAAATCATTTGCCAACGCAAGTGAAGAATGTAAGTTGGCCGTTTACGATGCTGATTCGCAATTGAATCCGCTTTGGTCCTTCAGCTACAGCCGCAACAGTTTAGCAGCTAGTGCAAGTTTGATTGAAAAGTTCGTTGAGCGCAATGACCCCAGAGCACCGCAAGCATTCCTGGAACCTGATCCTACCGGATATATCACTTATGGATACGGAGCTACGCAAGCTACGGACATCGCAGGCATCAAAGCGGCTCCTAACGGAACTCCGCAAGAGTTGCAGAATAATTATGGTATGTCGATGATATCATGGGCTATGTCGGCTCCTACTCTTTTAATCAGCTATCACGAAGTGAAATTCCTTGAAGCAGAAGCATTGTGCCGTTTGGGAGACAGACTGGACGAAGCTAAGACTGCTTTGAAAAATGCAATCACTGCCGGATTCGAGAATCTGGAAAATTCAATTATAGATGCCGCAGACACTTGGATATATGATGGTGACAGCGATTTGGGTGCAGATGTGGCAGAAGCCTATTTCACGGATAAAGTGGAACCTTTGTTCAATGCTAATCCTCTGCAAGAGACAATGATACAGAAGTATCTTGCTTTCTTCGGCGCATCCGGCGAATCACTGGAAGCCTATAATGACTACCGCCGTCTGAAAGGTGCAGGAGAAAACTTCATTGTACTGAAAAACCCGCAGAACAGCAGTAAATTCCCATTGCGCTTCGGTTATGGAGCAGACGATGTATTGGCAAATCCTGAAGTGAAAGCTGCTTTCGGTGATGGACAGTACGTATATAGCGAGGCCGTATGGTGGGCTGGCGGAAACAAATAATGAACTTAAAATCTCTCAAAGGAGAGACTTTACATAGAGTCGTTTCTGTACTCTAACAAATTAACAAAGACGAACAAAAATAGGCCAACCGTGAGGTTCGCCTATTTTATTTTATCCAAATGCATTAGATGAAGTTAGAGTAATACCATTTTCCTACCCAATCATACTTCTTTTCCATGCTTTTACGTCTTTAACGCTTAAGCACTTTTTTGGTAAATTAAAAAAATCTCGTAAGAATCAATCTTACCACTGCAAATCGGGTAAATATTTACTCAACGTAGTGCGGAGAATACCCAAGGTGATAGGTTTCACCAATACTTCAGTTACTCCTGCATTCATTGCATTTTCCTTATCCGAGCTAAAAGCATAAGCCGTCTGCATGATAATAGGAATTTCTGTGTTAGATTCACGAATTATCTTCGTTGCTTCCAATCCGTTCATCACCGGCATCTTAATATCCATCAGCATTGCTTTGGCTCTTTGCTGGTGTTGCTGAAACAACTCCACCATTTCCTGGCCATTTTTAGCCCACTCGATATCACACTTTTTGCCTATGATAGCCTTGATTAATTTAAAGCTGCTGTCATCGTCTTCAGCTACCAAAATTAAAGGTCTGAATTCATTCATTTGTTCGCTTTCCATATCGCTTATATATTGTTTTTTTATCTGTTTTTTTAGAGCTATCTTCCTTTTCAGCCCGCAAGGTATAAAAAATATTCATATATTTCGCTATCTTTGCGCCTCAATTTAAAAGAATAGTATGATTTCTGTTGACGGACTAGCCGTAGAGTTTGGCGGCACTGCTTTATTTAGTGATATTTCTTTCGTAATTAATGAAAAAGACCGCATCGCTCTGATGGGCAAAAACGGGGCTGGGAAAAGTACGCTGCTGAAGATTTTGGCAGGCGCACGGCAACCGACACGTGGAAAAGTTTCCGCACCCAAAGATTGCGTAGTAGCATACCTGCCTCAACATCTGATGACGGAAGACGGAAGAACAGTGTTTGACGAAACGGCACAGGCTTTTTCACATCTTCATGAGATGGAAGCGCAGATCGAAAAGTTGAACAAGGAGCTTGAAACACGGACGGACTACGAGAGCGACAGTTACATGGCGCTGATCGAGGAAGTGTCCAGTTTGAGCGAGAAGTTTTATTCAATCGATGCTACTAATTATGAAGAGGATGTGGAAAAGGCATTGCTTGGATTAGGATTCGCCCGAGGAGATTTCCAACGCCAGACGAGTGATTTCAGCGGTGGATGGCGAATGCGTATCGAACTCGCCAAATTGCTGTTGCAGAAACCGGATGTGCTCTTGCTCGATGAGCCGACGAATCATCTGGATATCGAATCTATTCAATGGCTGGAGGATTTTCTTATTAATAATGGAAAAGCGGTCATTGTAATTAGTCACGACCGTAAATTCGTGGATAATATTACAACACGCACCATCGAAGTGACGATGGGACGTATCTATGATTACAAGGTAAATTACTCGCAATATTTGCAGCTGCGCAAGGATCGCCGCGAACAGCAACAGAAGGCTTATGACGAGCAGCAGAAGTTTATTGCTGAAACGAAGGAGTTTATCGAACGGTTCAAAGGGACTTATTCAAAGACGTTGCAGGTGCAGAGCCGCGTCAAAATGCTGGAAAAGCTGGAATTGCTCGAAGTGGACGAGGAGGATACTTCTGCATTGCGACTGAAATTCCCGCCTTCGCCCCGTTCGGGCAGTTACCCGGTCATCATGGAGGGTGTTGGAAAGACATACGGAGACAAAGTGGTATTCCGCAATGCAAATCTGACGATTGAGCGTGGTGATAAGGTAGCTTTCGTTGGTAAGAACGGTGAAGGTAAGTCTACGCTCGTGAAGTGTATCATGAAGGAGATTGAGCATGACGGTACATTGACTCTCGGACATAATGTGCAAATCGGATATTTCGCTCAAAATCAGGCTTCGCTGATGGATGAAAACCTGACGGTTTTCCAAACGATTGACGATGTAGCCAAAGGGGATATCCGGAACAAGATTCGTGATTTGCTGGGGGCGTTTATGTTTGGCGGTCCCGAGGAATCGATGAAAAAGGTCAAAGTGCTTTCGGGTGGAGAGCGTACCCGTCTGGCTATGATTAAATTATTGCTGGAACCTGTCAACCTCCTGATTTTGGATGAGCCGACGAATCATCTGGACATGAAAACGAAAGATATTCTGAAACAGGCATTGCTGGATTTTGATGGTACGCTGATCGTCGTTTCACACGACCGTGACTTCCTCGACGGGCTGGTTACCAAGGTGTATGAGTTCGGTAATCAAAAGGTGACGGAACATCTTTGCGGTATCTATGAGTTCCTCGAAAAGAAGAAAATGGATTCGTTGCAAGAACTGGAAAAGAAATAATAAATAATAAAAAGAGGGTATCGGCTACAGGCGAAATAAAAGTATTTGTATATTTGCAACATCATTTAAAACAGGTATTTAGAAAAGAATGGATGAAACAAGGCAGTTGTACATTATAAGTGGATGTAACGGAGCTGGTAAAACTACGGCTTCCTACACTGTACTACCTGAAATTCTATTATGCAAAGAGTTTGTCAATGCGGATGAAATTGCCAAAGGCTTATCACCTTTCAATCCAGAAAGTATGTCTATAGAAGCCGGTCGTCTGATGTTGAAACGTATTGATGAACTATTAGCTTCTAAAGTAAGTTTCTCTATTGAAACGACATTAGCAACCCGTTCATATACCCGGCTCATTCAAAGAGCCCATAATACCGGATATAAAATCAGCTTGATTTATTTTTGGCTGAATTCTCCGGAACTTGCCGTCAACCGTGTATTACAACGGGTCAATGAAGGGGGACATAATGTACCGATGGGCGTCATCTACCGCCGCTATCAGGCAGGTATTAATAATCTGTTTCAGATATATATGCCGCGTGTAGACTACTGGCTGTTAGCCGATAACAGTATTTCTCCTCGAGTGATTGTAGCCGAAGGTTACCAAAACGGCGAGGACCGGATATATGAACTTGAACTTTTTAAATGCATCAAGAATTATGTCAAATAATGAAATGCAAGAATTGAGCGATAAATTACGGCGCGGCCTTCAATTAGCAGAAAAGCGGTTGCTGGAAAAAAATGCTCGCAACGGCACACTCCTTAGTCAGGGGACACCGGATGGAAAAGTTATCTATGTGTCAGCAACCGAATTGCTGGAACGTTTGCAGGAAAAAGAAAAAGAATCGCTAAAAAAATAAATTCTCTAAAAGAAAGGATGAAAGGGAAGAAACGAATTATAGTAACTCTGCTGTTTTTTATCAACATTATTATGTTGGTGGCAGCGGTTATTCCCCATCATCATCACCCCAACGGAATGATTTGCATGAAGCAGGACTTGCCTGTAGAACAGCAATGTCCCACGCATCATCATCACCCGGGAAACGACTCATGTTGCAGCAGCGAATGTATGACTCGTTTCTACTCTCCCACTCCATCCATACATACGGATAGCGGACCGGATTATGTATTCATCGCTACCTTATTCACGGATGTAATCATCGAACATTTATTACGACCGCAAGAGAAACGGATTAAAAACTATTACGTTTACCGAGACTCCCTGCATGGTACGGATACTCATCGTACCACTTCTCTTCGTGCCCCTCCCTACTCTGTTTTTGCGTAAAAGCGTAAATGCAAATTAGTTGCATCTGCGCTACCTTATCTTTGTAGCGTAAAAAGAAAACAGTAAAATTTAGTAGGAAAATATCATTATGAAAAAACTTATTTTCGTGGGAATCCTGGGCTTATTCGTGCTGGGATCCTGTAATAATAGTACCGTCACACACACACACGATGAACACGATCATGCCGCGGAAGGACATAATCACGAGGCAGAAGGACCCGATCATTCCCATGAAGGCGAATGTAACGGAGAACACAATCATGAAGCAGCCGATGAACACAACGAAACTGCCGAAGCCCACAGTGATGAAATCATTCTTCCGAAAGCGAAAGCTGAAGCAGCCGGTGTAAAGGTGAGCGTTATTGAACCTGCACCTTTCCAGCAAGTGATTAAAACCAGCGGACAGGTGCTGGCTGCTCAAGGGGATGAATCGGTTGCCGTAGCTACAGTAGCCGGCGTGGTATCTTTCCGTGGAAAAGTAACGGAAGGAATGAGCGTCGGCAGCGGCACTCCGCTAGTCACTATTTCTTCAAAGAATATCGCCGATGGTGATCCGGTGCAACGTGCCCGCATTGCCTACGAGGTATCCAAGAAGGAATACGAACGTATGAAGGAGCTTGTTAAAAACAAGATCGTATCCGACAAGGATTTTGCACAAGCGGAGCAAAGTTACGAAAACGCCCGTCTTAGTTACGAAGCTCTTTCCAAGAATCATTCGGCTATCGGACAAAGCATTACGGCTCCTATTGCCGGATATGTGAAAAGTATTCTCGTGAAAGAAGGTGACTATGTGACAATCGGACAACCGCTGGTAAGCGTGACGCAGAACCGTCGTCTTTTCCTCCGTGCCGAAGTGTCGGAAAAGTATTACCCGTATCTCCGCACCATCAGTTCCGCCAATTTCCAGACTCCTTATAATAATCAGGTGTACGAGTTGAAAGCATTGAACGGTAAACTTCTCTCTTTCGGAAAAGCTGCCGGAGACAATTCTTTTTATGTGCCTGTCACTTTTGAGTTCGACAATAAAGGGGAAGTGATTCCCGGCTCATTCGTAGAGGTATTCCTGCTTTCTTCAGCAATGGAAAACGTGATTTCTCTTCCGCGCACCGCGCTGACAGAGGAACAAGGCATATTCTTCATATATCTGCAACTGGACGAAGAGGATTATAAAAAACAGGAAGTAACGATAGGAGCCGACAACGGCAAAAGCGTTCAAATCCTGACTGGTGTAAAGGCTGGCGACCGTGTAGTGACCGAGGGTGCTTATCAGGTTCGACTGACAAGCGCAAGCAATGCAATCCCGGCACACAGCCACGAACACTAAAGAGACCAGGCGTTGCAACCGTTTTTTTGTGCGGCGCATCTATCAAGTTATTTATAACTCTCAATTAATGAAATATCATGCTTAATAAAATTATACATTACTCCCTACACAACCGGTTGGTTGTAGTTTGTGCGGCCATCCTCCTGCTTATTGCGGGAACGTACACCGCCATGCATACGGAAGTAGACGTATTCCCCGACCTAAATGCACCTACGGTAGTAATCATGACCGAGGCGAACGGTATGGCTGCGGAAGAAGTTGAACAGCTCGTTACTTTTCCTGTTGAAACTGCCGTAAACGGAGCTACGGGTGTGCGTCGTGTCCGCTCTTCCTCTACTAACGGATTTTCCGTTGTTTGGGTAGAATTTGATTGGGGAACGGATATTTATCTCGCTCGTCAGATTGTTAGTGAGAAATTAGCGGTGGTCAGCGAATCACTGCCGGTCAATGTCGGCAAACCGACTCTTGGACCACAGTCTTCTATCCTAGGCGAAATGCTCATCGTCGGTCTGACTGCCGACTCCACTTCCATGCTCGATCTTCGCACGATTGCGGACTGGACCATCCGTCCACGCCTGCTGTCTACCGGAGGAGTGGCACAAGTGGCTGTGCTCGGAGGAGATATCAAAGAATATCAGATTCAGCTAGATCCCGAACGGATGCGTCATTACGGCATCTCGATGGGAGAAGTGATGGCTGTAACACAGGATATGAACCTAAATGCCAATGGAGGTGTGCTCTATGAATTCGGAAATGAATATATTGTACGTGGCGTACTCTCCACTTCGAAAACAGAGCAACTTGGCAAAGCGGTAGTAAAGACAGTGAATAACTTCCCTGTCACGCTGGAAGATATTGCAAACGTAACTATCGGCCCGAAGGCTCCGAAGCTGGGTACTGCTTCAGAACGCGGCAAATCTGCCGTCCTGATGACTGTTACCAAGCAACCGGCTACCAGCACACTGGAACTGACGGACAAACTGGAAGCATCTCTGAAAGACCTCCAGAAAAATCTGCCGCCGGACGTAAAAGTTTCAACAGACATATTCCGTCAAAGCCGCTTCATCGAAAGCTCCATCGGCAATGTGAAGAAATCACTCTTTGAAGGAGGTATTTTCGTTGTCATCGTGCTTTTCCTGTTCCTGGCAAATGTACGTACTACGCTGATCTCATTGGTGACACTACCACTTTCCCTGCTCGTTTCGATCCTGACTTTACACTACATGGGGCTGACAATCAACACCATGAGTCTTGGAGGTATGGCGATAGCTATCGGTTCATTGGTAGACGACGCCATTGTCGATGTGGAAAACGTATATAAACGACTGCGGGAGAACCGCCTGAAAGTGGAAGCAGAAAGACTAAGTACGCTCGAAGTGGTATTCAATGCGTCGAAAGAGGTGCGCATGCCTATCCTTAATTCAACGTTGATTATTGTAGTCAGCTTTGTTCCGTTATTTTTCTTGAGCGGCATGGAGGGCAGAATGTTGGTTCCACTAGGTGTTGCTTTTATCGTGGCCCTGTTTGCGTCTACGATAGTTGCCCTGACACTGACTCCGGTGCTCTGCTCTTATCTATTAGGAAGCAATAAGACGAACAAGGAACTGAAAGAAGCTCCTGTTGCCCGCTGGATGAAAGGGATTTATGAAAAAGCACTGACTTGGGTACTGGCACATAAACGTGTGACTCTCGGAAGTACAATCGGACTTTTTGTAGTTGCCCTCGGAGTGTTTTTCACACTTGGACGCAGCTTCCTTCCTTCGTTCAATGAAGGATCGTTTACTATCAATATCAGTTCTCTGCCGGGTATTTCGCTGGAAGAAAGCAACAAAATGGGACATCGCGCCGAAGAGTTATTGATGACGATTCCCGAAATACAAACGGTAGCCCGGAAAACGGGACGTGCCGAATTGGATGAACATGCGTTAGGAGTCAATGTTTCTGAAATAGAGGCTCCGTTCGAATTGAAAGACCGCTCGCGCAGTGAACTGGTAGCGGATGTACGTGAAAAACTAGGTACAATCACCGGAGCAAACATAGAAATCGGACAACCGATCAGCCACCGTATCGACGCAATGCTGTCGGGTACGAAAGCGAATATCGCTATCAAGTTATTCGGTGATGACCTGAATAAGATGTTTTCACTCGGTAATCAAATCAAAGGAGCGATCAGTGACATTCCCGGTGTTGCCGACCTGAACGTGGAACAACAGATCGAACGTCCGCAGCTGAAAATACAGCCTAAACGGGAAATGCTGGCTAAGTTCGGTATTACCCTGCCGGAATTTTCGGAATATGTGAATGTAGCTTTGGCTGGAAAAGTGATCTCACAAGTGTATGAACAGGGGAAGAGTTTTGACCTGATCGTAAAAGTGAAGGAGGATGCCCGGGATGAGATGGAGAAAATCCGTAACCTGATGGTAGACACGAACGACGGCCGCAAGGTTCCTTTGAGCTATGTAGCGGAAGTGGTATCGGCCATGGGTCCGAATACGATCAACCGCGAGAATGTGAAACGTAAAATTGTCATTTCCGCCAATGTGGCCGATCGTGATTTGCGCAGTGTCGTGAATGATATTCAGAAACGCATCGACACATCGGTACAATTACCCGAAGGTTATCATATCGAGTATGGTGGACAGTTTGAAAGCGAGCAGGCTGCCAGCCGGACGTTGGCGTTGACTTCATTTATCAGTATCGTGGTTATCTTCCTGTTGCTGTACAATGAGTTCCGCAGTGTGAAAGAATCCGGGGTTATTTTGCTGAATCTTCCGCTGGCATTGATCGGTGGTGTCTTTGCCTTGGTGATTACAACAGGGGAAGTCAGCATTCCGGCTATCATCGGTTTCATCTCTTTATTCGGTATTGCAACCCGTAACGGTATGCTGTTAATCAGTCACTACAACCATTTGCAACAGGTAGAGGGTTTGAACGTGTACGACAGTGTAATTCAAGGCTCTCTCGACCGTCTGAATCCGATTTTGATGACAGCATTGTCTTCTGCACTGGCACTGATCCCATTGGCACTTGCCGGTGATTTGCCCGGTAACGAAATCCAGAGTCCGATGGCTAAAGTGATTTTAGGAGGATTATTAACGTCTACTTTCCTGAACGGTTTTATAGTTCCGATTGTTTATCTGATGATGCACCGGAAAAAGGTTCAGGAAAGCTTGTAACAAATAAAGAAAATCAGAATGAAACAAATCATAATCATAAGCACTGCACTTCTGTTCTTAGCCATAGGCAGAGTGCAAGCCCAAAACGGAATTGACCAGGTATTGAAGAATATCGAAACGAACAATAGGGAGCTGCAGGCAAACGAGCAACTGATTACTTCGCAGAAGCTGGAAGCCAAAACGGATAATAACTTGCCTGACCCTACTCTTTCTTACGCGCATCTATGGGGAGCGAAAGATAAAAACGAAACAATCGGTGAACTGGTTGTTTCACAAAGCTTTGATTTCCCCAGTCTATATGCTACACGTAACAAGTTGAACCGCCTGAAGGCAGGAGCTTTTGACAGCCAAGCGGATGTTTTTCGTCAGGAGAAGCTGTTACAGGCAAAAGAACTCTGCCTGGATATTATTATGCTCCGTCAGCAAAAGCATATTTTAGAGGAACGTCTCCGCAATGCGGAAGAGCTTGCTAGAATGTATGCCAAGCGTCTCCAAACAGGAGATGCAAATGCGCTCGAAACCAATAAAATCAACTTGGAACTACTGAATGTCAATACGGAAGCGTCTCTGAACGAGACGGCACTCCGCAATAAACAGCAGGAGTTGAATACACTGAATGGTAATATTCCGGTGGTCTTCGAAGAGAACCAATATCCGGCTATACCGCTCCCGAGCGATTACCAAATGTTGAAATCGGAAGTCATGGCAACGGACCGTACTCTAATGGCACTAGGCAACGAGAGTCTCGTTGCACGTAAACAAATCGCTGTCAATAAATCCCAGTGGCTGCCGAAGTTGGAACTCGGCTACCGTCGGAATACGGAAACAGGTGTGCCTTTCAACGGTGTAGTAGTAGGCTTCTCCTTCCCGCTTTTCGAAAATCGGAATAAGGTGAAAATTGCTAAAGCGCAGGCACTCAACATCGACTTGCAAAAGGATAATGCTACCCTGCAAGTGGAATCTGAATTGGCACAGCTTTACCGGGAAGCAAAAACGCTGCATGCTTCAATGGAAGAATATAGCAAGACTTTCCAGTCGCAACAAGATTTGGCATTGCTGAAACAAGCTTTGACAGGTGGACAAATTAGTATGATCGAGTACTTCGTTGAAGTGTCGGTGATCTATCAAAGTCATCAAAATTATCTGCAATTGGAAAATCAGTACCAAAAGGCAATGGCACGGATTTACAAAAGCAAGCTATAAATAGTACATAAAACCCTTTAGGCATGGATTACGCTGAACATACTAATTTCTATTTTTAAGTTATGTATTCAGTGTAATTCATGCCTAAATATATATTCCATAGATCTCCCCTCCTCTTCTCTCATTTTCTTCAAATTCCGACCGGATATTTCAAAACAATACATTACATTTGCAACGAACATAAAATCTGAATTATGAGACCTAAACATTTCTATTTATTCATGTTATGCTGCATCCTTACGCTACTAAGTGGCTGTAAAGATGATGACGACAATCCACTGCGTTTTTACAACAGTGAATACGAAGTACCTATGGGTGGCAGACGTTACCTCGGCCTGGAAAGCGGAAATGGTGACTACTCACTTGCAGTGAAAGACACACGCATCGCAAGTGCCGGAACTGAAACAGGCTGGAGCGGAGTACCTGCCGGACGTATGATTTATGTAACCGGTATCCTCACCGGAACGACTTATCTGACAGTAACAGACAACGCCACACAAGAAACCTGCACTTTACCAATCAAGGTGGTCGATAATTACGAAAATATAAAGTTGCTCCGCAGCTACTTGTCTAACTTACCCAACGGAGATGCGAATCTTCTACCCGGTATTTCCGACATTTTTCTGATTAACAACCACGCACGGGATGCTTATTTTTTCAAACAGGGAGAACAGACCGCCTTTTCATCCGGACTTGAATTAATAACCCAAGGAAGTTACAAACTGGAAAAAGAAGAAAGAGACGATGAGAAAGTGACACTAACCCTCACTTTTTCGGAAGATATGGCAACACCTGTTTCCAATCATAAATTCATTATATGGGGAAACTCATACTTATTTCACCGGTTGGATAAAAGCCTAAATCTGAACTGGAACACTCCGCCCATTGGAGAAACGCGGACATCACCTGCACCTCCTCCTTCCTACACGCTGGAAGAAATAGCTGAAGGCACAGAAATCGGAAAAGGCAGACAGCTTAGCTTTAGTCTTTCCCAACAGGAAATGCCTGCGGGAATACTGCCTTAATCAGTAACGTCTTCTGACAAGATGCGTATATTTTCCGGTAAGTATCCACTACGGATGCGCCATTCTTGCGGATAAAGATTATTGGCACGATTACCGATATTCTTCACAAATCCGAGAGGGATATGCCGATAAGTGAGCAAAACATACCCACGAGGGGCTGTTGCCGGTAAGGTAATGGCCTCTTTTCGTAAATAAGTGATAGCCTGTTCATAACTTATTTCTTCCATAGCGAATGCTTCCCGACACAAAAGGGAGGTACACATTGCCAATGCATGGTTAGGGATCAAATCCTTTCCTTTCACCTCGCCTATCTCAATCCCTGCCGACACGATTTTCAGGCTTTGCTTCATCATCGTCAATTCATTAGTGTAGTACTGCGAAAAAGCCCGGATATTTGTTCCTTCCGCCAATAAAAGATACTTGTCCGAATTTTCATCATTCAACCAGCTTTTAGCCATATTCAGATGTTCTTTCGATACAGGAGAAGATGCTGCTGTTCCTTTCTTATCCTTCTTCTTGAAAACTTTCTCTTTCGCGAAAGAAGATACCGGGATCTCTTCTTCCGTCTCCGGCTTACGAAAAGCCACCAGAAAAAAGCCTTCACCTTTCGTCTTATGAGGAAAAAAATGATAGACGGGAATAAAAGATTTAGAATGATCCCCTTTATCTGACAAAAGATCTCCTGTTATATTCCAATTCTCCTGCACCTGTACAGTTAACGGTTCGCCTCCATACTCTTGTTGAATCCAACGTGCATTCTCTTCATCCTCTTTTGTATTAAATGTACACGTACTATATATAAGAATACCTCCGGGCTTCAACGCATCCCAGATATCCGCAATAATCCGTCGCTGGCGCTGCCAACAGATTTCCACATTCTCGGGGCTCCACTCTTCCACAGCTACCGGGTCTTTACGGAACATACCTTCACCGGAACAGGGAACATCTGTAAGAATCACATCAAAGAAAGAGGGTAAAGCCAAAAAATCTGCCGGATCATTATTGGTCACTACCACATCCGGATGTCCCCACTTCGTCAGGTTTTCAGCAAGAATCTGCGAACGATTCCGGATTACCTCATTGGCTACCAACAGACTCCCTTCGGGAAGTATACTACGGGCATGAGTCGATTTTCCACCGGGAGCCGCACAAAGATCCAACATCTTCACCGGTCCGGTGATATATTGCCGGAGTACCTGCTCCACAAACATGGAAGAAGCTTCCTGAACATAATAACAGCCTGCATGGAATAAGGGATCGAACGTGAAAGTGAGACGCTCCTCCAAATAGAATCCTTCGGAAGACCAAGGTACTTTATCCGATAAAGAATGATTGATTTTCAATTGATTCAACCGGATGCTAACCGATGGTTCCTGTTGGAGGGCAACGGCCAGTTTGTCGTATTCTTCATCGCCCAATAGAGCGCGGGTGTAGTCTATAAAAGAAGCAGGTAATTTCATCTTTCGGTTATTAATTTCCGCAAATATCAAAAATATTTCGTCTCTTTGCAACTTTCTATGATATTAACTACGTCTAACAGATAAAGAAATAAATTAAAAAACTATTGATATGAAAAATTTTCTATTAGCATTGATGGTTGTACTGACCACTTGCACACTGGCTGTTGCCCAGACTACCGTTGTTCGTGATTCCATCGGAAAAGTAAAAGTAATTGTAGCTAAAGACAATAAAGCAAATACGAACAATACTGCTGTCACAGTGATTGGCGTAGATACAGTGAACGCTGATTCTACAGAAGTAGATACAGGCTCAAGTAATGTAAATACCACTCATGGCAAAGCCAGCTTCACATTCGAGTCGGATGACAGTGATTTCCCCTTCAATAATGTTAGTGCCGGCGGAGGTATTCTGGTAGCAATCATAGCAATCGTTGCCGTATTCGGATTTCCGGTATTCATTCTATTTGTAATTTTCTTCTTCCGTTACAAAAACCGTAAAGCACGTTATCGCCTTGCCGAACAGGCACTTGCTGCCGGCCAACCGCTTCCGGCAGAGTTTATCCGCGAAACCAAAACAGTCGATTCGCGTTCACAAGGCATCAAGAACACCTTTACTGGTATCGGTCTTTTTATCTTCCTCTGGGCAATCACCGGTGAATTTGGAATTGGAGCTATCGGCTTACTCGTTACATTCATGGGCATCGGACAATGGATTATCGGTAGTAAACAACAGACTCAAGACGCAAATGCTACCAGGATATATACAGGCAATAAGGATGAAAAAAAGAACCCGAATAACGTTAAAACCGATAGTTTTGAAATCATCCCTTCCGAATCCGAAGAGAAAGACAATGGAGTAAACGAAGAAAAGAACGACGAGAATAAATGAGCCAACTCAATGATATATCGTTAGTCGCACAGGTCGTGGTGTTCAAAAACACCAGGGCCTTCGACCAGTTGGTGAAGGAGTATCAGGCGCCCATCCGGCGATTCTTCCTGAACCTGACTTGCGGCGACAGCGAATTGAGTGACGACCTTGCGCAAGATACATTTATCAAAGCGTATACGAACATTGCCTCTTTCCGGAACTTGTCAAGTTTCTCTACGTGGCTATATCGTATTGCTTATAATGTTTTTTATGATTATATTCGCAGCCGGAAAGAGACAGCCGACTTGGATACAAGAGAAATAGACGCCATCAACAGCACCGAACAGGAGAATATCGGGCAAAAAATGGATGTCTACCAGTCACTCAAAATGCTTAAAGAAGTGGAAAGGACCTGCATCACGTTGTTCTACATGGAGGACATTAGTATCGACAAAATTGCAGGGATTGTAGGAGTACCGTCAGGGACAGTGAAAAGCCATCTGTCACGCGGGAAAGAAAAATTAGCAACGTATTTAAAACAAAACGGTTATGACAGAAATAGACAATGATAAGCTCTTGCGCGATTTCTTCGCAGAAAACAAGCAGGAAATAGCAGATAACGGATTCAGTCGCCGTGTCATGCACCACTTACCCGATCGTAGTAATCGCCTGGCTCGTATCTGGAGCGCTTTCGTGATGACTGTGGCGGCCGCACTTTTTGTATGGTTAGGCGGATTGGAAGCAGCTTGGGGAACCATAAGAGAAGTATTTATCGGTATGATTAATCATGGCACTTCCAGCCTTGATCCGAAGTCAATTATTATCGCAGCTGTTGTACTATTATTCATGGCTACACGAAAGGTTGCTTCGATGGCATAATTAACTCCTGGAAAGAAGTTATTTCGTTAAAGAATGATAAATTTGCCCTTGTTAGCAAAGGAGCCCAAACTTAGATATCGTATCTTTGTTCTTCTGTAAACTAAAAGAGTGAGAAGAGTTTTGAAATTACGTATATTTATTTTATTTCTGTTCCTGCCTATATTGAGTGTTCAGGCAGGTATCATCGACAGTCTGATGATACATCCCAGGGACTCAATCGGATTAACCAGCGATTCCCTTGTGCTACGCTATTTACAAGAATCGGGAATCCCTATATCTGATAATAATAAGGTAAAACTGCTAAAAAGCGGACGGGAGAAGTTTATCGATTTGTTTGAAGCCATCCGGGAAGCTAAACACCACGTCCATCTGGAATATTTCAACTTCCGAAATGACTCCATCGCCAATGCTTTATTTGCCCTGCTGGCCGAAAAAGTGAAAGAAGGGGTCGAAGTACGAGCTATGTTCGATGCATTCGGAAACTGGTCGAACAACAAACCACTTAAAAAGAAACATCTCAAGAAAATACGTGAACAAGGAATCGAGATTGTCAAGTTCGATCCGTTCACTTTCCCTTATATCAATCACGCTGCCCATCGCGATCACCGGAAAATAGCTGTCATCGATGGAAAAGTGGCTTATACCGGTGGTATGAATATCGCTGACTACTACATTAACGGACTACCCAAAATCGGAACCTGGCGTGATATGCACACACGCATTGAAGGGGATGCCGTCAATGATCTGCAGGAGATATTCCTAACGATCTGGAATAAGGAAACCAAGCAGAATGTAGGTGGAGCCGCTTATTTCCCCCAACATGAGGAACAAACGGACAGTACGAATATTGTGGTAGCAATCGTAGACCGTACCCCGAAAAAGAATAGCCGTATGTTAAGCCACGCTTATGCCATGAGCATCTATTCGGCCCAAAAGAATGTTCATATCGTCAATCCTTATTTTGTACCGACTTCTTCTATCAAAAAGGCGTTGAACCGGACAATCGACCGAGGCGTAAATGTTACAATCATGGTTTCTTCTGCCTCCGATATCCCGTTTACTCCGGATGCCGCACTTTATAAGTTGCACAAACTGATGAAAAGAGGAGCTACTGTCTATATGTATAACGGTGGATTTCATCACTCTAAAATAATGATGGTGGATGATTTGTTCTGTACAGTTGGCACTGCCAACCTGAACAGCCGCAGCTTGCGCTATGATTACGAAACTAATGCCTTTATCTTTGATACCCAAATAACGGGTGAATTAAATACAATGTTCCGGGATGATATTGAGCATTGCACTCAATTGACGCCTGAATTCTGGAAAAAGCGCTCCCCGTGGAAGAAGTTCGTCGGCTGGTTTGCTAATTTATTCACTCCATTTTTGTAATTTTGTGCGGAGAATCATTTTCACCACAACTTATTCATTATGAAACAATATCTGGATTTACTCAATCGTGTACTAACCGAAGGTACAGAAAAAAGTGACCGTACCGGAACCGGAACCATCAGCGTTTTCGGTCATCAAATGCGTTTTAATCTTGATGACGGTTTCCCGTGCCTGACAACCAAAAAACTACATCTGAAATCAATCATATACGAATTGCTTTGGTTTCTGCAAGGTGATACTAATGTGAAATATCTTCAGGAACATGGAGTGCGTATCTGGAACGAATGGGCGGATGAAAACGGCGACTTAGGACATATTTATGGTTATCAATGGCGTTCATGGCCTGACTATAACGGTGGATTTATCGACCAGATCAGTGAAGTGGTGGAAACAATCAAACATAATCCGGATTCGCGCCGTATCATTGTAAGCGCTTGGAACGTAGCGGACCTGAATCATATGAATTTACCTCCCTGCCATGCTTTCTTTCAGTTTTATGTAGCAGACGGACGGTTAAGCCTGCAACTATATCAACGCAGCGCTGATATTTTCCTTGGCGTTCCTTTTAATATTGCTTCATACGCATTATTGCTGCAAATGATGGCACAAGTGACGGGATTGAAAGCCGGAGATTTCGTCCATACCTTTGGTGATGCGCATATCTACCTGAACCACTTGGAACAAGTGAAGCTCCAATTATCACGGGAACCTCGTCCATTGCCACAAATGAAGATCAATCCGGATGTGAAAAGTATCTTCGACTTCAAATTTGAGGACTTTGAATTAGTGAACTATGATCCGCATCCGCATATTGCAGGAATAGTAGCCGTGTAACTTTATGAGTAAAATATCTATCATTGCTGCCGTAGACCGCCGTATGGCTATCGGCTTCGAGAACAAACTTCTTTTCTGGTTACCCAATGATTTGAAACGTTTCAAAGCATTAACTACCGGAAACACCATACTGATGGGACGCAAAACTTTCGAGTCACTACCGAAAGGCGCATTACCCAATCGCAGAAACATCGTTTTATCTTCCAACCCGGCTACAGAATGTCCCGGTGCGGAAGTTTTCCCTTCACTCGAAGCAGCTTTGCAAAGTTGTAAAGAGGAGGAACACATTTATATTATAGGAGGAGCAAGTATTTATCAGCAGGCCCTTTCTTTCGCTGACGAACTTTGCCTGACAGAAATAGATGATATGGCTCCCGAAGCCGACGCCTATTTTCCGGAAGTATCGCCAGAGATGTGGCAAGAAAAAAGCAGAGAAGCTCATCCTGCGGATGAGAAACATCTCTGCTCCTATGCTTTTGTTGATTACGTGAGAAAATAACGATTAATCTTCATCTTCTATGTCGACCATGATTGGCATCTGCCGCTTAATGGCTTCATGGAAGGAGATTAATGTCTCGGTACGCGCCAAACCCAATGGTTGCAACTTATCGTGAATAATACTCAATAAGTGATGGTTATTCTTTGCGTAAATTTTGATAAACATATCGTATTTTCCGGTAGTGAAATGACATTCCACCACTTCGGGGATAGCTTCTAAAGCTTTTGTTACCGAATCAAAGGATTCGGGATCTTTCAGATATATACCAATATAAGCGCAAGTCTCATATCCGATTTTCTCGGGGTCGATGACATATTCCGAACCTTTTAATATACCTAAATTAGTAAGCTTCTGAATACGCTGATGGATTGCAGCGCCGGAAACATTACATGCTCGTGCTACTTCCAAAAAAGGAATACGCGCATTCCCTGCAATCAGTTTCAGAATTTGCTCATCTAAAGCATCTAATTGATGATGTCCCATTTTTGAATCAAATTGTTTTTATCAATGAATCTTTTATGCAAAGTTAGCGATTTTTCGACAACAAATACTATAATCTATTACTTTTATTTGCAGAAAGCGGATAAGTCAACAATAGTTCGTACCTTTGCGAAAAACATAAATATACCATTAATATGAAACATATTTGCTGTATTATTCTGTGTTTCTGTACTTCTATAGGAAGTTATGCACAGAATTTTGCTGATTATTTTCAGAACAAAACATTGCGAGTGGATTATATCTTTACCGGGGATGCTACACAACAGGCTATTTATCTGGATGAGCTATCACAACTTCCTACCTGGGCAGGACGTCAACATCATCTTTCGGAACTTCCATTGGAAGGCAACGGACAAATTATAGTGAAAGACCTTGCCAGCAAACAGTGTATCTACAAAACGTCATTCTCTTCTTTGTTTCAAGAGTGGCTGTCCACAGACGAAGCTAAAGAAACAGCCAAAGGATTTGAGAATACTTTCCTTCTTCCTTATCCTAAACAGCCTGTGGAGGTAGAAGTCACTTTATATTCTCCGCGAAAGAAAATAATGGCTACCTACAAACATATCGTGCGTCCGGATGATATATTGGTTCATAAACGGGGAGGATCACATGTCACTCCGCATCGGTATATGCTTCAAAGTGGTAATGAAAAAGACTGCATAGATGTTGCCATCCTTGCAGAAGGATACACAGAAAAAGAAATGGATATTTTCTACCAGGATGCCCAACGTACCTGCGAAAGTTTGTTTTCGTATGAGCCGTTCCGCTCCATGAAGGGTAAATTTAATATTGTTGCCGTAGCCAGTCCTTCTACGGACAGTGGTGTCAGTGTTCCCCGCGAAAATCAGTGGAAACAAACGGCGGTTCACTCCCATTTCGATACTTTTTACTCGGACCGTTATCTGACTACCAGCCGGGTAAAGTCTATCCATAATGCATTGGCAGGCATCCCCTACGAACATATCATTATCCTGGCTAACACGGATGTATATGGTGGTGGTGGAATATACAATTCGTATACGCTGACCACGGCCCATCACCCGATGTTCAAGCCGGTAGTCGTACACGAATTCGGACACAGTTTCGGTGGATTAGCTGACGAATATTTCTATGATGATGATGTGATGACAGATACTTATCCGCTGGATGTCGAACCATGGGAACAGAATATTTCAACACGTGTGAACTTCGCTTCCAAATGGAAAGATATGCTTCCGTCAGGTACTCCGATCCCTACCCCTGTTGCTGAAAAAAAGAAATATCCGGTAGGAGTATATGAAGGAGGAGGCTACTCTGCCAAAGGTATTTATCGTCCGGCTTACGACTGCCGCATGAAAACAAACGAATATCCGGAGTTTTGTCCGGTTTGTCAACGTGCCATCCGTCGAATGATTGAATTTTATGTTCCTTAATGGAATACAATTATATTATTGTCAAACTTAAAACCCAAACCTCATGATTAGACTTCAGCCAATTAGTACGTCGGATCTGCAACATTACAAATTCATGGAAGAGCTTCTAATTGACTCGTTTCCACCAGAAGAGTACCGTCAGTTGGAACAACTACGCGAGTACACTGATCGTACGGGCAACTTCTATAATAACATTATCTTTGATGATGACCTGCCAGTCGGCTTCATTACCTATTGGGATTTTGACAGTTTCTACTATGTAGAACACTTTGCAACCAATCCTGCCCTGCGAAATGGAGGCTATGGAAAACGCACGCTGGAATACTTGTGCAATTATTTGAAACACCCGATCGTATTGGAAGTAGAACGTCCGATAGAGGAAATGGCAAAACGACGCATCAGCTTTTATCAACGTCAAGGCTTTACGCTGTGGGAAAAAGACTATTGCCAACCTCCTTACAAACCCGGAGATGATTTTCTCCCCATGTATTTAATGGTACACGGAGAATTGGATTGTGAAAAGGACTTTGAAACAATCAAGAGTAAAATTCATACGGAAGTATACGGAGTAAAAAATACAATATGAAGAAAGGCTAATAAAAATTCAATCTGCAAAGTTACTTCTATTGATCTCAAGAATATATAAAAGTGAAGGGTGTCCAAACCGATTTGGACACCCTTCACTTTTATATATTAAATTAACTAATTACTTCTCACCTCGTTTAGTGGCTGAATAGTTAATCTTCAAAGCATAAGATTTTCTAAGAGCATTTTTTACGTCAGTAATAATACCCATCTTTGTCTTTTGATCTACTTTCAGAGACACAGTCATTTTAGCTGCATCACCTTCATTCATACTTGCACGTTCCTGGAAAATGAAGTCTTGTACCTCACCAACTTCAGCATAGCTGTCGTTCAGCTGAATACGACTTTCAGTACCCATTTTCGCGCGATATTCTTGTGTAGGTTCCCCTACATAAATGAATGTTACCAGCGATTTCTTCTCCAGTTTTTCGAGTTCAGTACCTTGCGGAAGTGTAAACTGCACCTTTAATGTTACCTCACGCATTGTTGTTACAATCATAAAGAAGAACAACAAAGTAAAGATAAGGTCAGGCAACGAAGAAGTATTCAATGCCGGCA
>PPYE01319757.1_pt1 | contig 61933 bp, 46 predicted proteins | sample 1559881 | NCBI WGS metagenome assembly PPYE01 (sample SAMN08240022, study PRJNA423297) | Human gut metagenome, whole genome shotgun sequencing project. | reverse complement strand
CAGAAAATATGATGAAATAAATAAGAAAACGATTGATTACGAAACTAAAGAGCCTTTAAATGTAAGCGGTTTGTATGAGTCATATCCCGAATTTGGTAAATATGAAGGGCTGATAAAAGTGGAAAGGAAAATGGAACTCCTTGATAATATTAAAAACGTAGAATAATAAAATTTAATGGAAATTAAATATCGAAGTTATTGGGCTACAGAAAAACTTCTCCAAACAGAAGAAGTTACCATTGAATATTTGGATACAATCAATAGTACAAAATATATCCGATTATTTAATAAAGGCGAAATTACAGGAGAAGAGGTTGCCCGTAAAAATCATGAAGAAGGGTTGGTATATGTTGTAACGATTTTAAAAGATGAAAAGCCTTTATATTTTTTAGAATTTGCTCATGAAAATGAATTTATTGGAGTTAACTTCATTGATGAAGTGGGGCGGAATTATCTAACTTATCACTTTAGCGAAATAGAACCTAAAAAGGTACTCTTTTTAGAAGAAGTTTGGTATAAGTATTTCCCTAATGAAGTAACTACCGATGAAGATTATCGCCTTCATTTTGTTTTCGATCAGGAAGGAAATGCAGCCTACAGAAAATATGATGAAATAAATAAGAAAACAATTGATTATGAAACTAAAGAGCCTTTGGATGTAAGCGGTTTGTATGAGCCATATCCGGAATTTGGCAAGTATGAAGGATTGATAAAAGTGGAAAGGAAAATGGAACTTCTTGATAATATTGACAATATAAAGTTATAAGGTTTAATGGAAAGTAGATATAGAAACTATTGGTCACATAAAAAGATTCTTCAAGCGGAAGAGGATACAATACAGAATTTGGATATTGTTAATGATACAAACTATCTTAGCTTATTTAAAAAAGGAGAGATAACGGCAAAAGAAATTGCTTCTAAGAATCATGAAGATGGACTTTTGTATGAGGTAACTATTTTAGAAGATAATAAACCTATAGTTTTTTTAGAAATTAACCATCAAAATGAATTTATTGATGTTAACTTTATTGATGAAGAAGGAAGAAATTATTTAAATTATCATTTTATTGAGGTTGAACCTAAAAAGAAACTCTTTTTAAGAGAAGTCTGGTATTACTATTTCTCGAATGCAGAAACCAATAATGACGACTCTCGTGTTCATTTTGTTTTTGACCCGGAAGGAAATGTTGCTTACAGGGAATATGATAACATAAACGAGAAGGGTAGTGATTATGAAATAAATGAATTTTCGGATGTAGAGAGTTTATACGAGCCATATCCTGAATTTGGTAACTATGAAGGATTGACGAAGTTAGAAAGACAGATGACATTTCTTGATAATATTGATGGTATAAAATTATAAACGACTTGATTATATATGCACTTCTCATTTTTGCATCCATACAAAATAGATACACAAACAATTGACGTAAAAAAAGCAAAGAAGATAGGGCGTATGCGTCATTTTTTTTATACTGTACCGGAATTGGATTTACAGGAATTATCCAAAGCATACGATATATTCCCTGTTGAATTATCTAATTTTTATAATGAAATGGGCTTCGGACTCTTAAATCGTCATAAAGGAAAACTCAATCTTTTACTTGATCCGGTATCTTTAATAAATACCAATCAACGTTTGGGATATTTTAAAGATGATGCGGCTATCATGGCTGCAATGGAATATTGTGAGAATAATGACCAATTGTTGTTTTTTAAGACCTATTCTAATCAGTATCTTTCTATAAATATAAAAGATGATATGGGTAAAAATGCAGTCTTTTATAAAGGAAAACAGATTCAAAACTCTCTCTATGAGTTTCTGGAGGAATGCGATAACAATAAAAAGTATTTTGATAAGTTAGATGATAAAGTTGCAGAAAAGAAGCGTAAGAAAGATAATGATATTAATGCGCAAGATAAATACAAAGATAAGAAACGTATAGCAGGACATATTTTAATAGACCCTTATTAAAACCGGAGATAGAAAGGGAGTGTCCCAAAAGTCGCCTGTCATTGCGGACTTGATCCGCAATCTGTTCCTTTATAGCTTACAGAGGAGATCCCGGGTCAGGCCCGGGATGACAACTATACTTTTGGGATACTCTCATCAGCTATCTTTTCTTTTATTCAATCCCCTCCAACATTCTCTTCAACACCACCGTTGCCGATATCTCCCGGTTAGCTGCCTCAGGAATAACGATAGATTGTGGGCTTTCGATTACTTCGTCAGTTACGATCATATTTCTGCGAACAGGTAAACAATGCATAAAATAAGCATTATTAGTTGCATCCATCTGTTTGTCGCTTACTGTCCATTGACGATCCTTGCTTAATACCTGACCATAATTATCACCTTCGTAAGCAGCCCAGCTCTTTGCATAAATGAAATCTGCATTTTCAAAAGCCTTCATTTGGTCATATTCCACTTTCGCTTTTCCCACAAATTCCGGAGCTAGCTCATAACCTTTCGGATGAGTAATTACAAAATCATAATCAGTTTCATTCATCCATTCAGCAAAAGAATTAGGTACGGCCTGAGGTAAAGGACGAGGATGAGGAGCCCAGGTAAGTACTACTTTGGGGCGATCTTTCTTCTTATATTCTTCAATGGTAATGAGATCAGCAAAGCTTTGAAGAGGATGCCGTGTAGCTGCCTCCATCGAAAATACCGGTTTGCCGGAATATTGTATAAACTGATTCAGGATAACCTCATTATAATCATCTTCTTTACTTTCAAAATGTGCAAAAGAGCGTACCCCGATGATATCACAGTAAGAGCCCATTACAGGTATAGCTTCCAGGATATGCTCCGGTTTGTCTCCATCCATGATTACGCCTCGTTCTGTTTCCAGTTTCCACGCACCTTGATTGATATCAAGTACAATAACATTCATACCCAGATTATACGCAGCTTTCTGTGTACTCAAACGTGTACGCAGGCTGGAATTGAAGAATATCATCATCAAGGTCTTATTTCTTCCTAACTCTACGTATTTGAATCTATCTTTCTTTATCTCAAATGCTTCTTGTAAGGCAAACTTTAAGTCTCCTATATCATGTACATTAGTGAAATTTCTCATTTTAAATATATTGGTTTTTAATTTCTTATTTGTCCGTCTCCTTTAATGATCCATTTATAGGAAGTCAGTTCCTCAAGTGCCATAGGACCTCTTGCATGGAGTTTTTGGGTGCTGATGCCTATCTCTGCTCCAAGGCCGAATTGTGCACCATCAGTAAATGCTGTAGAGACATTGGTGTATACGCAAGCGGCATCTACTACTTTGGTAAACAGATCGGCATTTTCCTGATCTTCTGTGATGATACATTCACTGTGTTTTGAACTGTATTTGTGTATATGTTCAATAGCTTCCTGAATGCTGCCGACCGTTTTGATTGCCATGCGGTAAGAGAGATATTCAATACCAAAACTTTCCGGCGTGGCATGCTTTAGTAATTCTGAGGGATAATGATCATACAAAGATTGATATGCCTGCTCATCTGCGTAGATTGTGACATTGTTCTTTTGCAGCTCTTCACATAATAAGGGCAAATAAGCTAATCTTTTTTCATGAACGATCAGGCAATCCAACGCATTGCATACGCTAACCCTTCTCGTCTTTGCATTGTTGATAATGGCAACTCCCTTTTCTGTGTTACCGTATTCATCGAAATATGTATGGCAAATGCCTGCTCCGGTTTCGATTACCGGAATCGTTGCATTCTCTCTGACAAAGCTAATAAGATTGCTGCTTCCGCGTGGTATTAAAAGATCAACATAACCAATTGCATGCAGTAGGGCAGAAGTTGCTTCACGCGTTGCCGGAAGTAATTCTGCAATGTGTGTGTCTACTTCAAACTTTTCCAATACGGAATGTATGACTTTAATGATTGCCTGGTTTGAATAATCTGCATCGCTACCACCTTTTAAGATGCAAGCGTTACCTGATTTCATACAAAGACTAAAGACATCAAAACTAACATTGGGACGTGCTTCGTAAATAATCCCTATAACTCCGAAAGGTACACTCACGCGGGTTATTTCCATACCATTTGGACGGATATTCCGGCTGATTAATTTTCCTAATGGGGAAGGAAGTTTTGCAACGTTCTTTATATCTTCGGCTATATTACAAATCCTTTCCTTCGTAAGCATCAAACGATCATATTTCGGATCATCTTTATCCATACGCTCAAGGTCTTTCTGGTTCTCCGAGATAATATAAGTACTTTGAGCAACTGCGGCGTCCGCAACCGCATTTAATATCTCATTAATTTTGCTGTCCTCCAGTAAGGCTAGTGACCTACTGGCTGCTTGTACCGTTTCAAAGTTCTTTTTAAAGTCCATGTAGCCTGTTTTTTTACTATTCTAAATATAGATAATCATAATGTATAACAGGACGAAGCCCGTGTTGCCCAATCATCTTGACGATATCTGCAGATGAAAATCCGGTTTTTCCTACTCCGATTTGTTTTCCTTTGCAGTCCATAATACGCACAATATCATCTTTTTCGAATTCCCCTACAATATGGGTAATACCTACGGGCAATATGCTGACAACCTTTTTACCTCTTAGTATCTTGGTTGCCTGTTCGTTGATATGTATCTCACCTTTTGCAAAACCCTCTGAATGTGCAATCCATTTCTTTACACTTGAAACGCTTGTACAGGAAGGGATAAAGCGGGTAGATGTAGTCGTATCGGGATGTTTTAATAAATCAATCAGGATATTGTCCTTCTTGCCATTGGCAATAATAACGGTTATTCCTTCATCTGCAACCTTACGTGCAATATTGGTTTTGGTAAGCATACCTCCTCTGCCGAAACCGGATTTCTCAGTTTGGATATAATCAGATAGGTCTTTACCATGTTCCACTTCACGAATTACATGAGATATGCTTTCTGATGGAGGTCCGTTGTAAATACCATCAACATTACTTAATATGATTAATGCCTGCATATCCATCATTGAAGCAACCATTCCGCTGAGTTCATCGTTATCAGTAAACATCAATTCCGTAACGGATACTGCATCATTCTCATTTACAATAGGGATTACTCCATTTTCAAGCATCACCATCATACAACTGCGTTGATTCAGGTAGTGACGTCGTGAACCAAAATTTTCCTTTGTCGTTAATATCTGCCCTACAGGTATCCTATGTTCACGGAATAGCTCGTAATAACGGTTAATGAGTTTGGCCTGTCCCACAGCTGAGAATAACTGACGCTGATTCACACTGTCCAGCTTTTTGGATACTTTGATTTCACTCCTGCCGGATGCTACTGCTCCCGAAGATATAAGAATGATTTCTATCCCGGCTTTGTACAACTCTGCAATCTGGTCAACAAGTGACGACATACGCGTCACATCCAGTGTGCCATCCTTACGGGTTAATACATTACTTCCTATCTTAACTGCAATTTTTGTAAACTGATATGCCATTTGCTGTTAATTTGAAAGCACAAAGATAGCTATTTAAATCTATTTGTAAGGTATGGAGTTTTGAAAGATTATTAATTGTTTGTGGGGTAATTGTGTGTTTTCAGTAACGTTTAAGAGAATTAATAAATATCTTAGACTATTTTTTATTTGTAACGTTCTTGCGCTGGACTGTAATATGATGATGCATACCAAACCAACCCATACTATTAAATAGATTAGGTAGATTAATTTGGTACGCGTATGAGTAACATCTAATTTAATTTTCAGGAGCCTCGTTCGTATCTCTTTCTTCAAGTATTTTTTTGGCTAACTCTAAGTCAGCATCATCAACTAATACTTTTACTTCACCACCAAATTCAATGTATGAAGAGGTAACTGCTCCTAAAGTTTCATCTTTCAGCATTGAAGGAATATTATTTGCTTCCAACAACCCCTTTACCAAATTAGCTTCCCAAAGCGAACCGCCAAAAACTTCTATTAACGGATTATCTGAATGATCTCTCATAATCTTAATGTTAAGTGATACCTATTACAAATATAACAACTAAAACCTGATTAGTTTCATAATTGGCGATGAAATTTATTGTTTGTATACCTTGATAATTAATAATAAAATAAAATTATTATACTTTTCTTATTGGAGTAATACAATATTTAGCATGGTTCTGCATTTATACCAGCAGCATAGATATTTATTACATTATAAGAAAGTCTTTTAATGTATTTTAGAAAACGGGCTTGTTTATTCAACAATTATAATCTTTTTTTGTTATAAAGACCAAAATAGATTTTCTTTTATTCTAGCATACATAAATATTATAGGGATGGGCATAATACTTACTATATCAGCTGTTTGGGCATTGTATATTCTGTATAATGAAATCAATAGAATCCGTTGTTTGCAAAAAGCAGCAGAGTACTCAAAAGAAACTTCAGCAGAAATAGTTTTCGTATTGGATTCATCTTTGCAAATAGCGGGGATAAAAAAGTATAATATAAAAATATCATCTACTGCACCTGAAGAAATGATTGGTTCTGAACTGTGGGAGATCTTTCCTCCTGAAATAGTCTGGAAAATACTAGAAGGATATAAAGGTGCAGTATTTGACAACACTATAATCACAAATTTTTTTAAATCCGATTATAATGATTCCCGCAGGTTGGAAGGTAAATTTATTCCTTTAAATAATGGATATGTGATATGTCTTTTAGAAAATGTTACTTCAAATTATACGGTAGAAAACATACCATCGTTCCAAGAAAAATATTTAGAGGTACTTGCTGATTAAAGCACCTTATTGAGTATCCTGGCTATTTATTAATTATATAAATAAGTAGTTAAAGTAGTTACCATCGCTTGGCTTATTAGCAGTCAGCTGATAACTACTTGACTACTTTAACTACTAATCTGTATTAATTATACTTATAATCAGATACAATTCTTAATGCGTTGGCATAATGCTCCTGAGGAACAAAAACCTTCATGACAAAATTACCCATATACTGAGCTGAAAAAGGAGTCGTTTTGTCTTTCCCTGAAATTTCTTCTTTTACAATAGCATTTAAATTTGCAGATTGCAACAGATTCTTAATGTGCTTGGCTTCCCATGGAGAACCTACATAGATGTCTACTAAAGTATTCTTCTTATTCGTGCTCATAATTAAATCAATCTTTTTCTAAGTCTTGGATAAAGATAGAGAGTTTACAAGTTGCATATAAATCGGGCGGGGCTTAAACTTAAATTTTATAATGCAAACGTATTCGTAAATGCCTTCTTTATCTTATGTTTGTATAGCAAAGGTAAGCAATAAAAAATCAAATAAACAATAGGTAAATCTGTTTTTAACACTACTATTTAGTGGATTGTCAGCATAAATGTATGGATATTAAAACCTGGGTTATTGAGATATTTTTGAGTTACCGGAGTCTACTATATTCTTCTTTTTAAAAGTTTTCTTTATGCGAATAAATAAATTATTTGTTTGCGTAAAATGAATATAATTTGATAACCCCATGAAATATTGTTATATATGAGGTTCTAATATTAAAAGATATACTGAAATTATCTGACGGATATAGGATGGGTGTACTACTAAAATAAAATAGGCTGCCTATTTATCAGGCAACCTACCTTATATGTGTATAAGATAAAAACTTACTTTAGTTCATCATTGTTTCTGATTTCAATTCTTCTTATTTTACCGCTTATCGTTTTTGGTAATTCTCTTACAAATTCTACTACTCGCGGATATTTATAAGGAGCAGTCACTTTTTTAACGTGATCTTGCAACTCTTTTACCAATTCTTCTCCTGCTTTATTCTCGTAATCTTTGGCAAGAATAATGGTTGCTTTCACTATTTGTCCCCTGATCTCATCAGGTACACCTGTAATGGCACATTCTACAACGGCAGGATGAGTCATTAAAGCACTTTCTACTTCAAATGGACCTATACGATAGCCTGAACTCTTAATTACATCATCCGTGCGGCCTACAAACCAAAGATACCCGTCTTCATCTTTCCAGGCTACATCCCCTGTATAATAGATGTTTGCATGCCATACTTCGTGTGTAAGTTGTGGGTCACGGTAATATTCTTTAAACAGTCCTAACGGGCGACCGTGATCTGTACGGATAATGATTTCGCCTTGTTCCCCTGCTTCGGCTGATCGTCCGTCAGGGGTAAGCAAGTCTACATCATATTGCGGATTAGGCACTCCCATGCTGCCGGGCTTAGGCTCCATCCACGGGAAAGTAGCTACGGTAGGTGTAGTTTCTGTTTGGCCAAAACCTTCCATAAGCCTGATTCCGGTTAGTTTCTTGAATGTTTCGTATACTACCGGATTCAATGCTTCGCCTGCGATGGTGCAATATCTTAATGAAGAAAGGTCATATTTGCTTAAATCTTCTCGGATCAGGAAACGGAAAATAGTCGGAGGTGCGCAAAGTGAAGTGATACGGTATTCCTGTATCTTTTCAAGTATGGCGGCAGGTGTAAATTTCTCATGATCATATACAAATACATTAGCGCCTGCAATCCACTGACCATAGAGTTTTCCCCATACGGCTTTACCCCATCCGGTATCGGCAATAGTTAAGTGGAGGCTGGTTTCATCCAGGTTTTGCCAATAGCTTGCAGTTACAATATGGCCTAAAGGATAGGTGAAATCATGTGCTACCATTTTAGGTTGTCCTGTCGTGCCGGAAGTGAAGTACATAATAGATATGTCATCGTTGGTATTTCCCTTTTCCGGACGTTTGAACGAAGGTACATTTTCTATTCCCTTGTGGAAGTCCTCAAAACCTTCCGGAATATTCGGCCCTATGCTGACTAAACTTTTTACAGTAGGAGATTCCGGCATTGCCTCCAGAATGTGATTTAGTATAATATCTTCCCCTGCTGCTACAATCATTTTGATATCGGCTGCATTACACCGGTATATAATATCTTTTTTGGTCAATAGATGGGTAGCTGGTATCACTACCGCTCCTAATTTATGAAGTGCAATAATGGAAAACCAGAATTCATAACGGCGCTTTAGTATTAGCATTACCATATCTCCATGCCCTATGCCAAGGCTTTGGAAATAAGAGGCTGTCATGTCTGAGTATCTCTTGATCTCCTCAAACGTGAATTGGCGATGCTTTCCCTGGTCATTTGTCCAGCAAAGAGCATTTTTATCCGGCTCTTTTGCAGCCCATTCGTCTACTACATCGTAGCCGAAATTAAAGTTATCGGGTACTATTATCTTAAAGTTTTCTTTAAAATCTTCTTGTGACGTGAACTTCGTCTGTTTTAAGAATTTCTCTACCATATTTATTATGAATGCTTTTATAAGATTACTGCCAGGAACTTGACTGTTTTACCATCAAGCGCTTTCATCCCATGAGGTTGTTTTGAATCAAAATAAATGCTGTCTCCCTGATTAAGTATCAATTCTTTTCCGTTTATATTTAATAATAAACGTCCTGACAGAACCATGTTAAACTCCTGTCCGGTATGCGCATTAAAATGCACCGGCTCGTCATCCGGCTTAGGCTCAACTGTTACAACAAAAGGATCTGCCTTACGGTTTTTGAATCCGGATGCAAGAGATTGATACTTATAAGCTTTTGTACGCTCTATGGATATCCCCATACCGGCACGTGTGAGGAAATAAGAATTCATTTTGGGTTCTTCTCCAAACATGAGCGCATCTAATGCAATCCCATATTTACGTGCTATCTTTTGAAGCATACTTATGGAGATATCGGCATCACCGCTTTCAGCTGATAAATAGGTATCTACGGAAACTTCTCCTGCTTCGGCCAATTCTTCCGTTGTCAGGTCGAGTGCATCGCGCAACCCACGTAGGCGTTCGGCAATTTGTTTTATTTGATCATTCATAATTTATAATAGATTATCTGATTAACTTTTTATTTGGATGCCTTCATGGCACGAATGACAGCAGAAGTAAAGCCTGCATGATCCAGTTCGTTAATACCTTTGATAGTGATACCTCCCGGTGTGGTTACTTTATCTATTTCTACGGAAGGATGAGTATCGTTGTTAAGTATCAGTTCTGCTGCACCTTTTACCGACTGGGCTACCATCTTCATGGCATCTTTCGGATAAACTCCCATTTCTATTCCTGCCTGCATAGCTGCCTGTATATATTTAAATACATAGGCAATCCCACAAGAAGTTAATGCGGTTGTAGCAGGAATCTGTGATTCGGAAATAAGCATGGCCATTCCCATCTCGTTAAATATATCCACTATTAATTTTTCCTGTTCGCCGGAAGCATTACGTGAAGAAATAAGTGTCATGCTGGCAAGTTCGGATATGGCAGTGTTGGGAACTATTCTGAACAGGGTGATTTGTGTTCCCAGAAGCTTTGTTAACTGCTCAAAGCTAATTCCTGCAGCTACGGAAACGAGGATTTGTCTTTCCGGGTCCAGTTTCAGGTTATCTACAACTACGTCTACCAGCCAGGGCTTTACTACAATGAAAATGATATCTGCATCTTTGGCTGCTTCGTCGTTATCATCTGTGATATTAATATCAGGATTAAAAGCTTTTAAATCATCTAGTTTTTCCTGATTGAGGTCGGCAACTGTTATTTCATTTGCTTTGATTATATTACCCTGGGCTAATCCGCGAGCTATGGCTCCTCCCATGTTACCGGCTCCGATAATTGCTACTTTCATAATGTTATTATTAAGATGATTGAATAGTCAAATACTGAAACTTTTATGTGCTACTTAACTACTCTAACTTCTGTTGACTACTTAACTACTGGTTATTGATCTATCCTGACAAAGGTATAAGTAAAAAGTGAAAATGCCAGTAATCCATACCAGTATTTTCACTCCTTTACTATCATTTCACAATATATTTATAGCTAGGCTAAAGCTCTTTTGAATCTCTGTATAAACTCTGCTGCCTGTTCTATGGTTAGGCAGAGTGGAGGAAGCAAACGGATTACATTTGTACCGCTTACTCCGGTGAATACTTTCTCCTCAAACAACAGTTTGGAACGTATTTCTTTGATCGGTTTTTCAAACTCCAATCCGATCATCAGACCTTTACCACGTATTTCTTTAATCTGTGGAATCTTCTTTAGTTCTTCCATCCAATAGGCGCCTACTTTGGCTGTATTTTCTACCAGGTTTTCTTCTTTCATCACATCCAGCACGGCTATTGCAGCTGCACATGCCAGGTGATTCCCACCAAAGGTAGTTCCCAATTGTCCGTAAACAGCTTTAAATAAAGGGCTTATCAAAACTCCTGCAATAGGGAATCCGTTGCCTATGCCTTTAGCTACGGTAATAATATCAGGCTGTATATCAGCATATTGATGTGCAAAGAACTTTCCGCTTCGTCCGTAGCCGGATTGTATTTCGTCCAGGATTAGTATAGTGCTTGTCTCGGTACAAATCTTACGCAACTCCTGCATAAACTCATTTGTCGGTACCTGTATACCACCTACTCCCTGTATACCTTCGATGATAACAGCACAAACATCACATTTTTGAAGTTCTTGTTTTACAGCTTCTATATCATTTAAAGGAAGATAGGTTACATGCCTATTATCATTTATAGGAGCAATGATTTTAGGGTTGTGAGTTGCTTCTACGGCTAATGAGGTCCGGCCATGGAATGATTTGGAAAAAGAGACAATACGTGTACGCCCATTATGGAAAGAGGCTAACTTAAGTGCATTCTCATTGGCTTCAGCTCCTGAGTTGATAAGGAAAAGAGAATACTCGTCATACCCGGATATTTTACCCAATCGGTCTGCTACTTCCTGCTGAAGTTTATTAATTACGGAGTTTGAATAGAATCCGAGTTTTGCAACCTGATTACTGATCATCTCTACATAATGCGGATGTGAATGTCCGATTGAAATAACGGCATGGCCACCATACAGGTCCAGATACTCTGTTCCCTTATCATCCCACACATAGCAGCCTTTTCCTTTTACTATGTTGATATCGAATAATGGATATACATCGAATAGATTCATGAGGATATTTACGATTTACTATTGAAAATACAATGTTAATTTAGTAGCTAAGTAGTTAGAGGTAGTTATCACTCGCTTTGCTCTTTGGTAGTTAAGTAGCAAATATTCTACTTAACTACTTTGACTACTAAACAAAGTGATGACTCCTTGACTACTTAAAATCAAAAAGCGCTGGGTTTTAATCTTAAACCTACGGTTTCTTCCAGATTGAACATCAGGTTCATATTATGAACGGCTTGTCCTGATGCGCCTTTTAGCAGGTTGTCTATACAGGAGATTACTAATAATTTGTCTCCGTGTTTCTCCAGGTGTAACAGGCATTTATTGGTGTTGACTACCTGTTTCAAATCTATGTTGGCTTCAACCAGATGCACGAAAGAGTCTTTGGAATAATACTCTTCGTATATCTTTTTAAGCTCAGATAGTTCCACCTTTGATTTTATAACCAACGTAGCAAATATTCCCCGGGGGAAGTCGCCGCGATAGGGGATAAAATCTATCTCTGAGTTAAAGCTGTTTTGAAGTTGCTTCAACGATTGTTTGATCTCTGGAACATGCTGGTGTGAAAACGGTTTGTATACCGACATGTTATTGTTACGCCAACTAAAGTGGGAGGTAGAGCTTGGCTTCACTCCTGCGCCTGTGCTACCGGTGATGGCGTTGACCATAATATCATCATTCAGCATCAGGTGTTTTGCCAGTGGAAGCAGCCCGAGCTGGATGCAGGTAGCAAAGCATCCCGGATTAGCTACGTATTTGCTTTGGCAGATACGGCGGCGGTTGAGCTCGGGAAGGCCATATATAAACTCATGTTCTTCGGAAGCGATACGATAATCCATTGACAAGTCAATGATCTTCAGGTCTTCCGGCAGGTTATGGCTTTCCATAAACTTCCTGGTGTCGCCATGGGCAGTACAGAAGTATAATACATCGATTTCATTGAGATGAAGCTCGTCTGTAAAAGTCAGGTCTGTTTCACCATAAAGCCCTTCGTGCACATCTGTTATTTTATTGCCGGCATTGCTGTTGCTGTTTATAAATTTGATCTGTACATCAGGATGATGTATCAATATACGTATCAGTTCTCCTGCTGTGTAACCTGCTCCTCCTATTATTCCTACTTTAATCATGTTGCCTGGATATTAGATTTCCTTCTTTCCGTTCTTTTTCTGATTAGAATAATATACTCTCAGAGGAGTAGACAGTACTTTTGTAAAGCCTTTCGCATCTTCTGCAGTCCAGCCTTTTTGAACTTCACCATATTCACCGAAATCTGTTTTCACCAGGTCGAAGTCGGATTCAACTCCAACCAGTGTATAACTGTAAGGACGCAGGATCGCAGATACTGTTCCTGTAACATTACGTTGCGAGCTTTCGAGCATGGCTTCAATATCACGCATCACCGGTTCAAGATATTGCGCTTCGTGAAGAAACATCCCATACCAGTTTCCTACCTGGTCTTTCCAGTATTGCTGCCATTTGCTTAATGTATGTTTCTCCAGCATTTTATGTGCATTGATAATCAGCAGCGGGGCGGCAGCTTCAAAGCCTACACGTCCTTTGATACCGATGATTGTATCACCAATATGCATATCACGGCCGATTCCGTATTTATTGGCAATGGATTCTACTTTGTTGATTGCAGCTACTTTATCGGTAAATTTCTCACCGTTTACCGTATCTATTTCGCCTTTTACAAAACCGATAGTCAATGTTTCAGTGCCTGTTTCGGTCACTTGAGACGGATATGCTTCTTCGGGCAAAGTCTGGTTGGACTGAAGTGTTTCTTTCCCTCCGATACTGGTTCCCCAAAGACCTTTGTTAATCGAATATTCCATCTTTTTGAAATCAGCTTCGATACCGTGTTTTCTCAAATATTCTATTTCATATTCACGGGTAAGGACCATATCCCGGGTAGGGGTGATTATCCTGATATCCGGGGCAAGCACATCGAATGTCAAATCAAAACGCACCTGATCGTTGCCAGCACCGGTGCTGCCATGAGCTACGGCATCCGCCCCGATTTCTTTTGCATAATTAATGATAGCAATTGCCTGGAATATACGTTCAGAGCTTACGGAAATAGGATACGTACCGTTGCGTAACACATTTCCGAAAACCATATATTTGATACTCTTTTCGTAATATTCCTGAGTAACATCCAGTGTTACATGCTTTACAGCACCCAGTGCATAAGCTCTCTTTTCGATGGCTTCTAATTCTTCTTTGCTGAATCCTCCTGTGTTGGCTACTGCTGTATAAATCTCATATTCTTTTTCTTTCGCAAGATACATTGCACAAAAGGAGGTATCCAGACCTCCACTAAATGCCAAAACAACTTTCTCTTTCATATTTTGAGTTCTTTTTAATTTTTTATTCATCCAGGGGAAGTTCCCAGTCATTCCCGTTACCTTTTTTGTCTTTATGCTTTTCCGGGTCGTAAAGCATGGCGGTACAGATGCAGTATTTCCTGTCTGTACGTAATAATACATCGTGGTTGCAGCATCCTTCGCATCCTCGCCAGAAGGCATCATCATTGGTCAGGTCCGAGAAGGGGACGGGTACATACCCTAGTTCCGTATTTATTTTCATCACTGGCCCGCCACTTGTCAATCCGAATAGCTTTGCATTCGGCCATCGCAGGCGGGAAAGTGTAAAAGCAGCTTTTTTAATCCTTTTCGCCAATCCTCTTCCACGGAAGTTTTCAACAACGATAAGCCCCGAATTGGCAACATATTGTTTATTGCCCCAGCTTTCGATGTAACAAAAGCCCGCAAACTCTTCTCCCTGTAAAGCAATGATAGCTTTACCTTCTTTCATCTTCTGGGCCAAATATTCATGTGTACGTTTTGCAATGCCTGTCCCACGAACTTTGGCAGCCGCCTCGATTGTATCTAAAATAATATCGACATATACCTCATGCGAGGAGTCGGCTACCATAACATCTATTTGATGATTGTCCATTTCTTTCTATCAGAATCTATATATTGTTATAAAATGTTCGGTATAACGGCCGAGAGTGCATGTTTTACTCCACTCCTTGAGGCTCCTTCCCGCAGAACCAGCATAATTGTATCATCTCCGGCAATTGTACCCAGTATTTCGTGCAAGTCCTGGTTGTCTATGTCGTAGGCCAGACTGCTCGCGTACCCCGGGCGTGTTTTGATGACAGCAAGATTTGCCGAGAATTCTATGGATACGAACCCGTTATGCATAAGCATTTCTTTGGCGGATTGATTGTCCGTCATACGCTTATACATGGTATTATTGGGTAATACATATACATAGTTACCATTCATACTTGCCGCTTTGGCAACTTTCAGTTGTTTCAGGTCTCGGGATAAAGTAGCTTGTGTTAGACTGTAGCCTTCCCGAGCTAGTTCTTGCAGTAATTCTTCTTGACTGCCGACCTCTTTGCTTGAAATAATGATTTTTATGGCATCCAGCCTGTTACTTTTATTCTTCATCTTGTATAATTATTCTGATTCTGGGGCAAAATTATGCAAAAATCTGAATATTCGTGCATGAAATCAATTATTTTTTTAGTTTTTATGCATAAATATTATATGCTTTATTTCTACTATATAAATTTATTCCCGCAGAATAGCTAAAAATGACAAAATGCACAACCCTTCAATCAAAAATTAAAGAGACAGTTCAGGAGAATAGTTTTATTTTTGCATAGTTTATTACTCTTGAACAACCATAAAAACACATACTGATGAAAAAGCAAGTTAGCAACCTACTCTTTATTTTATTTCTGTTATGCTCTTTTACGGCTAATGGAAATGTTACCCTTCCTTCTGTTTTTTCAGATAATATGGTTTTACAACAAAGCACGGATGTAAATGTTTGGGGAAAAGCTGATGCCGGTGATAATATTGTTATGCCGGATGCTACCGTAGAAAAAGATAAAGTTGTTGAGAAAGATACGTATGCCCGCCGTTTTGCTGACTCGGAGATGAAGCGCTTTCCGCAGGCGTGGCAACTCGATCATGGCAAACGGTTGTACTTTGGCTATGCTCAGGGAGTGGGATGCTGTGCCATGTTGAAGATGTGGCAGCATACGGGTGACGAGAAATACCTGGAATATGTAAAACAATGGGCGGATACGATTATAGATGCTCAGGGAAATATCCATCTCTATCAGGTAGAGACTTATAATATCGATTATATCAACTCCGGTAAGGTGCTCTTTGATATATATAATGAAACAAAGGATGAGAAATATAAATTAGCCATGGACAGGCTGATAAACCAGATGAAACACCATCCCCGCACATTGGAGGGTGCATACTGGCACAAACTGATCTACCAACACCAGATATGGCTGGATGGGCTGTATATGGCCTCGCCTTTCCTTGCCCGTTATGGTAAGGAGTTTAATAAACCGGAATGGATAGACGAAGCCGTTAAACAGTTTACCCTTTGCCGTCAGCATACCTATGATGAGAAAACCGGTTTGTACCACCATGCGTGGGACGAAAGTAAATCACAGCGTTGGGCAGATCCTGAAACGGGACATTCTCCAAACTTTTGGGGCAGAAGTATCGGATGGTGGTTTATGGCACTTGTAGATGTACTGGATTATATCCCCGCAGATCACCCGGGAAGGGATTCCATCATATCGTGGATACAAGGTCTGGCAGATACGCTGCCGAAGTATCAGGATAAAAACGGCTTGTGGTATCAGGTGCTCGACCAGCCTGCGCGTGAAGGTAATTTCCCGGAAGCTTCGGTGACTACGCAATTTATGTATGCTTATGCCAAAGCCATCAATAAAGGATATATTGATAAAAGTTATCGTCAGTATGCAGAAAAAGCATTTAACGGTATAGTCAGTAAACTGATAACAGAAAATCCGGATGGCACATTGACGCTGACCCGTTGTTGCCAGGTAGGAGGATTGGGAGGAAATCCTTATCGCGATGGCAGCTTTGAATATTATATCGGCGAGAAGATGAGAGACAATGATGCAAAGGCTACCGGCCCTTTTATTATGGGATGTATAGAATTAGGAAAATAGTTTTTCATGCGAAAAACGGCTTTTAGGTTAAAAAACGATGGTTTTAAAGAATATATTTGCAATAAAAGCGTTTTTTTTGAGATACTAATGGTTTGATTATCAGATGCTATCCCGGGTTACATAAGAAAGCCGTAAGATATGATATAAGAAAGACCCCAGGTGTCTTATAAGATACAAGGGTTGCTTCTTATAAGAAAGGCATGGGGTATCTTATAAGAAAGGAGGGGTGTTTCTTATAAGAAAGAAATGAGACTTAAATTAGTAAAGATTTATTTAATAAAGATAAGGTATAAAAGCGATGCTGATTAAATGAGAGCAGTGATCGTAAATAATAATACATTTTAATCCATGAACACACGAATTGCAATAAGCTGTTTATTCCTGGTTTTCACAAACCTCATAGTTGCCCAGAATGTTTCCTGGCCCGAGATAAAGAATGAAGCACGCCCCGCTGCCCGTTGGTGGTGGTTGGGAAGTGCAGTTGATAAAGAAAACCTTTCTTACAACCTCAATGAATATGCCAAAGCCGGATTGGGAGCCTTGGAGATTACACCCATTTATGGTGTAGTAGGCAATGAAAAGAACGAGATAAACTTTCTTTCTCCCAAATGGATGGAAACACTTGCACACACCGAGACTGAGGCCAACAGCTTAGGAATCCAAATCGATATGAATACCGGCACGGGTTGGCCATTCGGCGGGCCGGAAGTAAGCATAGAAGATGCAGCTACAAAAATCATTTTTCAGGATTATAAAGTAAATGGGGGAGAAAGCTTCAATAAACTGATCGAAGTGGATGATGAAAAACAGAAACCAGTGGCCCGTTTGAGCCGCTTGATGGCATTTGGAGATTCGGGTAAAAAGTTGAATCTCACCTCGAAAGTAGATAAACAAAGACATTTGAAATGGACAGCACCCCGGGGTGAAAACTGGCGGTTAATTGCCGCTTTTACCGGAAAAACATTCCAGATGGTAAAGCGGGCTGCTCCCGGAGGAGAAGGGTATATGATGGATCATCTTTCCAAAAAGGCCGTATCCAATTACCTCAACCGTTTTGAAAAATCATTTTCATCCCATAAAACCCCCTATCCCCATAATTTCTTTAATGACTCTTACGAAGTGTACCAGGCAGATTGGACACCCGGTTTTTTCGATCAATTCGCAAAGCAGCGCGGGTATAAACTGGAAGATTATCTGCCGGAGTTTCTCGATACAAACCGCAACGATGTGACAGCACGCATTGTCTCCGACTACCGCGAGACAATGGCAGAACTGTTGATTGAAAACTTCACCCGCCAGTGGACGGACTGGGCTCACCGGCATGGAAGCCAAACCCGGAACCAGGCACACGGTTCGCCGGGTAACCTGATTGACCTGTATGCCACCGTGGATATTCCCGAATGCGAAGGGTTTGGGATGTCGGACTTTCACATAAAAGGTCTCAGGAGAGATTCACTCACCCGTCCCAATGATTCGGACTTATCGATGCTCAAATATGCCTCTTCCGCGGCACACATTGCAGGTAAACCTTACACATCATCCGAAACATTTACCTGGCTTACCGAGCATTTCCGCACCTCCCTTTCACAATGCAAACCCGACCTGGATTTAATATTTGTGTCGGGAGTTAACCATATGTATTACCACGGCACCACTTATTCACCCCGTGAGACACAATGGCCGGGATGGAAGTTTTATGCATCTATCGATATGTCACCCACCAACAGCATTTGGAGAGATGTACCTGCCTTTAATGAGTACATATCCCGTTGTCAATCGTTCCTTCAAATGGGTAGGCCCGATAACGATTTTCTTATTTATCTGCCCGTATATGATATGTGGCACGAACAAGGCGGCCGTATGCTGATGTTTGATATACATGGAATGGCAAAACGTGCACCTAAATTTATCGACGTTGTTCATCAAATAAATGAAAGCGGTTTTGATGTAGATTATATTTCCGACAACTTTATCCGTTCTACCTGTTTCGTAAATGGTAAGTTGCAGACGAAAGGAGGAAGCAGGTATCAGGCTATTATCATACCGGCTGTACATAAGATGCCGGAAGATGTATTGGCGCAGCTTATTAAGCTGGCGAAAGAAGGAGCCAAAATCGTGTTTGTAGAGTCATATCCCGGGAGTGTGCCCGGATATGCGAAGCAAGAAAGCAGGCAAAAAACATTTGACTCCTATTTGAAGCAACTACCCGCTATACAGGATTTTAAGAATGTAAAAGTATCCTCTTTTGGAAAGGGAACGGTTATTACAGGAAGTGATTATGGCCCGGCACTTGCAGCTACAGGAATAAAACCCGAAGTTATGAAAACAGATTTTGGATTACAATGCATACGGCGTTCCAATGATACGGGACATCACTACTTTATTGCCGCACTGCAAGGTAAAGACACAAAAGGCTGGATTACTTTGGGAGTAAATGCACAGTCGGCAGTGATATTTGATCCCGTATCCGGCGAAGCAGGCAAAGCACGTATTCGCCAGGATGGTAATGGTACGGCTGTCTGGCTGGATATGAAATCCGGCGAGTCGCTCATCGTACGGACATATTCAAATAAAGATATAGATGCCCCGCAATGGAAATATGTGGAAGCACAACCCGTTTCCCTGTCATTGGAAAATAACTGGCAACTCGCTTTCGTACAAAGTGAACCGGCCATCAGTGGAACATATCCTATCGGCCATTTAACCTCCTGGACTGAACTCCCTATCCCTGAAAGCAAAATCAATATGGGCACCGGGAAATACAGTATCCGCTTTCAGCTCCCCCAGATGCCGTGTGATGACTGGGTATTGAACCTGGGAGATGTTCGGGAAAGTGCCCGCGTACGATTAAACGGGCAGGAAGTTGCAACTCTTTGGTGCGTGCCTTATGAAGTAAAAATAGGTAAATACCTGAAAACAGGAGAGAACCTTTTGGAAGTGGAAGTAACCAATCTGCCTGCAAACCGCATCGCCGACTATGACCGCCGTGGAGTAGACTGGCGTAAATTTAAAGAGATCAACTTTGTTGACCTCAACTATAAGAAAACAGGTTATGGACACTGGCAGCCTGTCCCATCCGGCCTGCTTGGCCCTGTGAAGTTAATACCGGTAAATTATTTAAAGTAAATGCTATCACGATGATTCAACTAAGATCGATACATAATCTTTTGACCCTTGCGTTTCTTTCAGCCGTTGTTACTGTTACTTCCTGTTCACCGGGTTGTGAAGACAACGATAGATTTGGCTACCTATATAAAAATCTTCCGTTTGATATGCCCCGCTTATCAGTACCGGAATTTCCTAAGAATGAAGTGACGTTAACCGATTTCGGAGCTGTCGGTAACGGAGTAGACCTCTGTACGGATGCTTTTGCAAAAGCAATCGATGCTCTGGAAGCTAAAGGAGGAGGCCACTTAATCGTGCCCAACGGAATATGGTTTACCGGCCCTATTGTATTGAAAAGCAATATAAACCTCCATCTCAAACAGGGAGCAGTCATCCTGTTTTCTCCCGATGTCAATTTATATCCTCTGGTAGAAACCGTGTTTGAGGGACTTGACACCCACCGTTGCCAATCGCCCATTTCCGGCCGTAACCTTACAAACGTAGCCATAACCGGAGACGGGGCTATTGATGGAAATGGCCACTACTGGCGACCCTTGAAACGTGAAAAGGTAACCGAAAGCGAATGGAAAAAGATAACCTCCATGGGTGGTGTTTACAAACGTCCTACCTATTGGTTCCCTCACCCGAAAACACTGCACGGCGATACAATCAGCGATATGAATGTGCCCCGTCATTTTACTACGGAAGCAGAATGGGAGTCTGTTCGTAACTTCCTTCGCCCCGTTATGGTCAGCCTTATTGAATGCAAGAATGTATATCTCGAGGGCGTTATCTTCCAGAACTCCCCGGCATGGAATATTCATCCGTTGATGTGTGAAAACGTAATCATTGAAAATGTAGCCGTACGCAATCCCTCTTATTCCCAGAATGGAGATGGATTGGACCTGGAATCGTGCAAAAACTCAATTATCATAAACAGTTCTTTTGATGTGGGTGACGATGGTATCTGTTTAAAGTCAGGTAAGGACGAAGACGGAAGACAGCGTGCACGTCCATGCGAGAATGTGATAGTAGACAATTGCACAGTCTTCAAGGGTCACGGAGGTTTTGTGGTAGGTAGTGAAATGTCCGGCGATGTGCGGAATGTGATGGTATCCAATTGCAAGTTCCTCAGTACGGATGTGGGTCTGCGCTTCAAAAGCCGTCGCGGTCGGGGTGGTGTAGTCGAGAATATTTATATCCGGGATATAACCATGATGGATATACCTACCGAGCCGTTGTTGTTCAATCTTTATTATGGTGGAATGTCGGCGGTAGAAGTGTTGGAAAGCGGAGTTGCACAATCAGAAGAACCCGTATCCCTGCCGGTAGACGAAACAACGCCTGCCTTTAAAAATATACATGTAAAAGGATTGGTATGCAGCAATGCGCGCAGGGCTATGTATTTCAACGGACTTCCGGAACAAAAGATAGAGGGTATCACCATCGAAGATGTGTTTGTCACCTCTAAAATCGGTGGTGAGATCGCCGAATCAGAGAACATAATTTTGAAGAATGTAACCATTCAACCGGAAGAAGGAGAAGCTTTATTATTGAGGAATTGTATAAATGTCAGTACACCTGATTTTCGGGGAGAAATAAAGAAGGTAAATGTGAAATAAAAGAAAAGGCATTGTCATTCCGCGTTCGACCCGGAACCCCCCTTCCGAAAAGTATTTCCTTGAAAGGATTCCCGGTAAAGCCCGGAATGATGATTAAATCATTTACAACTGCCAAATAGCACAATCTTTGTATCAAATTATACAATGCTTTCTTTATTCTAAAAACATACTTTTGTAGTGTAGCGATAATACTTTATATCATAGCCTGTATCGTAAAATACGATAGGCACAAAACAAAATGTAATCTGTATTTTAAATCAATCATACAACGTGTGCGTATTGTTGAAAATATATATCTTAGCAACATTGAAATGATAGGCGTATGTGCTCCTTTCGTAGTTGACCTTAACCGGCATTTTGCCCACGGCATCCCTGAGTTGCCGGAAGAATATGAAGAAAGACACTTTCCCGCCAACAACTATTTCCATTTCAGAATGAAAGCTTTCAAAATAGTGCGAAACAAGAGATAGACAACAACACTAATATTGATTTAAAATAAAGAAAACTTTATGAAACAAATGAATTTCTTTGCAGTAGATCTGGGAGCAACAAGCGGACGGACAATTCTGGGTACCGTTGGCGAAGGAGCATTGGAAATGCGGGAGTTAACCCGTTTTCCCAATAATATAATCGAAGTAAACGGACACTTCTATTGGGATATATATGCCCTTTATCTCGAGATAATAAAAGGCTTAAAAGTTGTAGCCGACGAGAAGATAAAAATAGAATCCATCGGTATAGATACCTGGGGCGTTGATTTTGTATGTATCGGTAAAGACGGTGAATTGCTTCGCCAACCATATTGTTATCGTGATCCGCACACGATGAATGCACCCGAAGAATACTTCAAGCGCATACCCCGTAGCCGGGTATATGAATTAACGGGTATCCAGATCATGAATTTCAATTCATTGTTCCAGCTGGATACGATGTACCGCAATAAATCATCCGTATTACCCATAACAGACAAAATCCTGTTTACCCCGGATGCCCTTTCCTATATGCTGACAGGCAATATGGTAACTGAATATACCATAGCATCCACTTCGCAGATGATTAACCCGCGTACCAAATATTTCGAAAAAGAATTGCTGGCGGAAGTCGGGCTAACAGAAGATGCGTTTGCCAGATTTGTATATCCCGGCACGGTTGTTGGTACTCTTTGCGAATCGGTAAAAGTACAAACCGGATTGGGAGATATCCCGGTCATTGCGGTTGCCGGTCATGATACGGCCTCTGCCGTTGCTGCTGTTCCTTCATTGGATAAAAACTTTGCTTACCTCAGTTCAGGTACATGGTCTTTGATGGGAATAGAGCTCGACGAATCCGTTATAACAGAAGAAAGCTATGAGCTTAACTTTACCAATGAAGGAGGTGTAGACGGCACGGTACGTTTTTTAAAAAATATCTGTGGAATGTGGTTGCTTGAGCGCTGCCGCAAAGAGTGGGACAGTGATGCTTCTACCTCCTATGCCGAACTCATAGATGCTGCCCTGGCAGTCCCGGCTTTCCGTAGCTTGATTAATCCGGATGCCATCTGCTTTGCCAACCCAGTTTCAATGGTAAAGGCTATACAGAAATATTGCGAATCTACAGGACAGGCTGTACCCGCCACACAGGGAGAGATTACACGTTGCATTTTTGAAAGCCTGGCATTGCGCTATCGTCAGGTGTTGGAAAAGCTACGCTCACTGGCGCCATTCCCCATTGAACGCCTGCACGTAATAGGAGGAGGCTCGAAGAATAACCTCCTGAATACATTTACAGCCAATGCAATAGGAATACCGGTTATAGCAGGCCCGTCTGAAGCAACTGCCATCGGCAATATTATGCTACAAGCAAAAGCTGCTGATTGTGTCGCTGATATCCCGGCAATGCGTAAGATGATTTCAGATTCCATATCCGTACTGGCATTCGAACCTTCGGATAAAGAAATATGGGATAAAGCATATGAAACATATTTGAAAATATACAGAGAAAATATTTGAAAGGTAATTAAGTAGTACCGGGAATACACTACTTAACTACTTTACCTCTTTGACTATTTAATTACTAAATAAAAAACATGTATGAAAAAAGAACAATTGGTAAAAGCAGCTTATGATATAGCAGTAGAACGCTATGCTGCCGTAGGAGTAGATGTAAATAAAGCAATGGAAGATCTTCAAAAGATATCCTTATCATTGCATTGTTGGCAGGCTGATGACGTATCCGGTTTTGAAAACCCCGATGGAGAGCTTTCCGGTGGGATACAGGCTACCGGCAATCATCCAGGCAAAGCGCGTAATATGGATGAGCTCCGTCAGGATATCCTGAAAGCAACTTCTTATATTCCCGGCAAACATCGCTTAAACCTTCATGCCATCTACGGTGATTTCGGTGGAAAGTTTGTTGACCGCGACCAGATCGAACCCAAACATTTTGAAAGCTGGATGCAATGGGCGAAAGAAAATGATATGAAGCTGGACTTCAACTCTACCTCTTTCTCTCATCCGAAGAGTGGCAACCTTACACTTGCCAACCCGAATGATGAAATACGTAACTTCTGGATCGAACATACCAAACGCAGCCGTGCCATTGCCGAAGCTATGGGGGTATATCAGGATTCACCTTGTGTCATGAACCTTTGGATACACGACGGAAGCAAAGACCAGACAGTAAACCGTTTACGCTATCGCGAACTCCTCAAACAATCGTTGGACGAAATATTCTCAACCGAATACAAACACATGAAAGATTGTATTGAAGCTAAGCTGTTTGGTATCGGTGCGGAAAGCTATACGGTAGGTTCATACGATTTCTATCTTGGTTACGGAGCTAAATACAATAAGATAGTAACATTGGATACAGGACATTTCCACTTGACCGAAAGTGTAGCTGACAAGATATCTGCACTGTTATTATTTACCCCTGAAATTATGTTGCATGTCAGTCGTCCTATCCGTTGGGATAGCGACCACGTAACGCTTATGACTGATGATACATTAGACCTTGCGAAAGAAATTGTACGTGCTAAAGCCCTTGACCGCGTAAATATCGGTTTGGATTATTTCGATGCATCTATCAACCGCATCGGTGCTTATGTAATCGGTACACGTGCCACACAAAAATGTTTCTTACAAGCACTTCTTGAACCGATTGCAAAACTTCGTGAATATGAAGCTAACGACCAGTTGTTCGAACGTCTTGCATTACTTGAAGAAGCGAAAGGTCTTCCATGGAATGCTGTATGGGATATGTTCTGTCTGCAAAATGATGTACCTGTAGGTGAGGACTATATCAAAGAAATTCAGAACTACGAAAATGAAGTAACCATTAAGAGATAAATGCTATTAGTAGTTAAGTAGTCAGCACTTCCTGGGGATGTCTAAAAAGTCATCTGTCATTGCGGACTTGATCCGCAATCTGTTGCTCTATAGCTTATAGGGGAGATCCCGGGTCGGGCCCGGGATGACAATCATACTTTTGCGACACTCTCATAAGTAAAAACGACTGGTAACTACTTCTGACTACTTAACTACTTACAAAATAAAAATAACCATGAACACACTAATCGGACTAATAATTATAGCAATAGGAAGCTTCGGACAATCCAGTTCGTATGTGCCTATTAATAAAGTAAAGAACTGGAGCTGGGAAAACTTCTGGCTCACCCAAGGTATATTTGCCTGGTTGGTATTCCCTATCCTGGGAGCTTTACTTGCCGTTCCGGCAGGAAGTAGTTTGATGGAGTTATGGAAATCGGGCGGAGCAGGTGGAGCCATTTTTTATGGTGTTCTCTGGGGAGTTGGCGGGTTGACATTCGGATTAAGTATGCGCTATCTGGGTGTAGCTCTCGGACAATCCATTGCACTGGGCACATGTGCAGCTTTCGGGACTATCTTTCCGGCTATAATGAAAGGGGAGAATCTTTTTAGCGGTTCCGGGTTAATTCTCCTGATTGGTGTATGCATTACCCTGGCAGGTATTGCTATTATCGGATATGCCGGTAGCCTTCGTTCCAAAAATATGAGTGAAGAAGACAGGAAAGCAGCCGTAAAAGACTTTGCTCTTACAAAAGGTCTGCTGGTTGCTCTGCTTGCCGGTGTAATGAGTGCATGTTTTGCGTTAGGCCTTGAAGCCGGAACTCCTATTAAAGAAGCTGCTCTTGCTAAAGGAGTTGATGCCCTTTATGCAGGTCTGCCGGTTATCTTTTTGGTTACACTAGGAGGTTTCTGCACGAATGCAGCTTATTGTATTCAGCAAAACATTAAGAATAAGTCCGGTAAAGAATATCTTTCGGTAAAAGGTTCCGTATTGATAAATAACATATTATTCTGTGCGCTTGCAGGAGTTCTTTGGTATTCTCAATTCTTCGGCCTGGAGATGGGTAAAAGTTTCCTTACGGACACACCCGTTCTTCTTGCTTTCTCCTGGAGTATATTGATGGCCCTTAATGTTACCTTTTCAAATGTTTGGGGTATCATCCTCAAAGAATGGAAAGGAGCGGGAAGCAAAACAGTAACAATACTGATAATAGGTCTGATAGTCCTTATTTCCAGTATCGTCGTGGTAGCCATAGCGCAGAATTAATGTAAGGATAATATTATCATATAAATAATGTGATTTACAATTCCGGGCTCTAGGCCCGGAATCTCCTTTTAATAATCTATCTTTGACAAGACTCTTTAAACCAAATTTATATAAACAATAATCTAAATTAAAATGAATTCAGTTTTAGATAACAATAGCGTTTTAGCTAAACAGGTAGGCGAGGTCGCTGAAGTTGCCGGCTATCTCTGGCAAAAAGGTTGGGCTGAACGTAACGGAGGTAATATCACCATCAATATCACTGACGTAATAGATGATGAAATCAGGAGTTTAAAAGCCATTAGTGATACTTACCAGATAGGGAAGCAGCTTTCCAATCTAAAAGGTTGCTATTTCTTTTGCAAAGGAACCAACAAGCGTATGCGCGATCTTGCAAGATGGCCTATGCAAAACGGTTCGATTATCCGGATTAAAGATGATTGCGCAAGTTATGAGATTATTGCAGATGAGGTTGTTGCACCTACTTCAGAACTTCCTTCCCATCTCTCTATGCATGATTACCTGATAGGGAAAGGATCGACTTATAAAGCAGTTGTCCATACACACCCTATTGATTTGGTAGCTATGAGCCATAATCCCGCTTTCCTGAAAAAAGATGTATTAAGCAAACTACTTTGGAGTATGATACCCGAAACCCGGGCTTTCTGTCCGAAAGGATTAGGCATCGTCCCTTATGAAATGCCCAGTTCTATAAAACTGGCTGATGCAACTATTGAACAGTTAAAAGAATATGATGTAGTGATGTGGGAAAAACATGGAGTATGCGCCGTTGGTGAGAACATCATGGAAGCTTTTGATATGATTGATACGCTTTCTAAATCTGCCCAGATATATCTTACAGCCAAATCGATGGGATTCGAACCTACAGGTATGTCTGATGGACAAATGGATGAATTAAAGGTTGCATTTAATCTGTAATATCCACTCAGGTTTATGTATACAAGGAAAATCCTGTTGAATATTATTTCAAGTATACTTTTTGCTTCATCTGCTTTTGCACAGACAACCATGAAAGCAGATGAAGCTGCTGTCAAAATTGCCAACCGTATTTTAAGCTCCACTACTTATGACTTTATCCATAAAGAAAGCGGAGAAAAATACAGTTCGGTAAAAGACCTTCCACTGTCAATGGATGTATATGTAAACAGCAAATACAACAACTGGCACTACACCAATGGTGTAACTAATATCGCCCTACTGGAACTGGCCGATAAAACGCACGAAAAGAAATACGAAGAATATGTGCTTAAAAACATGGACTTTGTATTCAATGAAGGCAATCTCGAATTTTTCAGGAAACAGTATAATAAAGCATTCCAAGAAGGAGGATGGAGAGCAATCCGCCGGTTAAGCTGGCACATGATTTTCCGGGGAAAACGTCTTGATGATAACGGCCCCATGGCTGCAAGTCTTATTGAGTTACAAATGAGACATCCCAATAAAACTTTTCTATCCTATATAAATGAAACAGCCGACCATCTTAATTATGCAGAACCCCGCCTTAAAGATGGAACCATCGCCCGTATCTGGCCACATGAAAATACAATCTGGGCTGACGACGCTTTTATGGCCGTCTCCTTTTTGAGCCGTATGGGTAAATTTACCGGAGACAATAAGTACTTTGATGATGCAGCTACCCAAATACTCAACTATACCAAATATTTATGGTCTGTTGAGAAAAAGCTTTATTACCACTATTATCACACGGACAATAACGAGCATGGAGTTGCTCACTGGTCACGTGCTAATGGATGGGTATTTATGGCAACTGCAGATCTGCTATCAATGATTCCTCAAAATCACCCTATGCGTGAAGCTGTTATTGAAAACTTCAAAATGCAGGCAAGTGGTGTAGCTCGTTATCAAGGAAAAAACGGACTTTGGCATCAGATGCTTGACAAGGTCGATTCTTATGAAGAAATCACCGGTACAGCCATGTTTGTTTATGGAATGGCCAAAGGTGTAAAAAATGGTTGGTTGCATCCTGATTTTATTTATGTAGCTGAACAAGGCTTAAAGGGGATGATGACTAAAATCTCCGATAATGGTGATGTGACAGCTATATGTGTGGGTACGGGAATTATGCCTTCACTTACTTTCTATTACAACCGTCCTGTACAATCGAATGATCCGATGGGTGAAGGCCCGGTATTAAGAGCATTGGTAGAAATGATTGATGCTCCTAAATATACAGAAATAAAAGCTGATGACCAGTATGATAAAATAATAATCAGGAAGTGATAAATGCTGCTTTCGGGGTATAACTAAAAAGAATATCATATTCTTTCTTTATAATCTCTACTAACTTTTTCCTCTCATATATCTTCATTGTCTATAAATAATACTATCAAAATATTAAGATTAGTTTATACAATATTTTAGCGTATAATTTTAATTTATAGATACAGTAATGAACTAAGTAATTATCTTTTATAGTAACTACTATAATGTATACGTGTAAATTGGATAGTGTCTTTACCTGAAAAGTCAAAATTTACAGTATTCATATCAAAATATATACGTACAATTAATTTGAAAAATTATTTCTTTGCATAACGTGAAGGTGATAAATAATTTACCTCCTGAATAATTGTATTTGCAGATATAAATTATTAGCGTGAAATCTTATTTTACTATGAAAGTTTATTACCTGGGTTAAAAAAACACGAACAGTGAGTTTTCTATTCTTTGTTCACACACTTAATAATTCAATACTATAATGAAAAAAACAATTACTTCTATTCTTTTATTTGCAACTATTATAGTTGGAAATGCGTATTCGCAGCAATTAGCTTTTCCCGGAGCAGAAGGTTTCGGACGTTTCGCCCAGGGAGCACGTGCAGGTGAAGTGCGAGAAATATATCACGTGACTACTTTGGAAGACTCCGGTCCCGGTTCACTTCGCGATGCGGTCAGTCAACCAAATCGTATCGTAGTTTTTGATGTAGCAGGTGTGATTAATATTAAGTCACGCTTAGTATTCTCCAGTAATTTAACAGTAGCAGGACAAACAGCTCCCGGTGAGGGAATTACAGTGTATGGTAATGGAGTATCCTTCTCCGGTGCAAATAATATTATTGTCAGGTATATGCGTTTCCGGATGGGTGTTGGCGGAGATAGCGGTAAAGATGCAGCGGGTATAGCAAATGGTACAAATATGATTTTTGATCACGTATCCGTATCCTGGGGAAAAGATGAAAATTTCTCGGTGAGTTGGGATAAAAAAGGAACTGAACCCGGAGATATAACTATCCAGAATTCAATTATAGGGCAAGGCCTCCAAACTCATTCATGTGGAGGATTGATCCAGACAAATGGAGGAGTAACTCTTTTCCGTAATTTATATATAGATAATAATACGCGTAATCCCAAAGTAAAAGGTTTAAACCAATATGTTAACAATGTGGTCTATAACTGGGGTGTTGGTGGCTGTTATATACTAGGTGATACGCAGGGAGACTCATGGGCGGCCATTGAAAATAATTATTTTATAAAAGGGCCGGAGAAGTCAACCAATGTATTCACCCGTGCAACGGAAGCATTTCAGGTCTATCAAAAAGGAAATAAAATAGATCAAAACGTAGACGGCATGCTCAACGGAAGAGATGCAACCGAGGAAGACTACCGTAGAAGCGAAGATGTAACGGTCACGTTCGTAACTTCTTATGATAATTTTAATAATCCACCTCAACGGCATCCCGACATATCTTCTGCTACTACGGCTGATGAAGCCTATCAGTGGATCAGTCAAAATGCCGGAGCATCTTTGCCTGTTCGTGATGCAATAGACAATTATATGGTTGAAGAACTTATTTCACTTGGTACAAAGGGCGCATTGATCAACGGGGAATCTGAGTTGGGACTTCCAAATAATGTTGGACTTTTATTCAAAGGGAACAAATACCCCGATGCAGACGGCGATGGAATACCTGACTTTTGGGAAGATAACAACGGGTTAAATAAAAATAATCCGGAAGATGCATTACTTATAGCAGATAATGGTTATCTGAATATTGAGAATTATATAAATAGTATTGACGGCCCAGCCCCGTATGTGAAATATCCGAGCCATTTACAGGTTTCTGCTGTTTCAAAAGAATCGATCTCATTAAGATGGAAAAATAATGCAGACGAGTCAACTGCCATTATCCTGGAAATGTCAACAGATAATGTAGCCTTTACGCCTGTTTCTTTAGCTACGGATGTTACTGCTTATACATTTGAGGGGCTTACTTCAAATACTCCCTATTATTTCAGATTGAAAACAATAAATGGAGAGGTAGAGTCTTTATACACGGATATTTTGGAAATCAAAACCAATGGAGAAGCTGCTCCTCCTGTGGCCTCAGTCAATCCTGTCCCCGGGGATGGGAGTACGACTCCATCTTACAGCAGAGTTGCCCTTTCCTGGGAAAACTATACAGGAAACTGGGGTGGCGAGCTGACATATAGTTTATACATTGGTAACTCTCCGGATGCCTTAGAACTGATTCAGTCAGGGATGACCGATACGGAATATGCAATGGAAGTAAGGTCAAATACGACTTATTATTGGCGGGTGGATGCTAAAAACGATCTGGGAGAGAGTCAGGGAGCTGTATGGTCATTCATTTCCGGTGTGAAACCCAAACGGACTAAAGTTGCTTACTACTCTTTCAACCAATCGGAAGGAAATAGCCTGGAAAATGAGTATGGACCAAATGCATCAGCACGGGAGTTTTCGCCTGTATGGATTTCGGGGATAATAGAGAATGCGGTAGAATTTCCGGGAACAAATAGTTCCGGATTCGTGCAAGAACATTACGATGACATTACGCTTGGAAATGAATCTTTCACTGTTGAATTCTGGTTTAAATCTACAGGTGGAGAAGTAGATTGGTATCTGCTTCATAAAGGAAGTCATGTAAAAGACTCTTATGAAGGCGCTACAGGAAAATGGTTTGGAGTTCAATATAATAAGATAGGTAAGAATGACCGTTTTACATGGGGAATAGATGACGATAAAACAAAATCGGATTTAAATGTCTCTTCTGCCAGTAAGTATTTTAATGATGAATGGGTACATGCTGTTTGCATACGTGATATAGAAAGTAAAAAGTTGTTCGTATACCTGAACGGTGAATTGGCAGGTAGTAAAAATGATGGTACAGGGGATATTGGCACAAATGAGAATATGGCAATAGGTAATTGCAATTCAAATTATGAAAATGCTTTCAGGGGATTGATGGATGATTTGTCTATCTATCAAGGCGCATTATCAGCAGAAGAAGTACAGGATAACTATCAGGAAGGAATTGCCACCCGTGTTGAAAAAGTGACAAATGATCAGGGAGTATTAATGGTTTATCCGATGCCGTTTATAAAAGAATTCAATGTAATGTTGAATGATGCATGTAACGGGTGGGCGAAAGTTATTATCTCTGATATGTCCGGAAGGATAGTATATACAAATGAAGCAATGGTGCAGAATAGGGTAATGAATATTTCCGGTCTTTCTTATTTGAGAAAAGGATATTATGTATGCACGATCGAATGCAGCAACGGAACTACATCTGTAGTGAAGATTATAAAATAAGAACCTGTTTAAAATCCCTACACAAAGTTTAAACAGGCTCTAAGACTTAGGCTTTATATTAAACTATTTATGTATGAAAAACAAAAGACTTTTTATTAATTTTTTCTTCTTGATGACCTTTTTGGTTGGCTCCCTTAAGGCGCAGGCCCCCCAGCAGGAGATTTTGAATCGTGGTGGAGTGGCAGTAAATACTAGTGAAGGCGTTTTTGTTAGTTGGCGCTACTTAAGTACGGATACGAAAGAGACATCTTTCGACCTTTATCGTGATGGTGTGAAAGTTAATAATAACCCCATCAGCACGGTAACCAACTATTTGGATACCTCCGGCACTATGGCTTCGAAATATGTAATTAAAACACTTACCGGAAGCGAAGTTACAGAATCGTCATCCGAAATTGCAGTGTGGGAGAATCCATATTTACGTATACCGTTGCAACGTCCGGAAGAAGGTATTACCCCGCCTTATACAGTTACTAACGATAAAAAGGTAGAAAGCTATCCTGATGGTCAGGCATATACTTATACTCCAAACGATTGTAGTGTAGGAGATGTAGACGGTGACGGCGAATATGAAATCATCGTGAAATGGGATCCTTCTAATGCCCGTGACAACTCTCATGGCGGGTTTACAGGAAATGTATATCTTGATTGCTACAAACTGGATGGCACTTATCTCTGGCGTGTAGACTTGGGTAAAAATATCCGTGCAGGCGCTCATTATACTCAATTTATGGTTTATGATCTGGATGGAGACGGAAAGGCCGAAGTTGTTTGTAAAACAGCTCCCGGCACTATAGATGGATTGGGGGAAAAAGTAATTATGGGCACAGATGACCCCGATGCAGATTACCGGAATTCAAGCGGTTATATATTGAGCGGACCTGAATATCTGACCGTATTCAACGGAGAAACAGGCGGCGAAATTACAACAGTTGCTTATAATCCTCTCCGTGAAAAGATAGGCGACTGGGGAGATAGTTATGGAAATCGTGTAGATCGTTTTCTTGCTTGTATAGCTTATCTGGATGGAATTCATCCCAGCGTGGTAATGTGCCGTGGATATTATACACGTGCCGTATTGGTTGCTTATGATTTTGATGGAACAAACCTGAAGCAAAAATGGATACACGATTCTGCAAAGAGCGGACAGGGAGCATACGGAGAAGGTGCCCACAGTCTTGCAGTAGGTGATGTCGATAATGACGGCTTTGATGAGATTGTATATGGTGCAAGTGTTATTGACCATGATGGTTCTTTGCTTTACCGTACAGGTTTTGGTCATGGGGATGCTTTGCATTTATCAGACTTGGACCCGGACATAGAGGGTTTGGAGATATTTATGCCCCATGAAAGTAAAACCGCTCCATACGGATATGAAATGCATATGGCAGCTACAGGAGAAGTAATTTTCGGAGAAAAGACCGGTACTGATGTCGGGCGCGGTATATCGGCTGATATTGATCCGGATCATCGTGGCTCAGAATCGTGGTCTACGGCAAATAGCAATGTGTATAATTGTAAGGGTGAAATAATCTCCAGTAGCAATCGTCCTTCTGTAAACTTCCGGATTTATTGGGATGGTGACTTACAGGATGAATTGCTGGATGGAACCGTAATTTCCAAATGGGATGGTACAAGGGCAAATACAATGGTAGATCTTAGTAAATATCATAAAGCTTCCTCTTGCAATTCCACTAAAAAGACTCCTAACCTGAGTGCGGATATTTTGGGAGATTGGCGTGAAGAAGTAATTCTTTGGGATGGCAATACAAGTTCTCACCTTTTGGTATTTACCACTACCATACCAAGTGATTTTCGTGTACCTACGCTTATGCACGATCATATATATCGTATGAGTGTGGCATGGCAAAATGTAGCTTATAACCAGCCTCCCCATCTTGGATATTATCTGGCAAATACAGATACAGAATCTGCCCGTTTTATCAGAAATGGGGAGGGAAGCCTTAACCAGTCGGTTGAAATAGGAAAATCCATAGAACCTATATCTTATAAATGGGTAAATGCTGCTGATGTACAAATCACAGGATTACCGGAAGGAATAGCGGTCAGTAGAAATATGGATGAAATGTCTTTTACCATATCAGGAATTCCCACACAAATAGGAGAATTTGATTATAGTGTGCAAACCATTGGTGGTTTGACAGAAGCTTCCTTGAAAGGGACAATAAAAGTAAAGGAACAGACCGTTTTAATTCCGGTTGCTCATTTCGCTTTTGATGAAACCACCGGAAGCTTTGCGGAAAACCAGATAAATGGACATGCCGAAGCCGTAGGGTTTACACCGGAATGGGTAGAAGGTATAAAAGGAAATGCATTACAACTACCTGCTGATCCTGCTGACAGAAGGATGGTGCAGGCTCATTATCCGGAATTTACATTTGGAAGTGAAGATTTTAGTTTTGAGGTTTGTTTCCGTTCCGGGGGAGGAAATTCTGTTGATTGGTATCTCGTGCATACCGGTAGCCATGCGAAAAACGCAGATACAGGTGCAACGGGCAAATGGATAGGATTGCAATATAAAAACGAAAAGCTGACTTTTGGGATTGATGATGATGTAAAGAAAAGCAATATTGATGTATCCGCAGCAGCATATTTCAATAACGAGTGGACACATGTAGTTTGTGTACGCGATACAGAGAATAAAGAATTAAAAATATACGTCAACGGTAAGTTAGCCGGTAAGACTACAGATCAAACCGGAGATATTTCTCAAACAGAAGATTTAGTGATCGGGAATTGTAATGTCAACTTCAATACTCCATTCCATGGGGCACTGGATGAATTGAAATTTTACAAAGGTGCCATGACTGAAGAAATGGTGAAAGAACGTTATCAGGAATTATTAACAACTTCTGTAGAAGAGGATAAGGAAATATCATTCGTACAAGTGTATCCTGTTTTATTTGAAGATCAGATTACTTTAAAGTTTGATTATGATTCGTCTCAAAATGTAAATATCAATCTTTATTCTGTTTCGGGAATGAATGTATATAATCGGAATTATAAGATTGACGGTCATGAAAATATAATTTTAAGTGGTTTGGAGTATTTGCCGGATGGAATGTATACATTGATAATTGAAACACCGACAGCGAAAATGGTAAGGAAAGTGGTGAAGTAGGAATTGTTTCTGGTAATATGGAAGCATGAAATGCTTTGCCTTATATATTCCCCAACTTCATATAGCTGGGGATATATTTAAATACAGTTAATAGTGTATTGTTATTTTCTCTCTAGTGTGTTATATTATTCTTTATATATTTGAAGAATATCAGAAATAGAAAAGTAAGTTATTGAAAATCAGAATGTGCGTGTAGTTAGATTGACAGGGCGGTTATGGATAAGTTACGGTTAAGTAACTATAAACCACAATGTTTTGCACTACTTCAAATAACTTAGTACAAAGATAATCAATACTCCGGGATTATTGTCAAAAACACTCGACCTTTTATTCTTAATGTGTTCTCGTAAAGACCAGCAGTTATCCGATATTGTCGCATAATATATGGAGCGTATGGGCTTGGTTGAACAACTATATATCGTTTTCAAGCATACCGACATCCGAGATGTGACGATAACCGAGTATCTGGAGAAAGAGTACGGACTACATCCGGCTAAAGGGTTGATAAATCCCGGTATGATAGATAAATATATAAATCAGCAATATATATTTCGACAGAGGACACAAATTATTCAAATATCACCCTTATTAATCTCTTTCGGTTTTTCTCTGAATTCTACAGGAGCCAAACCTGTATAATTTCTGAAATACCTGGCGAAATAAGATGAATTCGGGAAATTTAATTCATCGGATATTTGCGAAATATTCTTGTCAGTTGATTGCAGCATAATTTTGGACTCTCTTATTACGAACTCGCATATCCAAAACCAGGGAGTCTGGCCTGTTACTTTTTTGACTATTTTAGTCAGATGCCGGGGAGATATATTTAGCTTATCCGCATAAAATTCAGGTTTTCGTTCCTTGCGATAAAAATTGTGTAACAATCCTAAGAAATCATCAGCAATCTGTTCCTGACGTGTAGATTTTACATTGATAACCTGCTTTGAATAAAGAAAAGTAACCTCGGCAATGATTATATACAAACTGGCTTTGAGCATATCTATTCTCAAAAGATACCCGTCGTCCTCATATTTCTCATATAACTGCATCGTATTGCGGTAATATTCTTTTATCAATTTAAAATTTTCCTTATCCAGACTAAGGCAAGGAAACATATCCATTTTGTCTGCTGTATGAGGTTTCAGTAAGAGGGGAAAATCTGCCATAAAATCAAGGTTGAAAGCAATATATTCGTAACTGAACTCCCCCGAAGGTTCTGTGATGGTATAAGATTGTAGTGGTACAATAGATATCAGCATCCCACGCCTGGCACTATATTCTTTGTTATTAGTCTTAACAACAGCTTTTCCCGACAAAATAAGGATAAAGACAAGCCCATGTTCAGGTCTGAAAGGGGTATGGGTTTCCATATCGACACTCCCTGAAATCGAAAAATTTTGCCCGATATATCTGTTTATGGTTTCATTCATCATAATCCGTGACCTTAATTTATGCGAAGATACAAAAAAGTCACATAAGGTCGAAAGGCGAGTATATATGAACGATGCAGTTCAATTTATTATCCGGAGCTTTGCAACAGTAAAAATTCATAATCATTAATCAGGAGGATTTGAAATGAAAACCATTAGTAATTTTTTAATGAGCCTGTTGTTCCTGGTAATTACAGGTTTTGGAGTGCTCCCTGCATCGGCGCAAAATGTATCGCATGGCCAGCAAGGAAAAATTGATGTGCATCAGCATTTTGTTCCGGATGTCTATCGAAAGGCATTAATAGAGGCAGGCCTTGAAAAGCCGGATGGGTTACCTATACCCGTTCCGGCATGGAGTGAAACAGAGGCCCTCTCCGCAATGGATAAAGCCGGTATAGATTTCGGATACCTGTCCATTTCTTCACCTGGTGTTAACTTTGGTGATAATACCGCCGCCCGAACATTAGCACGACAGGTCAATGAAGAAGGTTCCCGACTGGCAAAAACTTACCCTGACCGTTTCGGATTCTTTGCTTCCTTACCATTACCTGATGTAGACGGAGCAGTAGCAGAGGCGGTATATGCGTTGGATAAACTTGGCGCTGACGGGGTGATACTCCAAAGCAATTCTTTCGGTATGTATCTGGGTGATGAAAGACTCGAACCTCTATATGCAGAATTAAATCGCCGTCAGGCTGTCGTTTTCGTACATCCCACCTCACCCCGCACCTCATGTGGTTGTGATGTAGCCGGAGAATTGTCATTGGGTTACCCGACAACAATGATCGAGTTTTTCTTCGATACTTCTCGTTCTATCACAGATATGGTGTTGTCCGGTACGTTGGATAAATACCCGAATATGCGTGTTATCGTTCCGCACGCCGGCTCCGTATTGCCAATGGTGGCTTCCCGTGTAGACCTGTTCGGAAAGAAGTTCTTTAACAAGTCTACCTCGATGCATGATGCCTTACGCTCTTTATACTATGACCTTGCGGGTATGCCATTACCTGATATGCTACCGGCATTGCTTAAAATTACCGATGCGTCTCATATATTATATGGCAGCGATTTCCCGTTTACACCCATAGAGGAAATAGAGCAATGGGCAGACAGGCTCGACAGGACAACTCAACTGAATGACGGTGAACGGACGCAGGTTATGCGTATCAATGCCGAGCAGTTATTCCGTACGAACAACCAACCTATAACGGCTCTGACAGGGGTTTACCTGATAGACGGAACGGGTAAACAACCTATTGAGAATGCAACAATACTTATCGAAGGCGACCGGATAACTGCCGTCGGGCAAGACCTTATCATTCCAACCCATGCGCAGATAATAAATCTGCCGGGTAAAACAGTTATGCCAGGATTAATAGATGCGCATGTACATATGGGAGCGCAGATTAAGATCGGCGATGTGAGGGAAACCCGTCTCGGAGGAGGAGAAAGACTCATCTTCGGCGGAAAGGATTTTACGGATAATTATCGTGAAGCGCGTGAAACTTCATTGGCTTATGGAATTACAACCACACGTAGCGCGGGTGATTTTTTAAACGATATATTGGCTTTGAAGGAAGATACCGGACAAGGTAAAGTGCGTGGGCCTCGCATTGTTGCCGGAGGGCCGAGCTTCCAGCAGCCAGGGGGACATCCCGGCTCAACTGTATGGGGCGACGATCCTCTTACAATTCAGGAAGCCGCACGCAGGCCGGTTACAACAGAAGAAGCGAGAAGAATGGTTTCAGACCTTGCAGCTAAAGGCGTTGATTTTATTAAGATTATCATCAGTGATACACGCCTTGGTATGGAAAGGAACCCTAAGTATAAGCTACCCTGGAACATTATTGATGCGATAACAGACGAGGCTCATCGTCATGATCTTATTGTAGTTGCCCATATTGAGAATGCAGCAGATGCCCGGAGAGCTATTCAGGCAGGAATTGATGATATTGAACACCTCTTTTTGCATGGCGATAATGCTTCAATAGATTACGATGCTTATGATGAAGTCTTCCGCCTTATGGTGGAAAATGGCACATACCTGACACCTACAATGATTGTTAGCGCAACAGGGCTGCGGCCAATAGAAGAAATAGACATGTCGGCATTGACCTATGGAAACAAGCTGATTCGCAGGGCTTTTGATGCAGGTGTTAAAATAGCAGCCGGCACCGATGCAGGAGCGCCTGAGCTGGCGCATGGCTGGGCGCTCCATGCCGAACTGGCATTAATGGTAAACGACCAGGGTATTCCTGCATTGGAGGCAATTAAATCGGCGACATCAACCAATGCCGGATTGCTGGGAAAATCAGCAGACCTCGGAACCGTTGCACCCGGAAAGCTGGCCGACCTGCTTATTATTAATGGGAATCCACTAAACGATATTACAAATACAACCCATATTAAAATGGTTATTCAGGGTGGACAAGTAGTGGTTGATAACCGTTAAATAATCAGGCTTTTCAGAACCGTATGCAATACACCATACGGTTCTTTATTGTTAAATATAAAATTTCAGAAATATGTTACACATTAAAAATAATAAAGAATATAGCAGAGATAATTGTCTTATTATAAACAGTATAATGCGGAGAATGATTGCAACGTGGATTCCGGTTGCCCTATTTTCATTGGTCTTAATGACAGGTTGTGCAGGTAAAGCAAATAATTCCGGCAATATACCCTACGCAGTTCCACCCGAAGGTATTAAAAACTGGCTTTCCGATCATCCATTCAATCTTGTCAAATATTCTTTGCCTGACAACATACTGGAAGAAGAAACATTTATTCCCATGAGAGACGGAATAATGTTAGCTGTTACTGTATTTAGGGAAAAAAACGGTATTCCTGTTCCTGTTATCACTACAGCTACCCCTTATGGAAAAGATAATTTCGATCAATGGGATTTATTTCGAGACCCGCCTATAGGAACAGTTCCGGGAGGAGGAGGTTTTTATATGGGGAATGTTCGAATTTCCGACCGAACTCCTTTTGAAGCTCCTGATCCTGGTTTTTGGGTGCAAAATGGATATGCTGTAGTATTGGTAGACCTTCCTGGATTCGGTAAATCGGAATCGAATCCCGAGGCAAATATCAGTCACCACGATAGATGGATAGATATAATGGAATGGATTGAAAAACAGCCGTGGAGTACCGGAAAAGTCGGAATGAGCGGAGTATCCGCACTTGCTGCCACCCAGTGGATTGCAGCTATGTCTCCGGCCCCGGAACAATTAAAGGCAATTATCGCTTGGGAAGGAATGAATGAAACAGGCCCGGGTGGAGGATATGGCGGCATTCCGGAGAAAAATTTCGGCCCATGGGTATCAAAAGATTTGCGTGGCCCGTCCATAAACCATAAAACTGCCGAGCCTGAACCAGGCCCGGACGAATGGCATTTCAATATCTCAACAATAGAAGTTCCCGCCTTAATATGCGCAAGTTTTTCCGATCAGGAGTTGCATACATGGGATACGTTCGATGCATTTACCCGGATTAAGTCAGAAGATAAATGGCTTTATAATCACCGCCGACAGAAATGGGAGGTGTACTATGGAGAAGAAGGTCTTGCTTTACAGAAGCGCTTTATGGATAAATATCTGAAAGGTGATGATAATGCAATGGATAGCATTCCTCCTGTTCGCTTAGAAATAAACGAAAACCGTTTCGACTATAAGGTGGTTGAGGTAGCTGATTGGCCTGTACCGGATACTGAATACAGAAAATTGTATCTGAATGCCGCTACAAATACTTTAACATCAAATCCTCTTATGCAGTCAGCTACCTCCACCTTTAGTTCATCTCCTATTGGAGATTCGTCAAACCGTGCTTTATTTGATTATACTTTTAGCCAGGATATGGATATTGTCGGTTATATGGCATTAAAATTATATATAGAAATTATAGATGCCCATGATGCTGATTTATTTGTTGGAGTGGAAAAGATAGATAAAAGTGGTGATAAAGTTTATTTTTTCAGTAGCTCAGGCGGGAATGCTAACGGCCCTGTATCAAGGGGATGGCTCCGCGTGTCAAAGCGCGAACTAAATACTGAGCGCTCCACGCCATGGCGACCTGTGTTGTCTATGCAGGATAGCAAACCGTTAAAACAGGGTGAAATTGTTGAAGTAAACATACCTATAATGCCATCGGGGACTACATTTCGGACAGGAGAAACCCTGCGTCTTGTTGTACAGTCCTGGTCTGCACCTGGTCAATGGGAAGGTGGGGAGACTCGTGATTGGGACACTCTACCAGCTACGATAAAATTGCATACTGGCGACAACTGTAATTCACATCTTCTTATTCCTGTGGTGTCTTTTTCACATACGAAACTTTTTCACCATTGATTGCCCACTGAGCTCATGTCCGGTTTATAGCATGACTTTCTAAAACCATCTGCACAACATTGAAAAATCATCTGCATCATTTCAAAAAGTTCCCCGCATGATTTTTTTGTCCGATTTGCAGGCGTTAAATAAAGTACCTGCCTCCGTTAAACGGAAAGGGTGTCTCCATTAAACGGAAGCACCCTTTTTATTAAACAACGAGGGGGCTTTTGTTAATCGAAAAATAGGGCAGGTAACTTCCCTGAACTACTTACGCCGTTACCTCATCAAAATGCACCTGTGCCCAGTCGATCATCTGTTGAATCACGGGCATCAGTCTGTTTCCCGTTTCTGTCAACGAATACTCCACACGTGGCGGAATCTCCGCGTATGCTTCCCTGATAACCAGATGATCCTGTTCCAGATGCTTCAACGTATTAGTCAGCATCTTGTGGGAAATATCAGGAATGGCCATCATCAATTCTTTATAACGCATCTTGCCGCCAGCTCCCAACGAACAAAGTACCAGCAAAGACCATTTATCACTTATACGCCCCAACACATTCCTTATCGGACATGTGGGATATTTCAAATCCAATTCTCTCATGTTCATTTATATTTATAACATATTGCAAAATTACAAATAATCTCCAAAAGAGAGTAACGAATTAAATGTATCATTATAACTTGTTTCGTTTTGTATTCATAATAAATCTTAAATCCAAAATTATAATTAGCTGACAATCAATATTACTAACCTATGGAGTGAGTTAGAAACCTGCTTGCACGGGATATGTGCCTGTTCTACCTTTGCATCATCAATAAATCATTAAACGAATAAAGTCATGAAAAAAAGCATTCTATTGGCAGTTATCATTTTATTGACAATATCAGCCAGCGCACAAAGTAAGTTTGAAGCAAAAGACTTCGGCAGTTTCAAACTCCATTCATACGTTACAGCCGATCCACTGGGCGATATGAGTTACATTATAGAAGGAAAGAATTCCGTAGTTGTACTTGAACCCGCAGCTTTTCTTGATAATATCAAAGAATTTGGCGACTACCTGAACAAACTCAATAAGCCGGTAGAAAAAGTAATAGCCAATTATCACGCCGCAGGTTTTAGCGCACACGACCATTCTAAATTTATAATGATTGAAGGAATGCCCCAGTTTGTTCAGGATGACATCTACAAAGGCATGATGTCGAACTTTGCAGCCGGATTCGGTGATAAGATAGATTTAAGCGAGTTTGTGCCCGCAGCTACCGTAGGAAGGAATGCGATGGAGAAATGGGCAGGTGTAACCTTTAAATTCTCTCCAGGTGCGACATCTGACTTCCCTGCTGCCAGCATACTTATCGGAGGTAAAGTATATTACACTCATTTCACCCCTGCCTCAAACATGCACATGGGCGCTCTTCAAATCACCGGCCGCGACGCTGTTGACGCTCAACTTGCCGAACTCCGGAAAGCAAAAGCATCGGGCGCAAGCACATTCATTGGTGGGCATGGCGCAGGAACAGCTGACATCAATGCGGTAAACTTCCAGATTGATTATCTGAAAAAGGTAAAGGAAACAATGGAACAAATCAAAACAGGCGACGAGTTTGTTTTAATGATGCGGAAATCTTATCCCGGTTTGGCAGGCGAAGACAACCTGAGTGCCGTTGCCGCCAATCTGTACAAATAAAAATCATCAATAAAAAATATTTAAATCAATAAAAAAAGAAAATTATGAAAGTAGCAGTAATTGGAACAGGAAATGTAGCACAAGCGTTGATAAACGGATTCATCAGCGAAGGCTACGAACTGAAAGTTGGTTCACGCAATAGCAGTAAAGACAATGAGAACGTTGCGAAGCTTAAAGAAGCACATAGTAATATTGATGTTGTAAGTTACCAGGAGGCAGTAGAATATGCGGAGCTGGTGGTATTACCCGTACCGGGAGCATCTTTGATAAATGTAATCAGCGAAATCGGTACAGATAAATTCGACGGAAAGATTGTTTGGGATATCACCAATGCGTTCTCTGCAGAAGCACCCGCGAATGGTGTAATCAAACTGATTACAACTCCCGGAGAATCGCTTGCCGAAAAGGTTCAGAAACTTCTACCTTCTGCCCATGTAGTAAAGGCAATGAATACCGTAGGTGCACATCTGATGTACAAGCCCACATTGGGCGAAAGCGGAACCATTTTTCTTGCAGGGAATGAGGATAAAACAAAACAAGTTGTAGCATCCGTTGTTAAAAAATTCGGTTGGGATTCGTATGACGCAGGTAAGATCGAATCTTCACGCGCTTTGGAATATATGGGACAACTGTATGTTGCACAGGGTATTCTAAATAATGGATGGAACTCGACATTCAAATATGTGAAGTGATATTTTCATGACTATTTAAATTTAAGAGCCTGTTTGAGTAATTCATGCAGGCTTTTAATCCATTGACGTACCCGTCATTTAAGTGTGTTGATTATCATTAAGCCCCACCTCTGAAAAATCATCTGCACAACTTTTTAAAACCATCTGCATCATTTCAAAAAATCATCTGCATCATTTTTTAGCCGGTTTTGCAGCCGTTTAATAAACTACCCATCTCCATTAAACGGAAAGGGTATCTCCATTAAACGGAAGCACCCTTTTTATTAAACAACGAGGGGGCTTCTTTTGTCCATTGCCGGGGGGGCAACCCCCCGGAACCCGAAAGGGATGAATAATATTATTCCTCTGCGGGTTTTAACCCCAACTGTATAGGCTTCGGGGCTAAAGCCCACAAAAGAATAGGCCATGCCTATAATCTTTTAATCCGGGGGTTGCCCCCCCGGCAATGGATAGATAAGAGTTGACCCCCTCCGGCAATCGAAGATCGGCATTAGCTTTCTTTTCGTAAAACATTTGCCTATATCGGCAAAATTCATTATATTTGTTTGATTTTACCGATATCTTTTACCGGTAAAAGCAGCTTATTAAGTATAAAATATGAAATATATCTCCGTCGGCAGGTTTGCAAAGAAATGGGATTTACCCGAAAGAACTGTCCGCAACTATTGCGCTACCGGTAAAATAAAGGGTGCTTTCCTGACTGGTAAAACGTGGAATATCCCCGAAGATGCGACCATCCCCGAAAAAGGTAAAAGCAAGAAATTCAGTGATAATCCTCTACTGAATATCCTGAAAGAGCAAAAGGATATGAAACTTAAAGGTGGCATTTATCATCGCACACAGGTTGATTTAACCTATAACTCCAACCGGATAGAGGGAAGCAAACTGACGCAGGAGCAAACCCGCTTTATTTTTGAAACCAATACAATAGGAATTACGGGCGAAACCATCAATGTAGATGATATCATTGAAACCAACAATCACTTTCGTTGCATCGACCTGATAATTGAAAAAGCAAAAACTAAACTCACAGAGCCGTTTATAAAAGAGCTTCATTTTATCCTCAAATCCAGTACGTCTGACAGCCGTAAGGATTGGTTTCGCGTGGGCGAATATAAAAAACTTCCCAATGAAGTGGGCGGAATGGACACCTGCCCGCCTACGGAAGTACACCAACGGATAAAAGAATTACTCAATAACTACCATGCCAAAAAGCAGAAAACCATAGAGGATATTATCGGTTTTCATCACGATTTTGAATGTATCCACCCCTTTCAGGATGGCAACGGGCGTGTGGGACGTCTGATTATGTTTAAAGAATGTCTGGCGAATAACGTTGTGCCTTTTATTATTGATGAAGAGTTGAAATGGTTTTATTACCGGGGATTGCAGGAATGGGATAAGGCTCCGGGGTATTTGATAGATACGTGTCTGACGGCGCAGGATAAGTATAGGGTTGTGTTGGAATATTTTAAGATTGATGTCTGAAACCTTTTATGATAAAGGAAGGCGGCATGAAGCCTACCCTTCTTTATCCATTGCCGGGGGTTAATTCAAAAGTCCTTTACTTTTTTGTTGTAAACACACAAAAAGTCCTTTGTTTTTTTGTGTATTTGCATGGAAAGTCATTATACTCTGGGATGTTTCCAAGCCATTAACAACCCTTCTTCATCCATTGCCGGGGGTTGAAACCCCCGGCAATAGATAAAGAGAAGATAGAAGAGTGAATAATGCGTTATGTACTGCATTCATCATGTTTTAATTCTTCCATCGACATGTAGGGCTCTTGTTACACCTGTACCCCTGTAAAATCAACTGTACGCTTTAAAACGGTATTGCGACGGTGAACAACCCGTATGTTTCTTAAAAAACTTTCCAAAAGTAGATTGGTCTGCAAAATAGAGAGCATCCGAGACCTGCTGAATATTCATATCCGGTTTACGCAACAGTAGCTTCGCTTCGGTTACAATAGCATGGTTTATCCATTTCACGGCAGAACGGCCACTGAACGCCCGCATCACTTTAGAAAGATGATCGGGCGTTACATTTAGCTTCCCGGCATAAAACGCCACTTCGTGCTCTTGCCTGCAATATTCGTTCAAAAGTTGCCGGAACCGGAAAGCAATACTTTCATTGGTTCCCATTTCGGCCAGTTCTTTTCCATATCTTTTCCATGTTCCGTTATCCAGTTCGAGTATCAGGCTTGATAATTCGTTACGTATGATCTGCTCACGGTATAAATGGCCTTTATCGGTAATATATCTTTTCATACGACTGATAATATCCAGGATATTCTGCGTTTCGTATGGGTCGAGATGCTGTGCGGGGAATGCCCGTTTAGCTTGCCCGGCCCCTTTGGGAAGCTGGCCTATCAGCGGTGTGATAACCTCCGAAAGCAGGTTGCGCGAAAACATGATATGGTATCCCTGAAACCCTCCGGAAAAAGAAATGTTCTCGATAATATCTTCTGCGATAACTTCCAGTACCATATCTTTCTTCAGGACGTATGAAATATAATCAAGGTCGATTTTCATTTCTCCCTGCAATGCCAATATAACCGAGTGGGCTTCCAGTCGCATAGGTTGAAAATCTACCACTTCTCTTTTCGGCATATTTTTATCGTCCAGTTCAACGATAATCAAATCGTCTCCGAAAGTCTCCTGCGGGAATATCCTGCCGATAAATTCTCCCAGACTAAGGTCGAGTATTTCTTTCATTACATCTGCTCTATTTGAAAGATACAAAGATAGTCATCCTGAAGAAATGACGGTAATAACCCATGAAATATTGATAAATATTGTTTTTTATTCACAAATACAATTTGCATGACGGATATAAACGAATATTGGACGGATTAAACTAAGCCGGTTTCCGCGATTAACACAGAACTTTGCAGTAAGTAATTTAAAATACGGAACAAATGAAACGGGAACATATACTCCGCACAGCAACAGACCTTTTTACCCGGTATGGGATAAAGGGTATCAGCATGGACATGATATCCGGCTCGCTGCATATCTCCAAAAAAACGCTTTACGATTATTTCAGCGACAAAAACGAACTCGTCCGTGAATGTATGAAATCTCAAACAGTGAGTTATAAGGAACGGGTCGTACGGGCAGAGGCCGAAGCAGAATCACTATTGGATGCAGTATTTATGCTCAATATGGAGCTGTACAGGCAATCGGTAAAATGGAGCCCTGCATTTTTCAGGGACATGGAGCAATATCCCGAAGCGGTAGGGGTATATGAAGAATATGTGTCATGGGTTCGGGAGAAGTATGTTCAGCTACTCACAAAAGGAACTGACGAAGGATTATTCCGCAGCAATACAGATCAGAACGTAATCATAAACTTCTTTCGCGAACAACTGAAAAACGCCGGCGAAAAACAATACTCCGACGATATGGAGCAGCCGGATATCTACGCAATGACAATTCTTACTTTTTTGTCCGGCATTGCTACCGATAAAGGCCGTAGGGAGATAGACAGTTACATTCCAAAGCAATTCAGATCTTACAATTATAAAATCAAGAATCATGGTTAAAAAAACAATTACGGGGTCATTTGCGATCTCTTTGGCGGTTATGTGCATAATGGCCGCCTCGTGTAACCGGAATACACAGTCGAATACCGGAAACGATGAATATAAAGTTATGGAGATAGCTTTGACAGACAAATCTCTTTCGACAAGTTATTCCGCAAGTGTCAGGGGTAAACAGGATGTGGAGATACGTCCACAGGTGTCCGGGCTTATTACGGAAGTAGCCGTAACCGAAGGGCAAAAAGTCAGCAAAGGACAAACGCTGTTTATCATAGACCAGGTAGCTTACCGGGCTGCGCTCGAAACGGCCGTGGCTAATGTAGAGGTGGCACAGTCCAATGTAGCCACTGCACAACTTACCGCCGACAGTAAAAACGAACTTTACGCGCAAAACGTGGTGTCCGAATACGAAATGATAACCGCGCAGAACTCGCTTAAAAGTGCCCAGGCGCAACTGGCGCAGGCTAAGGCGCAGGAGGTCAACGCCCGGAACGATCTTTCCTATACCGTTGTCAAAAGCCCGTCGGACGGTGTGGTCGGCACCCTGCCTTACCGCGTGGGCGCTTTGGTAAATTCGGCTATTACCACACCTCTTACAACCGTTTCCGACAATGAGAAGATGTACGTTTATTTCTCCATGTCGGAAAACCAGGTACTTGCCCTGTCGCAGCAGAACGGTTCGCTTGAGGGGGCAGTCAATGCGATGCCGCAAGTGGAACTGCGGTTGAATAACGGCAGTGTGTATGCCGAAAAAGGACGGATAGAGAGTATTAGCGGTGTTATAGACCCGAACACCGGTTCGGTAAGTGTCCGTGCCGTATTCCCGAATAAAGACAGGATACTGCTCAGTGGCGGTTCGGGGAATGTGATTTTCCCTTATGACCGCGCGGATGTGATTGTTATTCCGCAAGCCGCTACATTCGAGATACAGGACAAAGTATATGTCTATAAGGTGATAGACAACACAACGCAATCTACTGAAATAACAGTGTTCCCGGTAAACGACGGGCAGGAATATATCGTAGAATCGGGATTGGTTGCCGGAGATATCATTGTGGCCGAAGGCGCCGGATTGCTCCGTAACGGCACCCGGATCACTCCGAAATCTTTAACGAAAGGAGAATAAGCCATGAAACTGAAAACATTCATTGACCGGCCGATACTTTCGGCTGTCATATCCATAGTAATCGTATTGGTCGGTGTCATCGGTCTGACATCGCTACCGATAGAGCAATACCCCGATATCGCAACCCCAACCATACAGGTTTCGGCAACCTATACGGGGGCAAATGCGGAAACGGTGCAAAACAGTGTGATCGTTCCGTTGGAAGAAGCCATCAATGGCGTGGAAGATATGCTTTACATGACTTCTACTGCCAGTAATATGGGAACAGCCACGATTTCCGTATATTTTAAACAGGGCACAGACCCCGATATGGCTACGGTAAATGTGCAGAACCGTGTGTCGAAAGCAACCGGACAGCTTCCGTCGGAAGTAACCCAGATCGGTGTTTCGGTCAGCAAGCGGCAATCGAGCATGATACAGATATTTACCATGTACAGCAGCGATGATGCATACGACGATATTTTTATATCCAACTATCTTAAAATAAATGTCATTCCGCAGATTCTTCGCATCAGTGGTATAGGCGAAGCATCGTGCCTCGGCCCCGATTACAGCATCCGGATATGGATGAAACCCGATGTGATGGCGCAATATGGCCTTGTACCCTCAGACATAGCCAAAGTGCTTTCCGAACAGAACCTCGAATCGCCGACAGGCTATCTGGGCGAGAACTCTAAAAATACATTTCTCTATACGATGAAATACCGGGGGCGGCTGGAGAAACCGGAAGAGTTCGAATCAATAGTCGTTCGTTCCCTGCCCGACGGAGAGGTACTTCTATTGAAAGATGTAGCGGACATCGAACTGGGAGCCGATAGTTATGAGAAAATCGGCGAAGCTAACGGACATCCGGGAGTGAACTGCATCGTATTCCAGACGGCAGGTTCTAACGCCAATGAGATTAATATACAACTCGACCAGTTGCTTGAAGAGATAGAACCAGACCTGCCCCCGGGGATGAAAGTTGCTAAAATTCTGAGTACTAAAGATTTTCTGGATGCTTCTATTGAAAATGTGATAGAAACGCTGCTGCTGGCTATTCTGCTTGTGGTGCTTGTAGTGTATCTGTTCCTGCAAAACCTGCGGGCCACGATGATACCGGCCATCGCCATAGTTGTATCTACATTAGGAACATTCGCCTTTCTTGCGCTGATTGGTTTCAGTATCAACCTGCTTACGTTATTTGCCCTGGTACTTGCCATCGGCACGGTGGTGGACAATGCCATCATTGTCGTGGAAGCCGTGCAGACCAAGTTCGACGAAGGTTACAAATCGTCTTATCTTGCTACAATAGACGGTATGGGCGGTATTACATCTGCTATCATTGTCAGCACGCTTGTCTTTATGGCAGTGTTCATTCCGGTGTCGTTCATGGGAGGAACATCTGGTGTATTCTTCCAGCAATTCGGCCTTACTATGGCCGTTGCAGTAGGTATATCGGCAATCAATGCGCTCACATTGAGCCCTGCCCTATGCGCTATCCTGCTGAAACCGAACCGGGAGGCTAACGGTGGAAAAAAAACATTCCAGGAGCGCTTCCGCACAGCATTCGACACTTCGTTCCATGCCTTGACAAAGCGTTATACTACCGGTTTGAAATTCTTTATGCGCCGCAAATGGGTAACGGTATTCGTTCTGGTCGGTTCCATAGCCGGGTTGGTTATCCTGATGAACGTAACTAAAAGCGGGCTTGTCCCGGAAGAAGATCAGGGAGTACTGTTTGTTTCGGTGAATACAGCCCCCGGAAGCACGGTTAATGAAACCGGGAAAGTTGCCGATAAAATAGAAGAACGTATCAGGACTATTCCGCAATTGGAAACTTATGGCAAGAATATCGGTTATGGACTGGGAACCGGACAAAGCGCCAGTACCGCATCCTTTTTTATCAGGCTGAAACCCTGGGATGAACGTAAAGGTTCAGAAAATAACAAAGATGCCGTAATGGCGGATATTTATAAAGCGACCGCAGACGTCAAGGATGCGCAGGTGTTCATTATGTCGCCTCCTATGATTGCCGGTTACGGAACAGGCAACGGCATCGATCTTTATGTGCAAGACAAAAAGGGAGGCGATCTGACCGACTTCTATAATGTTACGCAGGATTTTATCGCCCGCCTCAACGAGCGTCCTGAAATAGGCAGGGCATTCTCTTCTTTCAACGTTAATTATCCACAATATTTAGTGGAAGTGGATGCGGCAAAATGTAAACGCGCAGGGGTATCCCCTGATGAGGTATTGAATGTCATTTCGGGATATTATGGGGGTATATACGCTTCGAATATCAATCGCTTTTCTAAAATATACAAAGTGATGATACAGGCGTTTCCCGACGACCGGCTTGATACGCAATCGCTTGAAAATACGTTTGTTCGGGTGGAAGATAAAATGGCTCCGCTCAGCCAGTTCGTAACGCTAACCAAAGTGTACGGTGCGGAATCGTTGTCGAGGTTCAATATGTTCAACGCGATTTCGGTAAGCGGTATGCCCGCAGACGGGTATAGTTCGGTGGATGCGATCAATGCGGTAAGGGAGACGGCGGCACAATCGCTCCCCACCGGATACGGCTATGAGTTCGGTGGCATCACAAGAGAAGAAGCAGGCAGCACCAGCAATACGGTTATTATCATAGGCATTTGCATCGTGTTGATTTACCTGATCCTTTGTGCCCTTTATGAAAGTTTTCTTATCCCGGTAGTCGTGTTGCTTGCTGTGCCGATTGGACTGATGGGAAGCTTTTTCTTTACCAAGATTGCCGGGCTTGAAAATAATATCTATCTGCAAACCGGTGTAATCATGCTGATCGGACTACTGGCTAAAACAGCAATCCTGATTACGGAATACGCATCAAAGAGAAGGGCGGAAGGTATGGGAATCGCTCAGGCAGCACTAACGGCGGCGAAAGACCGTTTCCGTCCGATACTGATGACAGCGCTTACAATGATATTCGGACTCCTGCCACTGGTATTTTCCTCGGGAGTAGGAGCAAACGGTAATATTTCACTCGGTGTCGGTACGGTAGGCGGTATGTTTGTCGGTACGCTTGGACTATTGTTCATAGTCCCTGTACTTTTCACATTCTTCCAGATGATAGAAGAAAAGTTATCGCCATCAAAAGCACCAAAGAAACAAGCTAAAAAAATAGAGTCATGAGAAAAGTATTAATCATATTTGCCGTTGCTATTTCAGTGAGTAGTTGCGGTGTCTATAAAACATACACCCGTCCGGAGGTAGAAACGGACGGCCTGTTTGGCGAATCCATTGCGGCGGAAGAGACTTCGAGCATTGCATCGTTAAGATGGCAGGAATTGTTCACCGACCCGTATTTACAGAGCCTGATAGAGCAAGGGCTTGAAAATAATACGGATCTGCGCATTGCTTATCTCCGGGTTACAGAGGCGGAAGCCACCCTTCAGTCTTCACGACTGGCTTATCTGCCATCCGTGTCACTGACTCCACAGGGAACATTAAGCAGTTTCGACGGTCAAAAAACTACAAAAAGCTACCAATTAAACGCTTCGGCAAGTTGGGAACTGGATATCTTTGGCAAACTGACCAATGCCAAACGGGGAGCGGCAGCTTCGCTTGAACAAAGTGAAGCCTACCGTCAAGCGGTGCAGACACAGCTTATAGCAACAATCGCAAGCAATTATTATACATTATTGATGCTCGATAGCCAACTGGAAATTTCGGAGCGGACGGCCGAAAGCTGGAGCCAGACTGTCCGGGCCATGCAGGCTATGAAAAAAGCAGGGATGAGTAACGAAGCATCGGTGGCGCAGGCTGAGGCCAACAGACTTTCGGTTGAGGCATCACTGCTAACACTCCGTCAGCAGATTAACGAAACAGAGAATAGCCTTTCTACGCTACTCGGAAATACTCCGCAGCGTATAATACGCGGAGACCTCGATGAACAGCAGTTCCCTAAAGAATTGTCGGTTGGTGTTCCGTTACAGCTATTAAATAATCGTCCGGATATCCGTAATGCTGAAATGTCGCTGGCACAGGCATTTTATGCGACCAACGAAGCGAGGGCAGCTTTCTATCCAAGTATTACTCTAAGCGGATCAGCCGGTTGGACGAACAGCGGAGGCGGGGCAATATCCAATCCCGGAGCATTTTTATGGCAGGCGATCGGTTCGCTCACTCAGCCGGTATTCAATCGGGGCACAAACAAAGCCCGCCTGAAAATAGCCAAAGCACAGCAGGAAGAGGCTCAATTATCTTTTCAGCAGTCACTTCTCAACGCCGGCGCTGAAGTAAACAATGCTCTTACGGAATGGCAAACCGCCCGAGAGCGGATGGAGATCGACAACCGACAAGTATCATCCCTGAAAACGGCGGTGCGTAGTACCAAGCTGCTGATGGATCATGGAAGCACTACCTATCTGGAAGTGCTGACAGCGGAAACTTCGCTCTTACAAGCCGAGTTGACACTGGTAAACGATCGCCTTGACGAGATACAGGGAGTGATTAACCTCTATCATGCTCTTGGCGGGGGTAGATAAATTATATTACATACTTACAACTACCATCAAATCTATTGATGGTAGTTCTTCTATTTATATGAATTAGTGTTAAAACTCAATAACGGGGCTTTGTCTGATTTACTTAGCTGGCATATTTCACTATCGAGATGCGGAACTTGTCTAGCCCGAAGTTTTAAGTTACTATCGTCTGGGATCGACCCATAATGATGTATGTTATTTCACACGGGATAAATTCGTGTTGGGACTTCAATACCTGGAGCCGCCCATGAGCGAACGGGAACCCCGCTGCTCCACCAACTGCGATTACAAGCTGGCGAAGATACTGGCAAACGAGCAACTGGAAATCCTGCTGAAATCGCAACAGGACGAACTGGAACGTCCCCATGACGAAAAAGCACAACTGCCCTGGGCATTTTCGCAAGGGATTCGATAGATACGCCGTTGGTAAGGCATATTTCCGTCGCGTATGTGTGCCGCGCCACGTGCCAGGTAATATGCTTTTCTAAACCGCACGCTTTTTCTATCAGCCCCAGCAGGTATTTAGCCCTCGGATAGCACGGGGCAGGCAGCAACTTATTCCCGGAAGTAAGCCCTTTGTACTTTTCAAGGATTTTCATGGGTATTTCAAGCACGGGCACGGTGGATGCCACGTTGCTTTTATCCCTGCGCTTAACGAGCCATTTGTGTTTATCGTCGAAAGAACTGTGCAGGTTATCAAGCGTTATGCTGTAAAGGTCGGTGCAGGCAAAACCCGTGAAATAGCAGAAAATAAACATATCCTGCGCTAAAGTCATTTCATCGTCCGCAAATTGCGCTTCCATAAGCGTCTCAATTTCGTCTTTTGTCAGGTAGCCCCGGTCGGCGGTTTCGGGTTTAATGCTGTACGCGAAAAAGGAATTACGCCCGAGCCAGCCGTTATTTATGGCGGTAGTTATCATCCGGCGTAATGGCATCATGTATAACCATATCGTCGTACTGCCGCAATCCTTTTCGGTGCGGTTGTAACGGTGCTTTATAAACTCAGCCAGCAGTTTATAAACGTTGTGATACTTATACAACGTCCTCCAACTGCGGCTACCCGTTTTATACATTTTCTCGAAATCTTCGTTATGGCGGGCGAACACTGTAAGCAGGATTTCGCATCGCGTATCCATACTCAGGTAGGCGTTTTTCACTTTCTCGGCACTTACATAGCCGTCATGGTTGCTTATTTCGTGGTAGTGCTTTGTAAGGCTTGCGCCTACCTGATCCAGCAGGCGGTTAGCTTCGCGGACTTGTTCACTGCGCCCGGACGCCCGGCCTGCGTCCACGTCCCAAATTTTGGGGTCAATGTCAAATTTGCAGCTGAATTGAACGGCTTTGCCGTCAATAGTAATACGACCCATTACAGGGCACAATCCGGTTTTCTTCGGCTGGCTTTTCTTCACGTAGAAAAGCACGTTAAATGTACTTCGCATAACTCAATTTTTTATTGGTTCAAAATTAATTCTAATTGAGTTACCTGTCGTTACGCAAAATACTGTGGTTCAGTACATACAAATCATTCTATCGGGTTTTTGCCGCTGTCCGTCCAAAATATTATCTTTGGGGAGGAATAAACGAGCAAAAAGCTTAGAAACAGCGTCGTTACTGATAAACCGGACTATCCACAAGTCAGACAAACGAGTTACGAATATGGTTACGTTCCGTGGCTTTAAATGTCTTTTTAATGATTTTACTTGTCCTCGCGGTAAAACCGAAAATCGTTTGAAGCGCCTGATTTTCATTTAACCTTCACTATTCTGCTTCTTTTTACTTTTATATTTTGTATTTTTGACAAATATTGAAGATTTTCCTAATTCAGTTATAGCAAATGATATTTAAGTTCAAAAATAAAAAGATGCCATATATATTATTAATTATTATAGGTGTTTTTTTTCTGTACATATTGGCTTTTGATAGGATAATGCCTATAAACGAATATGTAAATGCATCAAAGGAAGTCCAACTTTATGAAGTTAGAGAAATACAAACCGGACGTAAATATGCTGTAGGCAGTAATTTTACTTACACGATATTTTATTCGGCTAAACTCCAAAAATATTTTATTCTTTTATATACGTCGGCTAACAGATTTGATGGTTTTTTCCCCCATATTGACAACAATACAGTGTTTTCTGTTATTGTAAATGAATCAGACTTAAATAACCCCGATTTTGGAGGCCTTGATCGCCCTATTCCTGTTATGAACTACAAAAAGAAAGATAAACTTATTGTAGATCAGGAGCAGTACAGATATATTGTCCGAAAATACCTTGCATATGGTAGGTGTATCATATATGATAAAAAGTTGAAAGCTAATTCTGCAAAGTAATTACTTATATATTCATTATCTACTCGTGAATGTTCTTGATTTAAGATTTTTGTAATTCCAAAGAGAAGTATTTCTTATTCCCTTTCCAATTTCTATATTATCAAATTTCACAGCAAATATATCATAACACATAGACCCTTCCTTACCTATAAATATTATTTTTGTTTGAGACAAACATATAATTAATCTTTAAGATACTATGAAGAAGATATATTATTTAGGATTAGTCATTCTTTTAATTTCGTGTGGCGTAGAAACACAAACGCCAATAGATCGTGAAGCTTTAGTTAAAAGAAATAGCCCGGTTGTAAATGCATTCGATTCCTTAGCCTCTTTCTCTGTTGGGAATGGAGAATTCGCATATACTGTTGATATCACAGGCCTTCAAACTTTCCCGGAAAGGTATTCCAAAGGAGTTCCATTGGGAACTCAATCTCAGTGGGGATGGCATAGTTTTGATAATCCCCGGAATCTTAAACATGAAGAAACTTTAAAAGATTATGATTTCGGTCGTGGCAAACTCGAACCTTATTCCGTACAGTTTAACGAAAAAGGACGACAGAGAGATGCAGCAGATTGGTTTCGCATAAATCCCCATCGCTTACACCTGGGTGTCGTAGGGTTAGAACTGGGCGATACTATAAAAGCAGAAGATTTACAAAATGTAGATCAACATTTAAATATGTGGGAAGGCATTATAGAAAGTTCTTTCAGGTTGAATGGTAAAGAGGTAAAAGTACAAACCGTTTGTCATCCTGAAAAAGATATGATCGCTGCGAATATAATATCCCAGTTACAACCGGGAATAAAACTTCATTTCCCATATCCCACAGGAGCACATGCAGATGATGCCTGTGACTGGAATCAAAATGATAAACATACTACAACGGTGATGCAGAAAAACGAAAATTCTGCTATTCTTCTTCGTACATTAGGTAGTACTCAATATTATGTAAACCTTCAATGGGAGGGTAAAGCCGGTCTTTTTGAAAAAGCAAAGAATTATTATATATTAAAGCCCGAAACAGATGATTTCTCTTTTGTTTGCAGCTTTACGCAACAACCTGTTCAAGAAACACAGCCCATATTTGCAGAGACTTTAAATGCCTCATCCGCTTATTGGAAAGGTTACTGGACAGATGGTGCTGCCGTTGATTTTTCAGCATGTAAAGACTCTCGCGCAAAAGAATTAGAACGCCGTGTCGTCCTTTCGCAATATCTGTTAGCTATCCAATGTGCAGGAACTACACCACCGCAGGAAACAGGACTGACCTATAATTCATGGTATGGTAAATTCCATTTGGAAATGATCTGGTGGCATCAGGCACAGTTTGCGCTTTGGAACCGGTCTCATCTGCTTGAACGGACTTTACCGTGGTATGATAAAGCTTTACCGGTCGCCCGGCAGATCGCAGCCCGGCAGAAGTTTGATGGAGTCCGTTGGATGAAAATGACAGATCCTTCTGCAATGGAAGCACCCTCTAAAGTCGGTTCGTTCCTGATCTGGCAGCAGCCACACATTATATATATGGCCGAACTGGTTTACCGGAGTAATCCGTCGGATGAAATTATTGCCAGATACAATCATCTCGTACAAGAGACTGCAAAATTTATGTACTCTTTTGCTACATACGATGAGCTGGAAGGGCGTTTTATCCTGAAAGGAGCCATTCCGGCACAAGAAACATTGCGCGCTTCCGAAACAGTCAATCCACCTTTTGAGCTTTCATATTGGCATTTTGCGATGGAAACAGCACAAAAATGGAGAGAGCGGACAGGAGAAAAAAGAAATCTCGAATGGGATGAAATGATTGATAAACTCTCTCCGTTAGCTTATAATGAAGACGGACTTTACCTCGCCGCCGAAACTGCTGTAGATACTTATAAAGATATTCGCTATACTTCTGACCATATGGCTGTGTTGGGAGCAGTCGGTATTTTACCAAAATGTAAACTGGTGCGTGAAGATTATATGAAAAATACCCTACACTGGATATGGGATAACTGGAACTGGGGCAAAACCTGGGGGTGGGATTATCCTATGACTGCCATGAACGCAGCCCGACTGGGTGAACCGGAAAAAGCAGTCGGAGCACTCTTAATGGAGAGGCGCACAAATACTTATTTAGTTAATGGTCATAATTATCAGGACGGACGTTTACGGGTATATCTTCCCGGCAACGGAGGATTGCTTACTGCCGTTGCAATGATGTGTGCCGGCTGGGATGGTTGTGATGTCAAAAATCCGGGCTTCCCAAAAGATGGAAACTGGAATGTGAAATGGGAAGGACTCCATCCGATGCCATAGCCCAAATAAAGACCGAAAGATGAGATATCTGTTTTACTTATTAGTCTTCTTATTGATGTTGGGTATACGATTAAATGCCCAGCCTATGGCCTCTCTTAATGATACAGAAAGAGGAAAAGAACGTACCTTACGCTATATCCCGGATGGGGAAGACTTCGTAATAATAAACGGAACTAAGAAATTTAACCGTGCACTTTATGGTACGCATACCGGATTTCGTGTTGAAACCGGTGATTTACCGGAATTTGCCCTTTATCTTCCGCGCATGGGAGGCAATCTTAGCTTTGGCCTTTCTTCCGGAAAACAAGTTATTCCTTTAAATGAAGCCAGGTATATAGAAAGCCGCTATCGTCCCGGCTCCCGTATCTATACCATCACTGACCCGTTGTTGGGAAATGGATATATAAGAATTACCGTATTGGCTATGAGTGATGCTGATGGGATGATTATGAATATGGAAACAAATAATATCCCGGAAAATATATATCTGACATGTCGTTTTGGTGGTGCAGCTGATAAAAGGTTTAGCCGGGAAGGAGACCTGGGAGTTGACCCGCCGGATTGTTTTGATTTTAAACCGGAATATTGCAAAGGCAATGAATATAATATTTCTCAAAATACCTTTCAACTCACTTTTGGTAAGGATAAAGAAAAGAGATTGACTGGTATATTCCCGCCGCATGCACAATTAACCATACAAAATGAATATCCGGCTTTAAATGCCAGGATACTATTAAATAATTCTGAAATCTATTATCTCACTATCTGGAATCCGGAGACGAAGTCAGAATTAAAATACAAACAACTGGCATCCTGTTTTAAAAATGCAGAAGCTGAACGTGCCGAACTAGCTTCCCGCATACGCCTTCATACTCCCGATCCTTATCTCAATACTTTGGGAGGAACTCTTTCCGTTGCAGCAGATGGAGTATGGGGCGGTGAAGTGTGGATGCACGGTGCTGTAGGCTGGCGTATGCCGTTAAACGGTTGGCGTGCAGCCTATGCCGGAGATGCACTTGGTTGGCATGACCGTGCCAGGACACACTTTGACGCTTATGCCGTTTCACAAGTAACTGAGGTTCCCCCTCTTTATTCGCATCCGACACAAGATAAAGAATTAAACCTTGCACGTGCCGAAAAAAAGTGGGGAACCCAAATGTATAGCAACGGTTATATCTGCCGCAATCCCCGTGAGAATAACAAAATGCACCATTATGATATGAATCTCTGTTATATAGATGCTTTACTTTGGCATTTCAACTGGACAGGAGATTTAGACTATGCCCGGAAAATGTGGCCGGTGCTCCAGAGACATTTGGAGTGGGAGAAAAGAAACTTTGATCCTGACAATGATGGCCTTTACGATGCCTATTGTTGTATTTGGGCAAGTGATGCTTTGCAATACAATAGTGGTGCTGTCACCCACTCTTCAGCTTACAATTACCGGGCTAATAAAATGGCTGCCCGGATAGCTGAGCTTATTGGAGAAAATGCAGAACCCTATCGCATAGAGGCCGAAAAAATACTCAATGCGTTGAACAGCCGGTTGTGGCTGCCCGGTAAGGGACATTGGGCAGAATATCAGGATTTCATGGGGCACAAGAAAATACATGAAAGTGCGGCCGTATGGAGTATTTATCATGCACTGGATTCAGAAGTAGATGACTCTTTCCAAGCCTATCAGTCAACCAGGTATATTGATACGGATATTCCTCATATACCTGTCCGGGCCAAAGGACTGCCTGATGGAGAATACGCAACAATTTCCACAACAAACTGGTTTCCTTATTCCTGGTCTATTAATAACGTAGCATTTGCAGAAGTAATGCATACATCACTTGCCTATTGGCAGGCGGGATGTAACGAAGAAGCATTTAAACTATTAAAAAGCTCTGTACTTGATGGCATGTATCTCGGCTCCAGTCCCGGAAACTTCGGTCAGGTAAGTTTTTATGATGCTGCTCGTGGAGAATGTTACAGAGATTTCGGAGATCCGGTAGGAGTTGCTTCCCGAGCATTTATCCAGGGATTATTTGGTATATTACCCGATGCTTTAAATAATCGTTTATTGATTCGTCCCGGGTTTCCACAGGATTGGCCTTACGCTTCATTATCTACTCCGGATGTAAATTTGGATTTTAAACGGGAGAGTAATAAAGATACTTATAAAATAAAAGTCAGTTTATCTAAAAGAGTTTCTTTGGATTTGTTGGTAAAAGCACAAGCCGACAAGATACTTTCTTTAAAAGTAAATGGACAAGATACCAAATGGAGACTGAAGGAAAATTCCGTAGGATATCCTATGGTTAAAATAGAAGCACCGATAGCAAACAACTATGATATTGAGATCATTTGGGGGATGACTAAATTAAAATTGCCCGAATATCAGCCGACAGGTGCAAAAGGTGACAACTGGAATCTAAATGCAGAACATGTGAATAAGCTGTACGACCCGCAACAGCTTTTAGAAAACCCTGCAACCACTAAAAATAATATTTCTGCCGTTCTTAAAGGACAAAAAGGACATCATACACTATTTGTTGAATTATTGCAAGGAGATATGAAATGGTGGCATCCTGTTAATATAGAAATAAAAGAGCCGCTCGAAGCATCCGTTTATTTACCCGGATCTGCACAGTTAAACATCCGTTTAAAAAATAGCAGTAAAAAAGATATAGAAGGCATTTTAAGGGTAAATCCGGATAACAATAATTGGTCAATGCCTATCAGCTTGGATGCCGGCACATTAATTGACAGCATACTTATCCCCGCTGATATATCAGTTTTTGGCTCCAATAAAATTTGTATAGAAGCAGATAAACATATTATTTACGAAACAATTCTCTCCAATTGGCATATTCCTTTAGCAAATTTATCCGACTATCAGGTCGTAAATATGGATAATGCTTTCAATGCTTCTGTTACGCAGATATTTAAAAATGAGTATTTATCTCCCAGATCACCTTATACCACTTTACAAGTACCCATACAAGGCATAGGAGAATGGTGTCACCCTAAAACCACAGCAGAGATAGATGATTCGGGAATACGCCATAAAACGGACACAGCAAGTATATTTATATCTAATTTACAAATCCCTTTCCGCTCTTCCCGGCAGGGTAATAATATCGCATTTACAACTTTATGGGACAATTATCCGGATAAGCTTACCATCCCGTTAGAGGGTAGTGCAAGGCATGCCTATCTTTTAATGGCCGGAACCACAAACCACATGCAATGTCATTTTGTAAATGGAGTTGTAAAAATACGCTATACGGATGACACAGAGGAACTATTGGAACTCGTTCCTCCCGAAAATTGGTGTCCCATCGAGCAAGATTACTTTGAAGATGGAAAAGCTTTTAAATTGAATGCTCCCCGCCCTTATCGTCTGCATCTGAAAACCGGACTTTTAAGTAACAATCTCGAAAGAGATTTGAATATTACCGGCGTATACGGCAGAAGCATAGAAGGTGGAGCAGGCATATTGTTGGATATTCCACTGAATATAAATAAGGAATTAAAACATCTCGAACTCGAAACATTTGCCAATGAAGTAATAATCGGTTTGATGGGGATAACTTTGCAGCGATAAGCTCACAAAGTTTTAAGCTCCTATTACATCTTTTTTCCATAAATTTTCTTTAAGTTTGTACACATGATAAACTATGTAAACTGGTATCTTATAGATTATGCGGAAGCGTGGAAAAGGCAGACGGAGCATTTTGAATCTATCATACAGGCTAAAAAAGACGGTATGCCTTATACCAATGAGATATTTTTCTGCGAGCATCCCCATGTGTATACTATTGGGCGGAATGGGAAAGATATGAATATGCATCTCAGCGAAGAACAGCTTAAAGCTATAAATGCAGCCTATTATCATATAGACAGGGGAGGGGATATCACTTATCATGGTCCCGGCCAGCTGGTATGCTATCCGGTATTGAATCTGGAAGAATTTCACCTGGGGTTAAAAGAATATGTGCATTTACTGGAAGAATCAATTATTATTCTTTGTTCCTCTTACAACATAAAAGCATCCCGTATAGAACGTGCTACCGGGGTATGGCTGGATGGTGATACACCACATGCACGTAAGATTTGTGCTATCGGTGTAAGAAGCAGCCATTATGTAACCATGCACGGGCTGGCTTTTAATGTAAATACAGACCTACGTTATTTCAGTAACATTAATCCATGTGGGTTTATCGACAAAGGAGTAACTTCGTTAGCCAGAGAGTTAGGAGAGGAGGTACCGATGGATGAAGTAACAGATAAACTGGAAGAGATTCTCCGTTCATTGAAATTTCAGTAATCATGCAGATTCCTTCATCCTATCCCTACTTCGTCTGTGAAGTCGACGGTAAGGTAAAAGGATATGCTTATATCTCAACTTGGCGTACAAGAAGCGGATTCCGTTATTCTGCCGAGTCTACTGTGTACCTTCATAAAGAAGTGGCAGGTATGGGAATTGGGCAAAAGCTATTAGAGACTCTTATTGAAAAAGTCCGTTCGTCTACAACAATACATGCATTGATTGCTTTTATCACCCTTCCCAACGATGCAAGTGTGCATTTGCATGAAAAGCTCGGATTCAATAAAGTAGCCCATTATCATGAAGTCGGCTTCAAATTCAATCAATGGATCGATTTAGGTAGCTGGGAGCTTATATTATAAACGAAACAATATCAATGTCTTAAAAAGATCATTTTGCTGGTTCTGGTGAGCCTATGTTCTTGGATTTTGGATAAGAATAAAGAAAGACTGTTTTTTATTCAACTTTCCAAAAGATTGGCATAGATATTGCATATAATTAATATAATTAAGAAATAGTCATTAATAAACAGTTGTTTGACCTGTATAACCCCATATTCATCCATGCCTATACAACTAGAATAAGATAATATATTATAACATTCAGTTTATTACCCTCCCCGGTAATAATTGCTTAA
>PPYE01343152.1_pt1 | contig 61991 bp, 58 predicted proteins | sample 1559881 | NCBI WGS metagenome assembly PPYE01 (sample SAMN08240022, study PRJNA423297) | Human gut metagenome, whole genome shotgun sequencing project. | reverse complement strand
TGGTACTGAAAGTAAAACCTTTCAAGATCTTCACTGCTATACATAAATTCTAAAATTTTTGTTCGCAGCGAAGATAGAGGTTTAAATTATGAGCCAATTTTTGACTGCTTACATTCATTAAAACTACAGTAAATCATAAGATGACAAATTCACTTCCCAATTACGGATATCGTACAGCGAATTATCAAAATAATCTTTTACTAAAGGCTTACAAGTGAAATTGAAATGTTTGGGTTCATAACGATGAGGAACAGTTATTAGACCTATCGGAGTGAAAGGTAATGCACCTACATAGATAATTACATCCACCTTCTTCCGTTCCTTACGATAGATATATCTTACAGCAGATTCAAAAGCAGACTTTGACAATGGGTAAACATCCAGCAGAAAAGCCGCTTCCACCCCATTATAAAGTTCTATTTTGTAGACAAAAGTCAAATCTTTCACGCTTACCCTTTTATAATGTCCACCAAACCATTTATAACGGACCTTATCAAAAGTCAGCCTATCTTTATGATACTTAAAATTATACGGCTTATTGCCAACAGACAGAAAAGAGCACAAATACTGTAACCTTGACAAGCCACGGCTCAGAAAATTCAATCCAGATAGGCCATGCTTTACGGCACTTATATTGCGAATCATGCAATACGTAGTAAGTCTGCCGATATCGTGATGCTTTAGCCCTTTTTTCAGAACCGGATAGGAATTATCATTAGGAAATCCAATCCGCAAAACACATCCATCTTCTTTTAAACGTTTCTGACATTGTACAATCATATCATGAAAATTGAAGAAATCACGATGTTCCTTCTTTACCATAGAGTCAATCCCCAAAGCCGCCATAAATTGCTCACCATTCTTTCTATAATAGAAAGGCATACACGAATGAAATCCTATCGTTTCACCGTCATCACTCAGCAATATACTGTGATAGGAATATCCCAAAGGGGTATTCGAATAATTCTCACGGAATGTAGCTACATCCCGTTTCTGTCCGAACACCTCATCAAAAAGAGCGTAAATTGCCACAATCTCTTCATCCTGTAACTCAAAAGTCTTCTTTACTAATATTTCCATACTAATACCGAGCTTAATCAATTATTGAGAAGTGTACCCTCCGTCTATCACTATATTCTGTCCTGTGATCCAACGCGATGCATTTGAAAGGAGAAAGAGGCAAAGTTGCGAGACGTCAGTTACTTCACCTAATCCCAATGGAAAACCGCCAATACGCTTCTTGTACTCTTCCTCTGAAAGAGTTGATAGGAAGTCCTGCATCATAGGGGTAAGAATCGTACCCGGCGAGATACAATTAATGCAAATACCTTTTCTGGCAAGCTCCAGCGCCATAGAGCGAACAGCACTGTTCATAGCCCCTTTTGAAGCTGCATAAGCAGCTACCCCTCCACGTCCAATTATAGAAGTGATAGAAGATATCAAGACTATATGCCCATTATTATTAAAGAATTTCTTATTACTGAAACAGTGAATAAACTCAAAGGCACTTAAAGCGTTTACACGAAACACAGTTTCGTAATCTTCCGTAGACAGAAACCTAATAGGGAGCGTTTTCTCTATCCCTGCAGCATGAACAAATCCATCTATCCTGCCATGACTGATGACAATGCCCTCCATTAGTTCCATTATCTTCTCCGGTTGAGCCAAGTCAAACGAATAATAAAAATGTTCCTCAGGGCGTTCCATTTTTCCTATCGTTTCTTTCAGCCGATCTTCATTGCGAGCAATAAGAACCACTGTAGCTCCCATTTTGCTACAATCTATCGAACACTGCCGACCAATACCGGATGAAGCACCAGTAATAATTATCGTCTTTCCAGATAATGAAAACGGATTATACATAATTAGATTTCTGTTATATCACTGATTTTACAACCATCTAATGTGATTACCCCTGTAGCCCATGTCATGCCAACGCCAAATGCACTTAGGAGTAATTTCTTGGGAGTATTAAACTGTCCTTGTAATTCACTCACAATAGTCAAAGGGACACTCACAGAAGAAGTGTTACCATACTTAGATATTGTTGAAGGGATTTTTGAAATGTCTAGCTTTAACTTTTTAGCGAGATAAGAATTAATAAAGTTATTGGCCTGATGAAATATATAGTAATCCAAAGAAGCTGCCTTAAGCCCTGTGTATTCAAGAACTTTTTTAATATCCTTAGGTATTTCGCGAATTACAAAATTAAAAACATCTGCCCCCTGCATATATCCCTGTTCATCATTACGAATATTACCATATTCATCTACCACTCTTTCCTTCAGTGTTTCAATAGAACTTGGATGACGGTACCCTCCCCCCTTAATCATAATCAAATCTCCGCGGCTGCCGTCCGAATTCAATGAAAAATAACTTTTACCGAATTTTTCATCCCGTTCAATTAAAGCGGCGACACCACCGTCACCAAACAGGAAAGCAGAACGTCTATCTTTAGGAGAATACACTTTCGAGCGAGTCTCACCATCCAAAAGCAGGGCCTTTCGGAGCCCCTTCTGCTGCATTAGAGCATAGACAACACTCAATCCATATATAAAGCCCGAGCATCCTAACGTTATATCAAAAGCAATAGTAGAGTGAGACAAGCCCAATCGCTCTTGCAATAGTATAGACGTGGCAGGCATTCTATAGTCAGGTGTCTGTGACAGAAATACCAGCAAATCTATTTCTTCACGACTGATATTATTATCCGCTATCAGTCTTTCAGCAGCAGCAAAACATAAATCAGAAGAGCACGTTTTTTCATCTGCGAACCGACGTTCATAAATGCCTACTTTATCAACGACTTCTTTCACTTGCTCTTCCGGAAAATACTGAGTATATTTATAATTATTAATAACGGTATGGGGTACCGCTGCTGACAGTGCGGAAATTCCCACTCCATCATATTCTAATAATGCCATAATTATCTCTGATTTTCAATAAATTGAGCTATATCACCTATCATTTCCAATTTCTTAAAATCGGCATTTTCTATCTGAATATCATATTCTTCATCCAGCATAGCTATGACAGAAAGAACTGCCAATGAATTCCACTCATCCAGCTCCCTGAATTTTGTATCCTCTTTCAAATCATTTACTGATTCCATTTCAATTGCTTCAGCAAATTTTTCTATAAAATCTTGCATATCCATAATTCTAATTATTTATAAAGTTTAAACTTAATAAGACCATTCATCCCCCAACAGAAAACACAGTAAATACTTTTTAGAAAAGAAATGTGTTGCACATCACGAAGAACTTTCCAATGCGATAAGACAATCTTTTTCTTATTGGCAGTGACAGCTGCTTGACGGACTCTATACAGAATTGAGACTTCCGGATTATAATGCGCGTAAGGTATCTCTTTCAGCATCTCAAGCCAATAAACATAATCATCACGCATACTCCCCAATGCTTCATTAAAAAAATACTTCTTACACTTTGACACATCATACACCGTAGCCGATGGACATATAGGACAAACTTTCAACACATCGTTATAATTAACTCTTTTAGGACGAGGAAAAGGTGAACTGATTTTCTTTTTTGTATTTTCATCTATTCGTTGTACACTCCCATAAGCAATGACAACTTCTTTTCGCTCCAAAAAAGCGATTTGTGACTCAAGGTATTTTTCGGGCCACATATCATCAGAGTCCAAAAATGCGATATATTGTCCCACAGCATGCTCTATTGCTATATTTCTTGCTCCGGAAGAGCCCTTGTTTATTTTACTCTCAATTAATTTTATACGAGAATCCTTATACTGTTTAACCACATTAATGCTAGCTCCTCCATCTGGAGAACAATCATCAACAATTATCATTTCCCAATTCTGATACGTTTGTTTTAAGACGGACTCAATCGTCTCGCCTATAAAACTCGCCCCCTTATACATCGGGGTAATAATAGATACTAATCCTTTTTCCATGGTTTATTCATACATTATCATATTTATTATACCTATCTCAATAGCATCTTTGCAGTCTCTAATGCTTTCTCTATCACCTGATGCATGTCATAATACTTGTATTCTGCCAAACGTCCTCCAAATATCACTTTTTGCTGTTTACCGGCTAAATCCTTGTATTGAGTGTATAACTTGCTATTCCTCTCATCATTAACAGGATAATAAGGTTCATCTCCCACTTTCCATTCTTTTGAATATTCTTTAGAAATCACAGTATCTGGTTGTTGACCGAATTCAAAATGTTTATGCTCTATGATGCGAGTATAAGGAATATCAGCATCCGTATAATTCACAACGGCATTGCCTTGATAATTAGAAATACCTTCCAACAATTCTGTCTCAAAACTAACAGTTCTGTATTCCAAATGTCCGAAACAATAATTAAAATAGCGATCAATCTCTCCAGTGTAGATTATTTTATCCGCTATGGAATCAAAATATTCTTTATTGTCAAAATAATCCGCATTGAGCCTCACCTCTACTTCATTCAACAACTTTTCCATCAATTTTGTATATCCACCTATGGGAATGCCTTGATAACGGTCATTGAAATAATTGTTGTCGAAGGTGAAACGTACCGGAAGACGACGGATGATGAAAGCAGGAAGTTCCGTAGCTTTTCTGCCCCATTGCTTTTCTGTATAATCTTTAATAAGGATGTTATAGATATCCTGTCCTATCAAAGAGATGGCCTGCTCCTCCAGATTACGCGGCTGCACAATACCCGATGCTTTCCGTTGCTCCTCTATTTTAGCAGCTGCTTGTACTGGCGTTGTCACGCCCCATATCTGATAGAAAGTATTCATATTGAAAGGGAGATTATAAAGTCTTCCCTTGTAGTTGGCTACCGGTGAATTGGTATAACGGTTGAATTCAACCAATGAATTTACGAAGTCCCATACCTGCTTGTTATTAGTATGGAAGATATGGGCACCATATTTATGGATATTAATACCATGAATAGACTCTGTATAAACGTTACCTCCAATGTGAGAGCGCTTATCGATTACCAAACATTTTTTTCCCGATTTCACAAGTGCATGAGCCGTCACCGCACCAAAAAGTCCAGCTCCAACAAGCAAATAATCATAATCTTTCATCCTAACTTATATTTAAAATATCTAGTAAAAACAGCCAATAAAATAGGAATACGATAGTAGATTTTAAACCATAAAGGATTACAACTCGTTTCCGTAGCTGTACTCATGTTGTTTTCATGACGACGGTACAATACCAACTGTTGAGGCAAACGTGCTGTTTTGAACAGCAGTTCAGACAATAGACAGAACCAAGTATCATGGGCAATATATGGTTTCATCGGTAACACAGCGTCAAGAATATTACGATTAAAAGCCATACAACAGCCTAAATATTTAATTTTTAAAAAGTTTGAATAAAATCCGCCATGAATCTTTATCAAATCAAAATAAGAGTCATAGAGTCTTTCTTTAATTGAATTAACTACAATACAATCATGTACAACCAGATCAGCTTGTTTTAAAGCAGCAAGACACATTTGTACTTTACCTGGCAACCAAATATCATCCTGATCAGACAAAAATATATGTTCTCCCTTTGCATACATCAACGCGTTCTCAAAGTTCGTAGTTATAAGACGAGAACTCTTCTTATAAATAGACTTATCACGAACAAAAGATATTAACTTTATACGGTCATCATTATAAGATTTTACAATATCTACTGTATTGTCTAATGAAGAATCATCAGAAATAATCAACTCATCATCTCTTGATAACTGGGATAATATACTATCAATTTGTTCTCTTATATAACTCTCCCCATTATAGGATGCCAAACAAACAGAAATCATAGTAACTGACTATTTAAATAAGAAAAAATAAATGACATTTATTCATATTCTTCTATCTTTAATCCCATCTTTTATTCCTCTGAATATATTTTCCCAAACAGTCTTTTTCCCTGATAAAAAGAAAGGAATAAAAATAAGTATTAGCAAAAGCTTTACTCCATGGAAGAATTTCCAACGAATTGGAACATATTTTCTTCTTAGCAGATAAAAATAATTACGATATTGATAATAATAGCGAGTTGGAGCCGATACATTAATAGAATATCCACCTACATTGAGTGAGTAACCAATCTTATGCTCCATATACAAATTCTTTAACAGCCCACATTGATATCCTTTTGCAGCAGCCCTCCAACACCATTCATGGTCAACATAATCAATAAAAAGACTTTCATCCATTAATCCCACTTCATTGATTACAGCTATCGGAATTAATGAACCTGAACTTATGATTTGTCTTTGAAAGATAAATATTCCCATCTCTTTTCTTCTATGAGTATGAGATTTGTATTCTCTTCCATTTGACTTATCAAAAATACGTGGTCCTATCGTAGAAATATTGAAATCAACAAAATTCAAAGTCTCTTTATATCCGAGAAGTAAATTATTCACATAATTATTGGAAATCATACTATCCTGGTCAAAGAAACAGACATATTTACAGCCTAAGGAAGCAGCTTTCTTTATACCAATATTTTGAGCTTTGGCAATGCCTTCGTTCCTTCCTAAAGGAATATAAATCATATTCTTTATTTTATCTAAATTCAATCCATACCCTTCAGGAGTATTATCCACTACTATAGAAATCGTATTTTCGGAATTCATCAATATCTGCAATAAATTCCTCAGGCCATTTTCATTTGGATAAAACAAAACAACGACACTCCCTATTACAAAATTTCCCATTATTATACTCTTAGTAAATTATCAAAAATCCCAATTCCTCCATAATCTTTCTCGCTCTGGAACTTGAAGAGGGTCAAATACTGAATGATAAGGTACCCACCTATTATAGAAATGAGTCCCCGAAGCAACATCTTCTGTAGACTTCAGATAAGGATATATGAAAGCTAATAAAATCCATCCTGTAAATACCATATTAAAAATGGATTGTTTTTTGAAACGCTCTCTTCTTTCGCTTATAAAGTTGCATAGATATAGTATATATATTGGAAGCAAATAATTGTTAAAACGAGAGAATATTATAAAGAAAATTCCCAATATAGACACTATCACATATAAACATATAAACGCTTCTATTTCTTTATTTCGGACAACATTTTTCTTGTTACTCAAATAAATTAGCATTAAAGGGGTACATACATTAAATATCAGCCCAAACAATATTCCCATTGGCCCCAATCGGTTATAGTCATTTACAAAATATGCATATATCTTTCCTAAAAGATTTTTAGGTAAAATAGACGCCAGTAAATCAATATTATTCACCAATAACCCAACTCCTAATATGGAAATTAATAATACTCCCAAAAGAACAAATAAGAAATTGATTCTCAATTTCATCTTCTTAATGCAAGGCAAGAATAAGCAAAAGGAAGCAGAATAATGTCCTAACAAAGCTATCACAACCCATGCATAATATTTCTTGTAATCACCATTCTGCAAATATTCCCAAGAAAGAATAAAACAGCAAATAGCTATTGACTCTCTCAATATTTCTGTATTAAAATACAAATACCCCATCATTATATAAAGGAATATATATATATATACATTGGCAGAATATTTAATTGCAAAACGAAATATTACCGTGTTAACTATTGCTACTTGTAAAAACTGAAAAGAAAAAAAACTATCAGAAAAAACACGCGATATATTAACCAATAAAACATATAAAAATTCATAGTCCCCTTCGAAAAAATACTCCCATGAAAAATCGGCAAGCGAAGGAACTTGTGAATAATTCTCCATGTAATTAAGTGTGTCAATTCCAACACGATATCTAAATCCTGTTACACAAACCAGCAGTAAGAACAACAGAAATAAGCAATAGAAATTTGCAATACAAATAGTTTTACTTTTTCTGTTAATAGAATCCAATAGGACTAAGAAGAATGAAAATACTACAACAAACAAATATATCATTATTTACACCATATTCCCCTCACATTCAAAGATAGAATCTTTCGAATTTGAATAGTATTTAATATAGCACCTGAAATATTAGTCAAACACATAGTCAGTGCTATTCCCAATACTCCAAATAAGTCGATCAAAAACAAGGCCATTGGAAAAAAAGCAACGGCTACAATAACTATATTTATGATCTGCATCCGTAAAATACCAATGCCATTAAGAAAGCTGGAATAACTCAAACTCCAAACTATAATATATGAGTAAACTCCCATTATAATAGTCATCCCCCATGGGATAAGTACTTCGTTGCCAATCCAAATATTATATACAAAATGAGAACATAGAATCATTATTAAAATGAGAATCGCTGTATAAAACAACATTTTTCGAATACGCAACATACTCTTTCTTATCCACTCCATATCGCCCTTTGTATACGCTTCTGTTACAGCAGACCACATTGGAGTTATTAGAACATTGAAACCGAGGGGAACTACACTAAAATACCGATATGCTATATTATATGGGGTCACTTCTTCTGGTCCCAATATATTTGAAATTATAATATTTGACGAAGCAAACAGAATGATACCCGCTATTTGCAAAAAGAAAAATTGAATACCTATTCCCATCACTTCTTTCAAATAAGTTAATCTCACATTTTTTATCGATGGCGACAAATAACGATAAAAGAAAACAAAAGTAATTGGATAGGCTAATACATAAACAATTACAGGAGAAATGGAATATGCTATGGCAACATAAAAAAGATTACCCTCCATCAAATGCGTTAAAATAATAATAATTATTAATGCGAGTCCGTGTCCCAGCAGGTTTAATAAATTAGTGACTGCCGGTAATTGAAGTGCCAAATATATGTTTCCTACAAATTTGAATACAAAATTCAAACAGAAGCAAACAAATGACACAAGCACGATATCACTTAAATGAGTAACCAATTGTCTATCTACATTCAACAATGAATACCAATCTATGAATGAATTGAAGATATAAAATACAGATAACAGCAAAGAAACAATAATGATTAATGCATAAAATGTCGTACTCACATAAGCACGCCCCAATGCTTTATTTCCACGTGCCATTGCAATCGCCAACTTATTTCTTAAACCATTTCCTAAACCTATATCAAATGAATTTATCCACAGTAGAACAGAATTTAATGTTAGCCAAATACCATATTCATAACTATTCAAATAGCCTAATGTCAAAGGAACCAACAACAGATAAATAACAACATCAACGCCTTTGAGAAGGATAGAAGCCACAACATTCTGTTTCACCCTTACAGTACGTCTATCTCCGGAAAATATATTTTTCAAATCTCTAGTTCTCAATATCTATTAAACCAATTCAGAGCGTCACACTTAAAATATTACTTTATCACTTAGCACCTTTTAGTACACATGCCAATTTACTTTGGACAAGGAGGTACAAAAGTGTAAATGAAAGATTACAACATAAAACTGGGATTCATTATCCTGTCCCCCCCTATCAATGTTTTACAACTTCCATATTATTTCAAAAGTGGAAATATAATACATACTATTCATTGGCATATTTCCACAGATACTGATTTTCCTCAAAGTTTTTCAATTCTTCCACAACTTCCTTCTGTTCATCTGTTAACTCAGAAAGATTCCATGTATTAATTATCGCATGGGCTTGGCAAGCTAATTCCTCATCATAAGTCTCACTGTAGCACCAAACCAATAAACGGACCTTCAATAAAGAAGCTGGAAGTTGCTCAAGTATCTCCCAGCAATGATCAAGAATAGACTGTATACGGTCTTGTTTATCTCCATCATCACAGAAAGTGGCAACATACCCCTTCAATAGAGACAAATAAAAGAATGCCCGCTCTTCAACAGCAGCATCTTCGCATCCTCCAGCATACAATTCATTACAAAGACGGAAGACTTCGCCATTCAAACGAGAAAACTCACAAGAATAAATGGGAGTACCGTCCAACCCCAGATGGATCAGCTTCCAGGATAGAGAATAAAGATTTTGAATCTTCTCAGACAGCATAAAAATTATAGATATATAGTTAATGTATCAATCCAATGTCTTGCAATACCAACGTGAAATACGGATCATCACTCCAAGTCCGGCAAGGCTCTTTATGAAATAAAACTGATTTCTTATCCGATGTAGCTTGCCTCTCATTCCCTTAAACGGACCATGAACGACCTCTACCATTTTTCCCGGTTTTGTTTCAGCCTCGTCATTACTGATAAAACATGTATCGGAAAAATTGGGGTCACAAAGGGTCCGGAATTCAAGCATTTCCTTATCAGAAACCTCATAACAGTCCTGTGTTTTTTCTTTGCGGAGAATATATATAGGTACCGGACTTTCAGAAAGGAACTCCAATATTTTTTTCTCATTGTCATCCTTTTGGAGAAAGACCAGATTGTGTACAACCGGTAATAGTACCCGTTTATGTTTACCTTCTCTGGTGACCTTCTCCTTGTACATCATGGGAATAAAATAGGTCTTGCCTTTTGAGGCCAAATAATCGCCAACCTTCAATTCCTGACAATTGAAAGTATAAAGTATGTACCAGACTGGTAACAAGAATAAAAAGACTTTATTATTTTATTAAAAAGGCGACAATGCAAAATTTGTTTAAGAATATAACCTTACCTCCGGTCTATTGTAATCAACAGCCGTAATATAAAAAACAATAAGGATACAGTCTTACCAAACCTACATTGTACAAGAGACATACATGGAATATCTCACAAATTAAAGGAGTAGAATTCCGTAACGGCTGCAAAAGTATATTATTAATCCAACACTGGCAACTAAAATGATGAAAAACTAAAAGAAGAGATTAAAAAACAGAAGGAAAATAGCAATTAAATCGCGGTTTTATATGCTTCCTCAAAATTAGTGCTGTGTATATTGATTGCTGAACTTGGAAAAGTTACAAAGATGGAAATCAAAGCCAGTGCCAGATATTAAATTAGTATACTGATTGGGGATGATTCGACGAAAACAAAAAGAGGAGAGTGAACTTAATTGCCCGGTCTCCTTATTCTATCATTACCTAAATCAACACTTTTCAGTTCTAGGAATCGCCAACTTCTGTATTCCCATTATCATCCATACAGATACGACAAAAGGTGCGGTCAGAGTGGTAATCCCCAAGCTCATTCCTATAATCTGCAATACAACAGACAGCAAGACGGAACATGAAGCCCATACAAGACCTTCCCAACTTTTATCTCCTAAAGCTATGGCACACAATACACCGTTATAGCCCATCAGGCCCATATTCAACGTTTCAGTATCTATCCCAGCAAGACAGCCAAAGGAATAGGAAGAAGTGCCCCTAATACAGTATAGAAGGTAGCAGTCCGTGAATTGATAAGAATACCAACAAGAAAGAATAGGCCAGTCCATATATTTCCTTGAAACATTACCTGACCGATACAAAAACTGAAGGTCTGAAAGTAGTTGATTCCTTGTGTAGTATTAGTAACCGTATCAGAAACCAACAGAATATCAGGAACTATCCAGGTGCAAAATCCCAATAATATCCACACAGAAAGGATGAAAGGTGCTGTAAATCCAGGAAGTGAACGTTGGAAGCTAAAAAGTCGTACTATCCAGGTTGACATACATGAAGCTACAGCCATCAATAACAGGGAACCCAAAGACAGTTCCATGAAAACTCCGACTGCTATTCCCACCAATGTACCGTTAAAACCATACAGTCCGTCCTTTATATCATCACGTCCATAGCCGGAAAAATAAGCTGTCAATGTACTTATCATATTACCACTCAAAGCCAATATTCCCATTTCCCATGAATTTAGGAATATTCCAATCAGCATCAACAGACCGGAAAACGCATTATTCTGGAACATCACTTGCCCTATTCCACGACCCAAAACAAGCAATGAGTCATCCACCGAAACTATTTTCATAGATCAATTAATCTAAAGAAAAGTCTTTGGACGGTTTGAAGTGGGGAACATCATGGGCCGGAACAATCATGGTAGTATTCTTAGTGATATTCCGGGCCACTTTCTCTGCACGGTGTTTCAAGATGAAGCTGCCAAATCCTCTCAGATACACATTTTCTCCGCTTGCCAAGGACGCTTTCACACTCTCCATGAATCCTTCCACTATCTGAAGTACTTCTTTTCTACCTGCTCCCGTTTTCAGGGAGATCTCATTTACAATTTCTGCTTTTGTCATAATCTTATCCGTTTTTTAAAGGGTTGCAAAGATACGGAAATTCATCCAATACCAGAAAATATCCGGATATGATAAGGGGTTTGCCTACTCTATTCTGAATTCTGCCACCATAAACCATTTTTCTTTAGAATCATAAAAACCTATTTCCTTATATACCCTATAGTTTCCAGGTCTGTTATCATTAAAAAGAGGATAAAGATTTGCTGTAAATTGATATTTTTCCCCTTGTCCAACTCTAATGCCTATATCAGTCCAAGCATTGTCGCCATTCAGTAACAGCCATTGGTTGCCTTCTTTACGTGCCACCATATAATCCTCTCCAAAGAACAGGACTTCGGAATTATTATTATTCAGATCCACCGACACACTTTTCGTGCCTACCGGATAAACAGCGCTATCTGTTTTCATAGATATTTGCAGAGTATCCAAGAATGCAGGTGCTGTAAAAGGTGTTGCTGATTGAATTCTTCCATGATTGATAGCCGAATAACTAACAACTTTTCGCCTGAACATTTCCTGAAAATACAGTGAATTGTTCATTAATGATACTCCAATAGTATCATTGTCATAAATACCTGTACTTTGAATGTTTTGTGCTGTAGTATCTTTTTCATCATCCATTCTGTCCATCCAATAATCATCAATCCGTTTTCTGATTTGTTCAACTCCTTTCGTATCCACCATTTCAAATTCAGCATAAGCCACTTTCGTATTCCTATTGAAGGATTTGTAAACACGATATTTCCCTGGACGATTGGGCACTTCAGAAGTATAAAGTCTGATTGTCTGCTCATGGGTGGGACAGTCCGGTGGAAATATCCATAAAACATCATTCCTGATCGGATTGGTCGGTAGCGCTTCCCATTTTTTTTGCCTTTCATTGTAATAGGTAAGACTGTAACCTTCACCACAATCATATTCATAACGGGAGTGGTTGGTTATGATTACTTTTACTTCCGTTGTCGATAACGGATAATAGTCATATTCAGCACGCATTGAAAGGGAATCAGGGTTTATGGCTTCTCCTTGATGAATATCCCGTGGTATAGGACTCAGCACTATATTTACAGACTGTCCGAGAGAATCCTCTTTTATCGGAATGATCTCAGGACCAAATGTGATATCCGACATTATATTGAATTCCAACAACGGAGAATCAAAAACATCTTTCTTGAATGCCGATTTAAAGGCCTCAAAAGAATCTTCCGGTATATCCAGAAAGTCAATGGACACTTTGTCTTTGGTCAGACCTGCCCCTGAACAATGAAAGCGTTGTTGCAGGATGGCATCGGATTTAATAATGCTGTCCACATACCGATGTAAAGCGTATAGTTCCTTTTGTAAACGAATGCTGTCTGTTTTCTCTCCCTGTCCTTTCCTGGAAGAATCGGAATGGCAAGAGCAAAATAGTATCAACGATATAAAGAGTAAATATTTCATCGTTATCTTCCATTGGGTTAATATCACATCGCCTTATCAAGTTATTTCTGATGTCACTCGGATGAAGTTATTTCAAACTCCGCATAGGCTACTTCTTTGGCATCTCTATTATAGAATGTTTTATAAATTCGGTATTTCCCCGGACGATTGGATATTTCAGAAGTACAGAGTTTGATTGTCTGCCGATGAGGGGGATATTGGGGCAGCAATACCCAACCAATATCCTCAATAGTTGGATTGGCAGATATTGTTTCCCATTGTCGTTTGCTGCCATTATAAAAAGCAAGGCTGTAGTCATTTCCACATGTGTACTTTTGCCGGGAGTGATTGGTGACAAATATTCTCACTTCCGTAGTTGGCGGCGGATAGCAGGCATATTCAGTTTTCATGGAAAGCGAATCGGGATTCATGTTTTTCCCGATTGGAATATTACAGGGTACCGGATGCAATGTCTGTCTCATTGATTGTGGGGCTTGGGGGATCTCTTTTGTTTTATCCAGCCTGAAAGTTACCGGAACTGTATATTTCACCTTTACAGCTTTCCCTTTCAATGTTCCGGGTTTCCATTGGGGAAGCGTTTTTATGATACGTAATGCCTCTTTATCTAAAAAAGGGTCAACACTTCTCACTATGTTAGGTTCTGTTATGTGACCGTCTTCATCTACAATAAATTGAACAGTAACCCTTCCTTGTATTCCCTTCTTCCGTGCTTCTGCCGGATATTGCATATTGCCGTTGATGAATTGCAACAGTTTATCCATACCACCGGGAAATTCTGGCATTTGGTCGACTACATTATAGATTGGTTGCCCAACAATTTCCTCTTCCGGCGGTAAAGTATCTTTCTGCCGGTTATCGGAATGCCTTCCCAAAAGTTCAATAGTATTATTTTGTAATTGGAATTCAGCCATTAAAGTATATTTTCTGTTATATCTTCTTATTGTAAGAAAAAAACGATAACGGCCGGGAATATGCCTGAACAAATCCGCATTATAATAATGTGTATTGCCTTGAAAAAGTACAGTTTCTACATCAAATACAACAAGCTGCATAGGAACTTCTCTCCATATACCTTTTTCATCCTCATAAGTGTAGTCGTAATATCCCCCAAAGTTAATCTCAGTTCCACTATTGTTATGTAATACAAAAGTCACTTGTTTCTGTCTGGTGGAATATACAGGGTATTCGGGATGCAAAGACAATCCGAGGGTATCATTTATTCCTATGCTATTGTTTATGGTATCCACAATCGGATTATGTTTAGGTTTGCTTGTACATCCGACCATCAAAACACAGAGCAGTATGGTTACAAATATCATTTTCATGGCATACTTTCATTATTTCAGGTAATTTGACTAGTGGGAGATTCAAATCTTATCGGGAACGTGAACCTTACTTTCAGATTCACTCCATGCTGATTGCCGGGTTTCCATTTTGGCATTATCGAAACGATACGTAATGCTTCCTCACATAAAGCGGCATCAGCACTCAGTACAGGATTGACGCTACGGAAAATTCTGGGCTGTATCACACTTCCATCCTTGTCTATAACAACCTGTACAATAATCCTGCCTTCCAGTCTGCTTTGTCTTGCAGCTTGTGGATACCGGATATTCTGTCTTATAAACTCCATCAGTCCAGGCATACCACCAGGAAACTCAGGCATATTCTGAACAACATCAAATATATCATCCTCGCCTGAAGGTGCCTTATAATCCGAAGACCGTGCGGGGCCTACTGGAATAGGTTTGTCCCTGGACGAAACCTGATGAGAGGTATAGGCTTCAAACCATTGATGGATTGTATAATAACATTCCTCATTCTCATTATAGGCCCTGATTTTCAAAAGATAATCACCCGGTTGACAGTTATCAGGGAAATCAACACCTATCTCGGCTATTTCCCCTTTTTCAAGACAAAGGGCAACCGACTCCTTATCCACGTCCTTATCGGGAATCTTATGTAAATTCTTCTGTTTATCCTCCAGATAGAAATCAGCTTCACCTTTATATATCAGATTATATTTAGGACTGACAATGGAAATATAAACCTTGCCTCCGGAAATGCTTGTACCATTTACTATGATATCCTCACTTCTTTCATGGTTTATCCGGTTTTTATGCTTGCCCAAAGAAACTTTGACCACTCCTTCTGTATCATCTATCAAATGTCCCCATTTTACAAGCCTCGCATTCTTTGCAGGAGGAGCGGTATCCACGGGAGGAATATATTCAATTTCGATGGCTCCTGTATCTTTCGGATCTTGTTTGGGACCCTCTTCAACTATTATGGGTTGAGTCCGATTGTATTCTTTAGGCAATACAGTATAGAGTCCCTGTTCATCTTTCAATATTTTATGACTGCCCGATTCCAACCATTTATTCCATTCATTGAACAAATCGGATATGAACAGGTACAAATCTTCTGAAATATGGATTTCTTTACCGGATTTGATATTGAATTTCAGTCTGTCATTCTCCACAGAAAGAAACTTCCTGGCTCTATCCAACGCTTTCAGGTAAACAATCTGGTTAAAGGCGTAGTTCTTGTTGAAACCTTCTCCTGTATACATATCTATTGCAGCATAGGACATTGTCCCTCTTGCTCTAAGGAAAGTGGTATCGGTTATAGAAGACTTATACCTGTTCGCCTCTTTCCATAAATTCTCTCTCTCAAGTTTTATCAGACTGTCCGTTTCATTATCTACAGGAGATATTTCCTCAAAGACCGTGTCAGTAACATCAGCGTGGCTCTCTTTATTACTTTTTCCATTACAACCGGTCAGAAAAAGACAACATACTAGAATATATAGCATCTCTGTTTTCATATGTCTATAGTATTAATGGTACCTCCCATTGATTCATGAAACTTCCTTAAAGATAGAGATATTATCCGGATTTTGAATAGCATTTGATTCCTATTTTTCGATACCCTGCTTTAAAACAGTTCTTTTGGAGGCAGGTATAGGTATAAGATATAATCAGGGGGTTGGCAGAGCCGGAAGTATGGAACGTAGTGAAATGTTATACATAACTGGAAGACAAGGTGGAATAAATAAGTGTGCAAATGATGTACAAAAGCTTAAATAGTAAGCATTTATGTAAATAATTTATTCCATCCTACGGCTATGTATCATACTCATACTTCGTCTGTACTTCTGTCTCTGACTTACCCCTGATTATATTACTATGATGGTTGATAAAATATTTCCATGAAACGGGTAAGGCAAATGAGAGTGTTTATTTATCACCATATTCTTAACCGGATAAGTTCTTGTACCTAATCTAATATGTGGGAGAAAGCCCATCCCTAAAGGAATGGGAATGAATCATTCCCTTATATTACACTTTTTTTGACTTTCAATATATCGGATGATAGCACTTTCTGAATAGAATCGGCTCCACAAAGCAGGTATATGGTTCTTCAAGTGAATAGACTCTTCCCAGACTTTGAAGGATGTATATCCTTTCTGTCGGGAGACAATATGCGCCGGAGAATCGGACGAAGTAGCCTTGATGAAGAGGCATACACGATCGGGCATGACTTCCATCTTTTCCAATTACCATCCGTTCTTTGCGCTACTCTCTGACAAAAGCTGCTTCAACTGGGTTTCCACTTCGCCAGACAATATCTTTCTCCGGTATTTTGAACACCAGCCAGCTTTCCCACATCGAAAAGACACAGAAAAACTTGAAGTATGACTCAATCAGCAGGAATTATGGTCCCCTTCAAATCCAAAGATGGAGGACTGCACTTATAAGCAGGGGCGATACAATCTCCGAAAAAGAGAGGACACCACACCCAGAGTAAATCCACAGCTTGCAGTAAAACTGGTGTTTCAAGAATTGAAGCGTGCGGAAGCCTGTACAATGCGAATAGAGGACGTAACGGAAAGAAAGGTATAAGTGGATATGTCGGAACTTGAAAAAGCCGAGATAGAGATAAGAGAGGTATTGAATGAATATTGCTAAGAAGTAAATAGTTTTCCTCCACTTAGTCTTATATGATGATTTATCAAAAGTTTAGATTAGGATGCCTTTTTCCATAAGTATAAAAAGCCCCATGTCGCAAAAATAAAAAGAGGTAATGCAGCAATTATAAAACTGTTATGTTCCCATGTGGCAGAGCCAAATAAGCATATGAATAAAACGTATGCTATAATTAAATATATTTTTTTCATTGGGATGATTTTCGTTATAGTTTTTAACAGTGGCATTCTCCGCTTTCTTGTTAGAGTAGTCTTACTTTTCTTCTTTGAAGTCAATTAAGTGAGTATATTACAAGTAGAAAATGATAGATGCTATAAATGATGTTGCAATGGTACCAATGCTTAATCCTTCAAAATAGAGACTGAAACAAAGATATATTACAAAGAAAATTGCAGTTTCAACCAATATGTTTTTCTTTATACTCATAAAATTTTAAAGTCAATTTGTAAATGCTTGGCGAAAGTATAATCGTTAAAAACAAATTGTTATTAATGTTTGTAAAGTTTCACCTATTTAAATTCCGTTAAGCATTCAAATGAATGGTAATGTAGAATAAATTGTGTCATACCGGTCTATTATTGATTTTACATATGCAACATTTCCGGGTATTCAATTTGACCAATGAAAAGTAAACGGGACGCAATCAATTTTTTTTCCTTTAAAACCTATTCTTTTTAAGTGATAAACCCAATATTAAGAAAAAAAGTTGATATTTTCTCTCTTTCGTCAGATGTAGGCTCACGCCGCCTGAGTGAGTAGTATAATAGATATCTTATAGTATAGTTATTATACAATTGGCTTTCAGTTTACTCTTACACGAAGAAGCTGCCAATGTTTACAGATAAGACCAGGGATATTCTGTTTTGGGTGTGTAAATGCCAACTCCAAGGGGGTAGATATAGCTTTCAGGGGTGTAAAACGTTCAAAGTATCGATTGGCTCAGAATTCAGTACAATACGATTATTAGATTATACGTCAATGATTTACGTAATAAAAACTGTCTATCCTTAGAGTGTGTAAAACGCATACACACCATATATGACATAGAGAAGCCGGTTCTTTCATAATCCATCGGATACATACGGCATGGAAAGGCTAATAAAATATTCAACAATTCACTATGTATCCGTTCCGCTCCACGATGAACAGTTACAATAGAGAGTCCGGTTAAAAGTCCATAATCAGGAAGTGTACTATAGTTCATATTTTCATAGCCTTTTTTATGACCAGCCGTAGAAACCATAAATCCTGACCTGCTGCAAATATTGGATAGGACAGCAGAATATCATTGCATTCTACCGGCTGAGGACAAGAAGGCATGGGACATTACTTTTAGACAGAAACTATTGAGGGTAGGAGTAAATATCAATTGGAGAGATAAAGGTTTTAGGGTACTTCGTCCCCTTCTACAGTGGAGAAGATGAGGAGGTCGTTTTGTCTGTTTACCGTTTAATTGGATATAACAAGTCAAGCCTGCAATATTTTTATATCTCCTTCTCATGCTTTGGGGGTTAACGGAACGCATCACTTTTTTTCTCTATAAAACCTATTCTATTTAAGTGATAAACCCAATTTTAAGAAAAAAGTTGATTTTGGAATATAATATATTTTCTTCTTTCGTCAGTTGTAGGCTCACGCCGCCTGAGTGGGTATTATTAAGATATAAACAATAGTGAATCCTATCATACAATCTGCCTCCGGTCAACTGTCCAACCACTGCCATGCAACATTTTTCATAATAGAATATACTATGTTCAGATAGTATTGCTGCAATAATAGAATTGTACCTTGAATACCATATCGGATATAAACAGATAACAATCCGGACAATAAAAAGGGAGGTTGCAAAGCTTCATATTCTTATAATAGGAGAGACACACCCTACTGGATACTGTGCTGGACATGAAGAATTTCACCACTTCCTGAAGGTGTGCTTTCTTGGGAACAATAACTTAATTAATAATTTGAAAATGAAAGAGAATACTAAAAATCAGAGAGGTGCCGGGAAGATTATTCCACTGCACCCAAATTTTACAGAGCTGACAAATGATGTCAGCAAAGATACCGGAGTTCTATATGGTCAAAAGAGAAAGGAGGTACGCCATGCCGAATTGGGCTGATGTGGAATACAAGTGTGTCGGTGACCCGAAGGAAGTAAGGTCGCTGCATAAGGTGTTGAAGTATATGGACGACCGTAAGACTTCAATCATAGAGAACGATTTTGGAAAATGGTGGCTGGGGAATCTGGTTGACAGGCTTGACGGGGACTGGACGACGTTCAACTGCCGTGGGGAGATAACCGGTTATAGGCTGGACGGCAACGTGCTCACGATCAATCATTATACGGCATGGTGCGAGCAGTCCGGACTCAGAGAAAACATTGAACGGGCATTTCCGTCCGTCAAGGTGTATTACCGTGACTGTGAGCCCGCAAATTGTGTCTGTTCTACCAATGATACGACCGGCATGTATTTTCCGGAACCTTACTGCTTGGCCTCCTTTGACAACCAACCGGAGTTTTTCATGACTATCGGAGAGGCCGCCCGACATGTCTCCGGGATAGTGAGGAAAAGGGTGCCCTCTAAGATGAAGGCTATAAACAATGCCCTGAAGGGATATATGAGATTGCCGAGTAATCAGGATATGTCATATTCCTTCCATGAAATCAGGATAGTGACATAGAATCGATAAATACAAGAGAAATTGGGTTTAATGCCCGGTTTCTCTTATTTTTTTTGGTTGTGAAACAGTATATTTTTAAGAATGATCCTCCGGAAATGTGCCTCCGTTCATTATCCTATATCCTATGACCACTTTGGAAGGCTGGCTTTGGATGCTACTTCTCGGAAAATGCAGATGCGTCATTCAACAATGAACCGGAGGAAGTAACCATACCGCAGGGAATCACGAGGATTGAAGACATGGCTTTTCAAGGATACCCTAAACTTTCAGCTTTCCCAAGTATCCCTTTCCCTTTGATGCGCTTGTCTTTGACCGCTGTAGTTCCCTATAATCACTAGTCATATCAAGAAAGAACACGCGCTCTGTGGAAACCGCAAAGCGGCTGAGAAAACGGCTATAACCTGCTCCTTACTGAGTTCATGTAAGGAACGTGATGTCAATGATAGGTAAACCTCCTTATTATCCGGCTCTCAAATCAGATAGAGACCTGAAGGAGCTGCTGCCGGATGTATGGAAGAAATAATCGGGACAGTTCCGGGAAAATGCAGGAAAAAACGAGACTGCCACTCAAAAACAACCCTGAGACAAGTTGGTATATAAAAATTAAGATGCACTTACAATATATTTACAATACACTGATTTAATCAACCCTTTAAAAAAACAATTATGGCACTGACAAAAAGCCGGGGTAACATGTATCCTTTTGTTACCCACACGTGGAATACAATAAAAGGGATATGTTTTCATGACTGCCCCTATTGTTACATGAAAAAATTCGATGGTCTGCTTCCTATACGGTTTGACCCCAAGGAACTGGAAGTAAACCTGGGTAACGGCAATTTTATTTTCGTTGGTAGCGGAACGGATGCCTGGGCTTTCGATATACCTTCGGACTGGATTACCCGGTTCCTGGATTATTGTAACCTGTTTAATAACAACTATCTTTTCCAGTCCAAGGACCCTTCACGTTTTTTGGAGTTCATTAGTCATCCGGTAATGAAGAAATCGGTTTTGTGCACGACCATAGAAACCAATGTCTTTTATCCGGACATCGTAAGGAATGCTCCAGGTACCCGGAAACGTGCCAAAGCCATGCAAAAACTGGCGAGCCTTGGAATGAGAACCTATGTGACCTGTGAACCTCTGATAAAATTCGACTTGCCCGAAATGGTTGAACTTGTCAGCATGTGTTCCCCTGTACAAGTCAATATCGGCAGGAACTCCCGACAGGACATTACCCTTCCCGAACCGACAAGGAATGAAGTGCAGGCATTGATAACCGGACTTCAGAAATTTACCAGAGTGGTAGTCAAATCCAATGCCAAGTGCTGGATTTGAGAATGTACTGACTGATTGGAAAGATAAAGGAGATGCTACATAAGCTCTCCTTTAAAATTTCGTCAAAGCCAATAAAGAATCCATATGACAAGGATACAGGTGAAAAATATTGCAAAATAACACCTTGTGAGTTAACCGGAGGCAAGTTTATTATACATATACTGCATATTTTATTATAATACCCACTCAGGCGGCGTGAGCCTACAACTGACGAAAGAAGAAAGATATACAATAGTTTCATGCAACTTTTTTTGCTAAAATTGAGATTTTTACTTAAAAGAAATAGAATGTATAAGGAAAAATATTGATGCGTTCCGTTTACTCATCGAAGTGTAAAAAGGGTATATAAAAACATTGCAAACCTTTATATATGAAATGAGTATAAACAAAAATAAAACAATTATGGATAATAATATAAATAATATGATATCAATTAGTATGCCGAAAGGTTGTAGGTATATGAGTGATTATGAAAATCTCTTGAATGGGGAATTGCCATTGGATGGTAAGTTTATCCTGAACAAGACTATAACCGGTTGTGGTGGTACATCCCTGTTTCTCAATTCGAACTTTCCTGTGGTAATAATTTCGCCACGGCTTCAGGTGTTGAAAGAGAAGCACAGACAATACCCCGACAGCTTCCACTTCCATGTCCCATTCAGTGGTAATAGAGGACAAGCAATAATCCAAATGATGCGGGATCTTGATTCATACCTGGATTATCATCATGGAAGCACACCATTCACCTCCTTACCAATGAGACCTGCCAAGATACTGGTCACACTGGATTCATCGGACAAGGTTCTTGGTGTCCTTAGAGGAAATAATATGCTGGATTCATGCCTCTTTGTGGTTGATGAGTTCCAATGTCTTATGGGCGATGCGACGTTCAAGGGGAGTACGGACATGAATTTTCTCATCCGGCTTGACAATGAAGTGAAACGTATCTGTTACTTGTCAGCTACACCTGTCCCTGACATCTACCTTGACTACATACCTCAATTCGCCAACATTCCCTACTATAAACTGGAATGGGATCCTGATGTGATTGTGGAGCCGACATTGAAGGAGAGGCAGATGAGGAACGGTGAGACTGCGGAGAAACTGTGTGGGGAACTGATACAACGTTACAGAAAGGACGGATATTTTGAAAGGAAAATAGTGGATGGAAATATAGTCTGTTCCCGTGAAGCCTGCATATTTCTCAATGAGGTCAAGTCAATCATAAGAATAATCGGGCAAAACAGTCTGAAGCCGGATGAGGTGACTATCCTGTGTTCTGAAAGCCAGTCCTCAAGGCTGCCCAAAGGATTCACGATAGACGGGTTGGATACGGACAGGAACAATCCCCAAAACAAACCTTTCACTTTCTGCACAAAGTCATCTTTTGAAGGTGTGGATTTTTACTCGGACAATGCCAGCACCTATATCTTCATCAATGCGGGGAAGGAGTGGCAGACATTGGACATCATGCTGGATATACCTCAGATTCTCGGCAGACAGAGGCTTGATACAAATCCGTTCCGGCATGATGCCACGATATATTACAAGACCTACCCTGCCACTATGACGGAAGCGGAGTTTGAACAAAAGCAGAAGATGATGGATTTGAAAACAAATAACATCCTCAATGTATTCAATAGTGCTCCTGAAGAATACAGAACTGTATTAATAGATTCTTACAGAAAAATGGAACCAGACAAGAAGTTTACAGATGATTATACTGACCTCATACAGGAGAACGGGCAAACGACGATAGGTTACAATCATCTGGTAATGGCGGCAATGTGGAACAGGTGGTACCAGAGAAGTTACTATTATAACAATTCCTGCCAGCTGTTGACGAGCATTCAGTCTGCGGTCGGGATGCGGAAGAAGCCGGATGAGGTGAAGCAGTTCGAGCAGTGGTATTATAATGCACCTGACAAGGACAGGCTTGCAGGATATGCGAATTTCAGAAATCAATGTCCGCAATATGACACCCTGCTCTTACAAAATCCGTTCATTGATTTCAGATTTCACGGGTGGTATGGAACTCTTGGTTATGATACCCTGTCAAGTCTTGATTTTCGTGAGGCTGATGTTGAGGATGCCTATAATGTTCTTTGTGCACAGGCTCCGATAAGTGAGGCTTGCAGGCAGGAGTTCGTTCCCGGCATGCTTTATTCCAAACAGGAGGTAAAGGCCAAGTTACAGAAGATATACGACAACTTGGGACTTTCCGGGAAAACAGCCAAGGCAACAGAACTGAAACTGTATCTTCCCGTCATGGAAAAACAGAGGACAAATGACAGGGGCAGGAAAGTGTATTTTATCAAGATACTGGAAGCATAGACAAATAATATGACAGTACGTCCATGGATAGGACGGTACTGTTTTTTTCTTGGCGACCATATGCTGACATTCCATCTGTCCAGTCAAGGGAAGCAAGGGGATTAAAATCACATTACCCATGTATCACATAAATGATGATATGCAAGGGTCAACTGAAAGCCTATTGTACCATATGTTACTGTAATTAATAATAATACTCACTCAAGCGGCGTGAGCCTACATCTGACGAAGAAGAGAATAGTATATAATTTCAGATCAACTTTTTTTGCCAGAATGAGGGAAATTACTTATAAATGATATGTTTCAAAGGAAAAAAAATTGATTGATAGCGTTCCGTTTACCCTTTCAATGATGATTTGGGAACTGGAAAAATTGATAATACGGAATGGGTGTATTATTGCCAAACTTGTCACTTGTTCTTTCGGCTATATATCCCCCAAAAGGCAGCAAGAGAATTGGGATTTTATTCATTCCCCGGTATTCTATAAACCCGGAGTATGATTGCTATAAATGAAGATATAGCAAATCAGACAATGCAATCTTTCTGTATGCCCAAATCACTGTCGGATGAGTTAACGGTACGCATCACTTTTTTTCTCAATAAAATCTTTCTCTTTTAAGTAATAATCCACATTTCAGCAAAAAAAGTTGATTTTGGGATATAATATATTTTCTTTCTTTCGTTTGTTGTAGGCTCACGCCGCTTGAGTGGATATTATCATCAATTGTAATAATCATATGGTATAATTGGCTTTCAGTTAACTCTTTACTCCCACAGTTCGGATAATGTTTGAATGATGAACCTTGCCTTTTTTCCCTGGCTGAATTGGCATACTTATACATTGTTTCAACTCCTCATTTGTACTATACATATTGCATCGGGAGGTATGGGCAAAAGTGTATCAGTATAAGCAAGGATCCGATAAACCACTCCCATCACCCTTACAATGGATCCGGTTTAAACCAGGCTATATATGTCTCCCGTTAATATTGCGAGATAGTCCTTGCCCCCGTGAATGGAATGAAAGAGTAATGTTGAAGAGCTGATATGGTTACTTCACGGCTATAATCGACGGGCAAACCTATGACAGTGCCGGAAAACAGGTGGAGGAAATATAAAACTCTCTCCACATACACCAGGCACGTTTATCTATTGCCCGTTCATGTACCTTGCCTTGTGGAGTATTAAACAAGTATAGGGTGCCCGTACGGATTTGGGATGAAGTGTTGGTTATATGGCTACTTGGAAAATGGAATAATGTAAAATATTTTATATATCATATAATACTATACCCGTTCTGTTGGGCATGAAAAGACAGTCTTTTTTCTTATATTTATATTATATATAGGTGGGTAGCGTTTTACACACTCTAGGGATAGATAGTTTTTCGTCGATTAACCAATTAATATTCAATTCAAAAAGTCGTATCATATTGTATTTTCCAAGGAGCTGTATTTTGAACGTTTACCCGTCTGAAATATAGTATTTACCCACCAGCGAATGATATTTACCCCCCTGAAAAAAGAAAAAGGAGGGCACCTTTCGTATACCCTCCTTGGTTCGTTTCATCTCAAACCGTTTCTTCTCTCATATCTTTTGAAAGCATTTTTTACGCTGTCCCGGTCCACTCCGATCATTTTTGCTATCCTCCCGTATCCCAACGGCTGGCCATACTCACCGGGAGTATGCCATAGAGGATACCAGCATTCAACCTCCTCGTCTGTCAGCTTACGCCTGAGAGGTGAGCAGGACATCTTCTCCATCTTCGGATACGCCCCCTTATAGTATTTGTGGAGGAAACGTTCCATGCAGTGGTTGGCAATATATACGGTCAGTTTGCAGACTGCCTTGCGCATCTTCGGGTTGTCCTCACCGGGTTCTCCGGCGAGCATGTGCAGCACGATGGCGGCATGGAAGGCAATGGTGGCCATACGGGGGGAGACCATTCTCCTCATCCTGTCATCAGCCTTCTTCTGTTCCCCGATCCAGTTGCCCAGTGGGCCATGTACATAGGAGAGGTCAGTAAGATACTCGTCAGCGGGAATGTCCGTGCCATCCTCCGCAGTCCTGAGGCAGTATTTCTCCCGCCATTCCCCTAACTGGTCGCGCATTCTCTCAAGTTCCTCACCCTCCGGCAGATCGAACTCGGGAATTGAACGGTCCTGTTCGGGAATCGCGCAGAAGCAGATACGGGATGCGGTGCCGTTCTCGTAGTCCTCATCCGTAAAGAAGCGTCCGACAGCTCCGGGAGTACCGGTGAAGGTATAGTTCAAACGGACAGAAAAATCACCGCGGCAGTCATCACGGGTATGCTTGTTGTCCAGGGAGACGGCCTCACCGGAGAATGCCTTGCGTAGCAGGTCACTCGAGAATCCACCACCTTTCGAAGCGGATTTCCGTATGGTGTCGATCTCCGTTTCCAGTGCATAGAGGGAAAGACCCCGGCTGTTGGCGATGACCTCCATCAGCCTTGCCTTTGAAATGTCGGTACCCACTATCTGGACAATCCGGTCTGTCCTGCCGGTTCTGGATTTTAGCCTGTTGTCCATGACCACCCTTTGAAAGAGGTCCTGCTCATACACGTCCTTGAACACACTCTTTCCGGAACCCTGCCCACCCTCGATAATCACCTGCAGGCTGGGTGAATGATACCGTCCATCCAGATATCTTGCCTGTACATTTGAGAAGGCCAGTGCACCGTAGCCACCGAGCAGATGGAAGAGCATGGCAGGCCTGAAACCTTCAGGACAGCCGTCAAGAATGGTACTGATGTGGGGGATGGCAGAGTGGCACGGCATGGGGAATTCCCGGTTGAACCATTGCAGCCATTCTCCAAGACTGACATCTTCGTGCGGGTTCTGCTCTTGCCCCGTACTTTTCCCCATTGGATCGAGCTCCCGGCGGATTCCAAGCAAAGCACGCGTCTCGTCAATCTTTATCTGGCTGAGCCCTTTTGCTTTCCGGATGTCAAGGTCGCACTGCTGTTCCGCCTCGTCCTTTTTGATCCTGCTGTTCTCGCATGCCTCATCCTTCCTGATTACGCTTTTCAGTATCTCGTTCTCAATCCTGGCCTTTACCAGCTTCTTCCTGATTTTGGGCAATACGATCAGCCCGACTGCAACCGTGATGCCGACAACGGGACCACCGATTTTCCAGAAAGATGAAACGGTACCCTCATAGCTCCCCCCAACTCCACACAGTCCTACACTCGCTCTCGCTTTAATGGTGGAAGGGGCACTTGCATTTGAAAAATTTCTACTCATAATCAATGTGATTTTTTAAAGTTGATAAATCTTGTTTAATTACTGCATCGTCTGTCGGGACTGTCAGACAGACCGGAGACTTCACGGTTTTGACGGCCTGCCTTCTGTTGACATCCGCCAGATGACGGTCCACAGTTACCAATGATACGCCATACATGGCGGCGATTTCCCTGTGCGTCATCCCCTTCTTCGACGCCAGATGCCATTCTCTCACCATGCCACGGGTGACTTTTGTTCTGGTCCTGGTACGTTTGGTAGAGAGGAGAACCTGTGATGGTACAACCTTTTCCGCATCATTTCCCACCTTATCAATTACGGCAGGTGCTTCCACTATCTGACCGTGTCTCTTTACAGAGCTCTTATAGGCCAATATACCTGCAAGGCCGACGACAGCCATGCCAAGTTCCATTAGGACTATTCTTTTAATGTTCACGATATTAATAATTTACTGTTTATAATAATACTGCTCAGATCCGATACCCCGACCGCCACCGGCTGTCTGGTTTTGTGACTATTGCTTATTAATGAATTCACGCAGGCTCTCTTTCCAATATATCGAGGTATGCCCCAGGGACTGTACCTTTGCCACGAAATCACGTATCTGCTGCGGGGCGTAACCTTTTTTGCCGCTGAGGATACCGATCTTGTAATGGTCGCAGAACCCTGCCGTTTCTCTAATCATTTCGAACGAGAGGTCCGGGTCGATAATGGGCTCGATGCTCGCCCACGTGCTTATACCGGCATTGTGCAGTTCTTTCATGGACTGAATACGTTCCCTGTTGGTACTTGCGCCAGGTTCCAGGTCGTCACGTCCGGTAAGTGTGAAACCAACGGATACAAACCCCTTTCTGGAAAGCACATTCTGTACGGCAGGATGATCCAACCAGTCTGCACATTTGGTAAGTATCTGGCAAGGGACTCCTTGACGCTGTGCCTCGTCCATGCATCTGAAGTTCAATTCGATGGTCTCAGCCAGGCAGGGATCGGACACGAAGTTGAAATGGAGCCCACCGTCCTTGATGATTTTCGACCGCCACCTGGTTAGTTCCGTTTTAAATATCTCAAAGGCGGTCTCGGTGTCGACGAGGGACTTCTTCAAGGATACAATGATGCCGCCAAGTGTACCGGCCATGATGCTTTTGTTGTTAAAGCAGTAATCGCAGTTATTCGAACAGCCGTTGTACAGGTTGCAGGCCCATAAACAGAACTCTCTGGCTCTTCCATCCGGTTGGTAAATGGCCTTGCCATGGATCCTTGTTGCACTTACGGTATTGTCTGAGGACGATACAATCGGGGAGGTTCCGTCGTTTCTCTCTCTATTCAATTCGGCAAGGTGGAGTCGGGTCTTGGCCGCTGGCAGTCCAATCCGCTCGTGAAGGTTGCCAATGGCCACTGTTTCTTTAATCCGCTTGTGGGACGATACACTTTTCATGGCGAATCTTCCATCATTTTTCACATCATTAGTTGCGGCAGGCGCTTTCCCGGTCTGCCCACGTTTCTTCATGGACATGTTATAAAACAATGTACTCGCAAGCCCTATGGCTGTCATACAAAGCCCCATTAGGGCTATTCCTTTATTATAATTCATTTCTATTGCATTTTAATAATTTTTTATAATTCTGATGTTATGGTCGCAAACCGGTATTCTCCGGTTATTTTTTGAGAGGTCCTTCACTGGTATCTTGAACCTGCTGCCACACCTGTACACGCAGACAAGTACCGGCCATGACACATTTGACAGTGCCCCCAATAAAGGTTTCTGACAGGCCTTCAAGATACTTGATGTCGCATTCAGGACTCCTAATCCTCATCTTATCATGTATGATTCTCATATTCATTGTCCGTTTACTATAGTTACTATCAGGCCTGGCATTTCCCTCAGGTTTTGCACCGTCATTAATACATCCTACCGTTGCTTGGACAGTTGTCTGCTCTGCGTGTGCAAGCACAAGACTTTGAACAATTGTATTCATTACGGTTACATGTTATGATTATACTTTGATTGGTTATATCTCCCCTTTTGGTTACTTACCCGTAGGATATCCAGCACCCCATATACGTCAAACAATATGTATTTGCCGTTCTGATAGGTCGCATCATCCAGCAGACCGCTGGCCTTCCACCTGTTGACTGTGCTTGATGAGACTTCAAGCACCCCGGCAAGACTCTTGATGCCCGTTACAAATCTGGGGAATCCAAGGTAATCATCCATGGTTGACTTTTCCACTTCCACTTTCGGGTCCTTCGGCAACCGGAATTGTTCCGGCTGTTTACTGCCTGCCATTATACATACCGTTTTATTATGCGGTACTTCCATCTTCTTTTTCATATTTATCTATATTTTAATATAATTGTTTTCTGTTTCGAAACGCCGCAAAGGTATAAACAAAAAATACGATTATTTCAAAATAATAACCGGTTTATTATCAGAAAATTACATGAAGTTGGAATAGGTTGGAATAGGTTGTAGATGATTGTAGTTGGTTGTAGATTTAGCCTTTAAGATTGTACATGGTTGTAATAATAAGGGGCTGTGATTCGGACTGTACCGGCAAAGAAAACTAATAAAAAATTGATTATGCCGGCACTGTTTTTTTTGAACGGGGAATTTGATTTCAGAAGTGTCAAAGACAATCCTCTTGAGCCGTTGAATTCCGACAGGTCCTTGCCCCATTGTTGGAAAACATTTTAAGGCTGCCCCTTGAAGACGGGATGGACACTTGTCTTTCCGGGAATGCACGCATGAGTGACAGCCGCCGTGATGGAAGGATACAGAGACAGGTGCAGACTCCAACGGGTAAAGTGCCGTTTCCATACCTTGTGACCGTAACTCCGGCTTTGATTCCGGTTTGTTAAGAACGTGAAATCATCCGGCAGGGAGTATTGCTGGCCGCATTATCGGCCTTCATGTTTCGGGTAACATGTTTTTGCGGATTGGAAGGTTTCCCCGGTATTATCCAAAGTCTATTCGTCCGGCTCTGTGTTGCCCATCAGACATGAAACTTGATCGGACATGCCGGTAACAGATGCCCAAAAAAGTTCATGGGGGAAACCGGAGCATGTTTATGGGATTGTAGGCAGATACCGGTGGAACGGGGTTACTTAATCTGGATGAAAAATGGAGTGGGGAATACGCTGTCGTTATCGAATCATGGCGGGAGAGCAAGGAAAGGTTTACCGGATATCACCAATCCACAGCAGATATACGACGTGTGACCCGTACCGTTGAGGAATATCACCGCCAGATCCGCAAGGAACAAAAAACAAGGGCGTGTTCCCACCGGACACACCCCTTGAAAAACCGATCTACCTTGCTTGCCACAATATACGGAAGGCATGGGCCATGCTATTGGCTGATTGGGGAGCCATTGCACGACAACCGGTGACAAAGCCTGGAAACATATTTGAATTGTTGTAGCTTTACGCCAGCCGGAGTATTGTTGGCACTGGTCAATCCCCGACTGCTGGGCACAGAAAGAGAACAGCGCATGACACAGTTATTTTACGCCCTCCATAACGTCTGATATAACTTTTGATATAACCGCATCTATCTCTTCTTGATCTGATTTGGCAATTTTATTGGTTGCATTTTTTAGAGTACCGGAAGGAATCTGTGCGTGGTCCAGCATGATGCATGTTTCCACCTTTTGCCACGTTCCTCTTCTAATCTGGCTCTTCCCTTCCAATTTGTACAGCTTCAGAATAAGCCATTGCAGGGAGCCTTTACCGCCGGTCCAATCTATATAATCATTCTCCTCGGGCTCGTAGGTCCCTGATGCCCCCATTCCTCCGAATATATAGCAAAAATATATGTACGAGGAACATTTCATATATCCATCTGTCAGCTCTTCAAATAATGCCTCCATGGCCTTCAACCGTTTAGCTTTAGTTTTAGCTTTATTTTCAGCTTTGATAGTCTTGATAAATAAAGGTGGATAAGACAGTGGAATAGGTGTTGGCCGATTGCTTTGAGAGAACTCCTCTAGAGAAACCTCAATATTTTTTAATACTGTCTTGCCACCTTCCTCCTTTGTTTTATCCTGGACGGGAACTTCAGGAGCGGGTTGGAAGGACTGCATCTCTTGTTGCTCCACTGCATCGGGAACCTTATCAGTCTCTTTTTCCGGTGACAGACTTATAGTCTCGGCAGTGTTGGTTTCAAGTACGGGCTGATTGTCACTTGACTGTTGACCCGTTGGTTTATCAATGCATGTTGGATTGTTCGTATGGCCATCTATAGATGGGGGATTCGTATCATTTATAAAAAAATCCAAATCCGAAGGACCTATTCCGCGGACTGTTGGGGTATTCTTTTTCCCGTCTAAACAATCTTTCAACATCATTCCCAATCCTACTCCTGCCACCAGACATACAGCACCCGTAACAATAGTTTCCCTTTTTGTCCTTATTGGACTATAAAAGACAGGATTGGAAGATGGCAGGAGGCTCACGCTGTCTCTGGATCCACTACATTTCATAAGTTGGGGATCCACCAGAATTTTCGCACTGTTTCTGTATCTGTTCTTTATCATAGATATTATATTTAAAATTAATAATAAAGCCGATATCCGGGCTTATCCCGAATATCGCCCCAAATATAACGATAATCTTGTTATGCAATGCTTTTTACATATTCAAAAAGCTGTTTTAGTTGTGTCGGAGTCATCTTTTCCATACTTTCTATGACCCCAGACTTGTATTGGTGGGTGTTCCATTTCTCCATCTGCATCTTTTGGGTTTCATCGGCCACTTCAATGTAAGGTTTCATACTTTCGTAATCGGAATGACCTGTGCAACTCATTACTACGCTAGCCGGAATACCAAGAGCCAAGGAACAACATACAAAAGTTCTTCTTGCATCGTGGCAGCTGATCTGTTCCCAGAACTTATAGGTATCCTCATGTCTGGTATTACCCTTGAAATAAACCTGGGATATTTCGCGATCCAGTCCGGCAAGTTTGGCAGCATCTTTCAAGTAATCATTCAGTTTTTGGTTACTTGGGACTGGAAAAATAGTTTTACCTTTGTACCAGGAGTATTTATCAATGATCCGCTGGGCATGTTCATTCAGAACGATATGCAGTTTGTCATCAGTCTTTTCGGTACAGAAATCTAGGCAGCCATCTACAATATTGGCAGGTTTTAGTGCGGCCAGGTCTGAATATCGAAGTGAGGTGAAAGCCATGAAGCAAAACATATCCCTTGCCCTCGACAAATACTCCCTCTCCTTGGGAAATTCAAAATGGAAGAAGTGCATCAGTTCCTTATATTTTAAAAAGGTGACGGCCTTCGGTATAACTTTTAGCTTAGGCTTGAATTCCAGTACACCAGGTTGTATCACATATCCATTTCTGGAAACCCAACGAAGAAACGACTTCAACATACTCAACTGTTTAACAATGGTTCGATTTCGATAATCATTTTTTATATACCAATTCATAAGTTGAATCATTTTATCTTTATCCAGTGTTTCCAGTTCTATTTTAGAATCACAGCCTGTTAGTTGTTGCCATACTTGTCCATATTTATATTCTGCTTCTATACTCCAGTTTCCTTCCAATGCTCTTGTTCTTAAGAACTCGTTGAATATGTATTTCAGTGTTTTTGTTTCATTTTCTTCTTCTACTTTTTGTTTCACTCTACCCAGTTTTTCATTAACTGATTCTTTTAGGTCAGCAGTCGTTGGTATCGTTGAACGAACATCGTATTCAGTAAACACTTCCTCGATACAAACCAGAAAACTACGGATTGCATTGTTAATCTCACGGGCATAAACAATCTTCCCACCGATTTTATGGGTCGTATTGCTTTTTACCAGTTGTTTGTCACTATCCCATTTTAGAGGATCAATAGTATAACCGACAGAGAAACCGACTTCATTCTTCTTACTGTTCCATCTTACCCGGATCATTACCTGCCCGTTCTTCATTACATAGGCTCTTGTGCTAAAACTTGTCTTTTTCATACCTTTTATTTAATTTTGTTGCGAATCTAAAGAGAAGATTTTAAAGGAAAAACAGGCTGACATTACATGAATATACATGATAGTACAAACTAGTTTTCCTTGTTCTATCCACCTAATTTCAAGAGCAAAGATACGAAGACTGATTAGGGGGAGTAACATCCTTTAACTACTCCCCCGATTTACAAAAGTATATGATATTGTTTGAAAGTATAAAGTAGCCTAAGTTATTGTAACAGATTGCTTATCAGTGTCATATATTACTTTTTAAAATCATGTATATTCATTTCTCAACTTCCTCTATCTCCACCGTATAGCCCTTTGCCAGCCAGTCTCCAAGCGTAGTGGTGATGGCTTGCACAATACCCACAACCATGGCGTGGGGCATATGTTCTTCACGAAAAACCCGTTCCATAAACTCTTTACCAGAAATGGTTCCCTTGGAACAGACACGGGCATGCAGCGACTTCGGTTCCTCGCCTTCGGGGACGGGCGTTTCATAAAGGTCATAATAAGCACTCATAAAATAATTTAAATTAATGGTTTATAGAGAATTGAGGGAAACTTGCAGCAAACTTGGGGAAGAAATGTTCTCGAAATCGGCAGAAGCTGGCAGTAAAGGTACTAATTATTTTTCTTGCCACAAGGATTTTACTTTCTTTCCACTGCCGTATTCTTTTCTTTCCACAGCTGTGGAAAGAAAAGAATACGGCAGTGGAAAGATTAGCATTTAGGATAGAAAAGGATAACTCCCAATGAGTCTGTCCTTAGTTCTTGGCAGGCAAAGAAACAGAAGCCTCCAATATCGGGGAGACAGACTCCCAAACCTGAGCATCGATACTCTGCATTCCTTGCACAGAAGGATGCCCCCATTGTTTATCAATGTCGTGCAAACGAATATTCTCGATGCCATAGTGCCGGCAAATTTCATCCATGGAATCAGTTACCTCTTCGGATAATTCTGAATTGGTAATATTATAAATCCTGGCCGCAGGATAGAGCTGCTTGAGAGATGCAAGCAGATAGCAAAAGGCAGGACGGAAGCTATACAAATCGGCTTTCGTCCAGCCATCATATTGGTATGCGCCAATGGGAGCACCTGCCCAACTGTCATTGGTACCGCCAAAAACAAGGATTATGTCGGGGGTGCCGAGGTTGTGAATACGGGTGATAAAAGAACGGTCGGAGTAATCAGCTTTCTCGTAACCGGTATGACAGACGGTGGAGCCGGAATAGGAATTGTTGCGTTCCAACTGAAAGCCGTGCTCATGGATGAAACGGTACCACCAGGTTTCCTCCACCTTTGTCACATCATTCTCTTTCTTTTCGCCGGGAACTCCATACCAGCAGAGATTGGCGGCAGGAGAGACATGACCGTAAAAAGTGGAATAGGAATCGCCAAGAATAGAAACTTTCTTTTGAGCAAACACCCCTGATATAAGGGTCAGGGAAAAAACAACCAGAAAAAACAAGGATTTGCAGTTCATAATAGATAGATTTTTATGTCGTATGCCGCAAAGTTATAAAGTTTGTCCCGGTTTGACGGCAAGAAACCGTAGTTTTTTTGCCATAGCCCGCTTATATGAAGCACACAAGAATGTCGTCCAAGAAGTATAGAGCGAAGAAGAACTGAGATATGAGCATACATTTATCCCTCTTATCCTCTACCTCTTTAGTATTTTTTCCCTATATTTGTCAGACACTAATTTAATCAATTCAATGCCATGAGAAAACTTACACACATGCTCCTTGCAGGTACCCTCGTCCTGACCTGCTCTTCATGCGGGGTAGAAACAACAGCCAACTATCAAGTCATCCCCCTGCCCCAGGAAGTTGCCTTGAGTCAGGAATCTCCCTTCAACCTGAATGCCGGCACCATCATCGCCTACCCCGAAAACAATGAACTTTTGAAACGTAATGCTGAGTTTCTGGCTGAATACATCAGCCAGTCCACCGGCCACACCCTCCAGACAGAAGCCCTTGCCCCGGGGAGCGAAGCGCCCAAAGGCGCCATCACATTAGGACTGGATCCGGCTATCCGCAACCGGGAAGGCTATGTGCTGACCGTCAAAGCCGACCGGGTGACCCTAAACGGCCAGACCGAGAACGGAGTGTTCTACGGTATACAAACCCTGCGTAAATCAATCCCTGCCGAAACCAAAGCCACCTCTATCCTATTGCCTGCCGGCAGCATCCAGGATGAACCCCGCTTCAGCTACCGAGGCATGCACCTCGATGTGGGCCGCCACTTCTTCCCCATTGAGTTCATAAAGAAATACATAGACTTGCTGGCACTTCACAATATGAATACCTTTCACTGGCACCTCACCGAAGACCAAGGCTGGAGAATAGAAATAAAGAAATATCCCAAGCTGACGGAAATTGGCGCCTGGCGCGACCGTACCGTCATCGGCCGGAATACCGAAGAGTATGACAATACCCGATATGGCGGTTTCTATACGCAGGAACAAGCCAAGGAAATCGTAAAATATGCCGAGGAGCGCTATATCACGGTCATCCCCGAAGTAGACCTGCCCGGACACATGCTTGCCGCACTGGCCGCCTATCCCGAAATGGGATGCACCGGTGGACCGTATGAAGTGTGTCCACGTTGGGGAGTATTCGAAGATGTGCTGTGCATCGGCAACGAAAAGTCCATGCAGTTCCTCGAAGATGTCATGGCCGAAATCATTGACATATTCCCTTCCAAATACATCCACATCGGCGGTGACGAAGCTCCCCGCACCCGTTGGGAAAAGTGTCCCAAATGCCAGGCGCGTATCAGAACCGAAAAATTGAAATCCGACAAGAACCATACAGCCGAAGACCGTCTGCAGAGTTATTGCATGACACGTATCGAAAAGTTCCTCAATAGTAAAGGACGCCGGATTATCGGCTGGGATGAGATTCTGGAAGGCGACGTCGCTCCTAACGCAACTGTTATGTCATGGCGTGGCTCGGCAGGAGGAATCAAAGCGGCCCAACTGGGACACAACGTGATAATGACACCCAACGACTATTGCTACTTTGATTATTACCAAAGTGAGGATACCCGGCACGAACCATTTGCCATCGGAGGCTTTGTCCCATTGGAAAAAGTATACAGTCTGAATCCTACCGCCTCACTGACCGAAGAACAAGCCAAGCACATACTCGGCGCACAAGCCAACCTTTGGACAGAATACATCCCGACCAGCGAGCAGGTAGAGTATATGGTTCTCCCCCGTATGGCCGCCCTTGCCGAAGTACAATGGACACAACAGGAAAAGAAAGATTATACAAACTTCACTACCCGACTGGCCGGACTCATCAGCCTCTACCGGAGAGACGGGCTCAACTACCGGGAACCCTTCCGACAGCAGGCAGACTCCACTGCTACCGAGAAGAAGTAATCAGAACTGGAAATAAATAAACGGCTGTATCTCCGAACTTTTCATCTGAATGACCAGATAGATTACAGCAAGCACCAGTACCGCCTTTCCCAACAAGGGAAGGCGGATTACTGTTTTTGTGCAGGCACGTTCCCAACTGTCGGGCACAAAATGCAGCAGATAGCCCAATGCCATCAGTGCAAACACTTCCCAATAACCCTCTACCAACTGCGGGAAGAGTTGCGGACGGAAAGTAGTGAATATCTGCCTCAGCATATCCATTGATGTGGAAAACTCCGCATTACGGAAGAATATCCAGCAGAAACAAACAAAATGGAAAGTAATAAGCACCCCGAAGAACCGGCGAATGCCACGGCTTTCCGCACCTTTCTTATGTCCGGTGAGCGTCATCCAGCATTTGTGGGCTGCAAGCGCAACACCGTGCATCATCCCCCAAAGGACAAAATTCCACGAAGCTCCATGCCACAAGCCACCCAGGAACATGGTAATGATGAGATTGGCGTACTGGCGGATTTTCCCCTTCCGATTGCCTCCCAAAGAGATATAAAGATAGTCGCGCAACCAACTGGAAAGCGAGATGTGCCACCGCCTCCAGAACTCCGTAATGGAAGCGGACTTATAGGGAGAATCGAAGTTGATATTGAAATGGAAACCCAGCAACAAGGCAATGCCAATAGCCATATCACTGTAACCGGAGAAGTCGCAATAAATCTGCAAGGCATAGCCATAGACACCCATCAGATTCTCCACCCCCGAATAAAGAGTAGGATTATCAAAGATACGCTCTACGAAGTTGACGCTGATATAGTCCGATATGACCGCTTTTTTGAAGAGTCCACTCACGATGAGGAAGATTCCACGCCCGAACATCTCCCTGGAGACAAACAGTGGACGGCGGATTTGTGGAATGAAATCACGGGCACGTACAATAGGCCCCGCCACCAACTGGGGAAAGAAAGAAACATAAAAAGCATAATCCAACAAACTGGTCAGAGGCGTTATCTGGCGACGGTACACATCTATCGTATAGCTCAACGACTGAAAAGTGAAAAAAGAGATACCCACCGGAAGGAAAATATCCATTGCCGTGAACGTGCCTCCCGTCAGCGAGGCAAAAGCTTCGCCCAGGAAATTGGTGTACTTGAAGTAACACAACAATCCCAAATTGATGAACAGACTCAACACAACCCATGCCTTACGTAGCCAGGAAATAGCCTCGCGTGCCATCAAGCGTGCAATGAAAAAGTCACAGACCGTCACCAGTCCAAGCAGGAAAAAATAAGTGCCACTACTTTTATAATAGAAGTAATAGGAAAACAAGGTGACAAACAGCAAACGCGCCGTCGTCCGGCGTTGCAACAACAGATAAACCAATATAAAAGCGACAAACAGCCAGAGGAAAATACCACTGCTGAATATCATCGGGGCTTGCGGGTCATAAGTGAAGACATCGCGCAAACGGTCCAAGTCTATATTCAATCCGGATAAAAATTCGTCAATATTCCACATAATCGTTATAAGCTTTTAACAAGGCCTGGCAGAACAGCTCGCCTTGCAGGCGGTAACCGTCCGGCAAATAATGTACATGGTCCGGACGCATCAATCCGGCTTCCTGCCAGTTGAGGCAGGCACGGTGGGTACCGCCAAGTATTTCGTACATGTCCCATACCGCCAATCCGTTTTCATCGGCATAGCGGCGGATGGTCTGCACGGCAACGGCAGTACGCGGATTAATCTTATAGGTCCGACGACGGCGACGCTGCCGGAAACTCTCGTAAGAGCCCGGAGGAGTGGTCATCAACATCGGTACATTCGGCAGTTTCTCGCGAAGCATGCGTACAAGGTCATCCATCTGGCGATAGTGCAACATTGTATTGTAACGGCGGTTATGGCTTTCGTTCGTCCCGAAGGAAAGAATAAGCAGGTCGGGATGTAGAGCCGCAATATCAGCAATACGGTCCGGACGGGTGAAAGTAGTACAAAATGCACCGTTGATACCTACATCGGTATAAGAGACTGCCCCGAAAGTGTCCTGCATCAACGCACCGGTGGTACGGGGGAAGATATGGCCGCGTATATGGCTGTCGCCCACATGTACGATGCGAAGCGTATCAGCGGAAGCGCCCAGCCGGGACAGACGCAACTTCTCCCAGAAAGGATTAAGAATACCCAGACTGTCGGTAAGTACATTCTCCTTCATTTGCCGGAATGCGGCGGGAAAAGTTATCAAAGGGACAGACACCGTATCCGTACGTTGGGAATAGAGGCAGAGAGTATCACAATCCGCTCCACCGGTATGACACGAAAGGCTGCCTGGCAGTATGTCTTGTGCATGGAGCGGCCGTATCGCCGCAATCAGTACCAGCACCGCGCAGCAAATCATACATCGTAAATCGTACAATCGTAAATCCTCCTTATGGCTCCTCTTCATAGTAGGCCCTCCTTCTGTCATACTGTTCCTTGCCATAAATCAAAGACTCATAAAGTAATCCCGCAAGATGCTTTCCACCACGGAAGTTGATGTGCGTATAATCATAATTGGCCAGTGACGGCTTGGCATGCACCATGTCTGCCATGCTGCCTTCCCCACCCATGGCCTCGAACATGTTCCAGAAAGCGACAGCCTCATCCGCTGCCAGATTCTGCTGATAACGAACCAGATTCTTGATGCCAGGCATGGTACGCAGCTCTCCTTCTTCGGTCTTATAGTCCCTATCGCCCACGCTGACTATGAGGATGGCTGCTTGCGGAAAGGCCTCCTTGAGATGCTGCACCGTTGTCTGCATGCCGGCAATGTACTTGTCGTAATTCCGTCCGCGCTCTGTAGCCACATTCAGTCCGTACTGCAGGATTATCAAATCGTAAGGACGCTGTTCGTTGAACTCGCGCATCATCCACACGGGAACAGAACGGAGGGAGAGGCCGGAGCTGCCACGCAGTGAGAAGTTATCCAGCACAATGCCGGAAGTACCGTCCATGGCAAGGCCATAAAACAAGGTGGAGTCCGCACTTTCCACCGTCCAACGGACAGAACCGATATTTCCCTCTACCGTCATCTCCTGCAAATCATCAATCGGCTCAAAAGTCTCAGTAGTTGCTTCGCCACGATTGACGCGGACAGAAAGGGTGGTTGTGCCACGGTTATAGAAAAAAATACTGGCACGCTGGCAGGTGTCCAGACGGGAGGCATAGTTCTTCTGCCCCCGCAGTTCCACATAAGCACCGGTATTCGGAATAAAGTAATGTCCGGAGACTCCCAGCTTGCTACGGTCAAAGAACACGGAGTCCATGACAGAATGACTCTCCCATCCGCTGAAGGAATGACGCACTGTAGGGCGGAAGCCACTGGTCATGGACGTAATGGTGACAAAACCTACTCCGCAACCGCCATATTTCTGCTGAAGCATCTCGCGTAAATCAGCCGTCAGAATATCCGCTTCGATAAAGGAGTCGCCGAAGTAGGCGATACGAACCGGACGGGGTGCTTTGGCAAGCTCGTCGAGTGCCTGATAGAACCGCGTCATGCCACGCATGGTAGAATCACTATAATCTTCAATGCACGTCATGCCCGCACGGCAGGTGTCCACAAAGGCGGGCTTCACCTTCGGGGGCGGAGGCAGCAGGCTGTCCGGCTCACTCACCGGCTTGGAAGGACGACGCACGTCCCCCAAGATATCCACACGCCTCAGCACACGGCTACCCATCGTAATACTTGGCAACAGATGCATCAGCAACAATGCACCCCATACGATAAACGCCAACAGACCCGTATATTTCAATGAATTCTTTTCCATACCTAATGTGGACGCAAAGATATAGATATAGGTTGAAAAATCTCTCCGGACAAAAAAGAATTATCCCCGAAGAAACAAGATTTTTTCTCTGGGGATAACGGTTATAGACAGAGCAGACCCGATTAAATGGTCTGTTCGATATTCCAAACAAAAGCACGGAGTCCGAGTTGCTCGGTCTCCTTGTCCATCCGATGGAGCGCTTCGAGCAGCGGAGCCACCTTAGCCTCATCTATGATAGTGATGATGGCGGAACACATACTAGGCCAGGCATGGCTGCCATAGTGTGGTTCTCCCGTCTTACTGCCACGCCCCTGTACTTGCTGCCAATAGCTGAAGCCGCGGCAGTTGTGACGATCAAGCAATGCCATGATACGTTCAAAGAACGCTTGGTCGAATGTTATAAATACTGATTTCACGCTATATAATGTTTAGTGATTAATGTTTAATGATTAACGGATAATGATTAATCATTGTTTACGTGGTTTCGTCATCTTCTCCTTATGCAACTGGTAATAATCATTCAGCTCACGGTCTTTCTTAATCTTCTTACGCGTGCGGCGGATACCAACACCTGCAAACGAGCAATAGAGTACGGGGACAAGAATCAATGTCAGAATGGTAGATACCGTCAGACCGCCAATTACGGCAACCCCCAACGGACGCCACATCTCGGCACCTTCACCCTGCCCTACAGCCATCGGCACCATACCGAGGATAGTGGTCAGCGTAGTCATCAATACCGGACGCAAACGGCTGCGGCCTGCCGTAACTACAGAGTGAAGCACCGCCTGGCCACGTTCGCGGCAAAGCGTGATGTAGTCGATGAGTACGATACCGTTCTTCACCACAATACCAATCAACATGATTCCACCCAAAAGCGACATCACATTCAAATTGGTTCCCGTAAAGAATAATGCCATCAACACACCGCTGAATGCAAATGGAATGGAAAACATGATGATGAACGGATAACTCAAAGACTCAAACTGAGCTGCCATCACAATGAATACGAGAATAACAATCAATACAGCCAGCGTTCCCAAGTCGGAGAATGAATCCTGTTGGTCCTCATACGAACCCGAAATCTGGATAGAAACACCACTTGGTAGGTCCATCTTATCAATTATAGCATTACCATTGGCCACCACATCGCCCAAAGGTACTCCCGAAATAACCGCAGATACAGTAACAATACGCTCACGGTCTTTACGTTCGATGGTAGGAGGAGCAGAACGCTCGACTACTTTGCCGAGGTCTTTCACGCGGATACCCTCACCGGAAGGCGTATAAATAAGGATGTTCTCCAAATCTTCAATCTTTGTACGGAATTCGGGAGCGTAACGCACACGGATGTCGTACTCGTCACCATCTTCGCGATAATAAGATGCCAAAGCACCATTTACACGATTACGCAGATAGTTGGAGGCAGTAGAAAGATTCAAGCCATGCAATGCCAGCTTCTCACGGTCAAAGTCCACCTGATATTCGGGCTGATAATCCTGACGGCTGATGTTCACTTCACTCACACCTTTCACCTGCAACAATTTCTCTTTCAGTTCGGCTGACACTTTGTCCGTCGCGGTGAAGTCGTAACCATAAACCTCAAAGTCGGCACTTGCCTGGGCGCTCATGCCGCCTGTGCTACCGCCCAGAATAACCTGCGCCTTGTCCAATTCGGGATACCCCTTCAAGTCCTCACGCATTTCGTCGCAAACGGTTTCCAGTGTCACGTCACGGTCTCCCGGACTCACCAGACTGATATTGAAACTAATGATATGACTACCGTTGTCCTGCATGGAAGCAAACGTATTGTCAGAGTCCGCCTGCCCCACAGTGTAGTTGCAAACTTTCATCATATCTCCGTAGCGCGTCATCCACTTGTTTGTCAGTTCCGAAGCCAACGCTTCCGCACGCTCCACACGGGCCCCGATGGGCAACTGAAGGTTGATACCGATGCGGCTATTGTCTGCTGCCGGGAAGAACTCGGTACCAATGTACTTGGCACAGAACAGACTTGCCACAAAAAATGCGGCACAGCCTGCCATAACCGTCAGACGATGGCGCACAGCCCAGTTCAACCGGTTCTGGTACCACACGTCAAGACCGTCCAGCGCACGCTGAATCGGCGTATAGAGCGTAAGGAACATCTTACTCTGCTTTTTCTGCAAACGCAGAAGCTGCGCACACATCATCGGAGTGAATGACAAGGCTGAAACTGTGGAAACCGTCATAATCACACACATCATCCATCCCAACTGACGGAATAACACACCGGACATACCACTTACCATCGTCAATGGGAAGAATACCGCAATCATAGTCAGCGTAGATGCAATTACGGAGATGGCCACCTCGTTCGTGGCATGTATCGCTGCCTGCTTCGGTTCGGAACCCCGTTCAATATGGGTCGTTACATTCTCGAGTACCACAATGGCGTCGTCCACCACGTTACCAATAGCAATAGAGAGACAAGAGAGCGAGATGATATTCAGTGAACCGCCGTCGATGATACCCAGATAGATGAACGAGGCAACCAGTGACATCGGTATGGTGATACAAATAATGACCGTGGCACGCCAACGCCCCAAAAAAACGAACACCACCAAGATAACGAACAGCATAGCGTACATAATGGTTTCCTCCAAGCTGTCTATTGTATTCAAGATGTTATCGGAAGTATTGACAATGATCCCCAGCTTCACATCGCTCGGCAGTGACTTCTGCAACTGCGGCAACATATCAATTACCTTCTGCGAAATAGCTACAGAATTGGCACCCGATTGTTTCTGCACCACAATCATGGCGCCCTGCACACCGTTGCTATACGTCTTCTGTGCACGTTCCTCCACAGAGTCCACAACTTTTGCCACATCGCGCAGATAGACGGAAGCACCGTTGTGCGTACCTACCACGATGTCCTCCATCTCTTTGGGATCCTTGAACTCACCTTCCACACGCAGCGAATAGGTATTGCTACCCACATCGAACGTACCGCCCGGCGTATTCCGGTTTTCGGCACTGATAATAGAGCTGATAGTTTCTACAGAAAGGTTGTAGGCATCCAGTTTATTGGGGTCGCAATATACATTGACCTCACGCTTGGGGGCACCCGAAATGGACACCGTACCCACACCGGGCACACGCGCCAAGGGATTCGCCACGTTGTCATCCAATATTTTGTAAAGAGCCGGCTGGCTCTCCTCTGCCTGCACGGAGAGCAGCAGGATAGGAATCATGTCCGTACTGAACTTGAAGATGATGGGAGTTTCGACCTCATCGGGCAGCATGGAGCTCACCATGTCCAGTTTATCACGCACGTCATTCGTCAGCACGTCTATGTCATATCCATACTCAAACTCCAGCGTAATCACGGAAATATTCTCCGACGAACGGGAAGTGATATGCTTCAAGTTGCTGACCGAATTCAGCACGTTTTCCAACGGACGGGTCACGTTATTCTCGATGTCCGAGGCACTGGCACCCTGATAGGTCGTCATCACCATAATGGTGTTGGTCTCGATGTCCGGATAAAGGTCTACCGGCAATTTCGACAGAGAGAACAGACCAAATATAGCCACTGCCAGGAAGCAGAGCGAGGTCATAATCGGTTTCTTAACCGCTCCTTCGTATAAACTCATAAGATTAATTCTTTAATTTGCCAATGTGCTAATATGCTAATTGGCTGCGCAATGTAGCTACATCGGCACATTAGCATATTATCACATTACCACATTACCATATTATTTTTCTACCTCGACTTCCACACCATCGGCTAATTTAGACTGCCCGGCAATAACAACTTGAGAGTTATTGTCTACACCGGAAATCAACTCATACTCCGTATCCATACGACGGCCAAGTTCTACCTTATTATAAGACACCTTGCCGTCCTTGTAGACATAGACATAGCGGTCGCCTGAACCGGCACGCTTCACAATGGCCAGGTCGGGAACAACCACGTGGTCCTGTGTTCCGAAGTTCAGCGTGGCGCGGGCAAACATTCCCGGACGTACGCGCTGGTCACGGTTGACAAGCTGTATCTCTACCGGGAAAGTACGGGTAGCCGGGTCGATGGTAGGATAAACAAGGCTAATTTTGCCTTCGAACTCCTCGTCACCATAGACATCTACTTTCACGGATACGGGAGCGCCCTTCTTCACTTTGGTAAAGTAGCCTTCGGATACGTTGATATATAGTTTTACCGGAGTGATTTGCTCCACTACCAGTACCGGTTCTCCACCGCTATACATATCTCCGTTATCGTAATTGCGTGCCGTCACCACCCCGTTAATGGGACTGAGCAACGAGGTGTTCTCCAAGAGATTCTTATAGGAAGTCTCACGGATGTCGAGATTCATCTTGGCGGCATCCCACTCCGACTTGGAGGCACCGCCTACCTTATACAACTCGTCAATACGCTTGAACTCTATCTGCTGGTTGTCCAGCTGATATTTTATCTGCTTCAGATTGGCAGCATCCATGCTGACCAGCTTCTGGCCTTTCGACACGCGGTCGCCCACCTCCACAAAGATGCGGTCTATACGCACCGGAGAAGAGGGAGCAATATTGTTTTTTACTTCGGCTTCCACCGTAGCGGTGTATTCCTGAATCTGTTCCACGGGACGGGACGCCACCTCGGCCAGTTTCACCCTCGGCTTCTCGTCCACCTTCTCAGCAGCAGCTTTATCACTACCTCCGCTACATGCCCCCAGCATGGCAACAACCAGCAGGGCCATCCATTGAAAACCTTTTTTCATATCGTTGTTCTTATTTCTATTCTTCATTCTTAGTTCTTCATTCTTCGTTCTCTGCAATATAATCCTTTCCCAGCACTTGGTCAAGGTCAGCCTTCGCTACCAGATAATCATAGATAGACTGATTGTAAGTCAGTTCAGCCTCCGTAAGCTGCACTTGCGAAGTGTTCAGTTCCAACACCGTACCTTTACCTACCTCATAGCGTTTACCGGCAATCTGCACAGCTTTCTGTGCCTGCATCACATTCTCGCGGTTGCTGACAACCTGCTCGGAACTGGCAGCCATGTTGTTCTGGTAGCTGGTAATCTGCATGTTCAGCTTTCGCTCTGTGTCCAGACGGTTCTGCTCCAACTGACGTATCTGAATACGGTTGGACTTGAGCTTGGTGAAATTGCTTGCCTTATACAAAGGAATACTCAGCGTAAACATCAGTGCGGAACTTCCGCTCCAATTATAATCGAGGATGTTCCAATCCTCGTTGTAGAGTGACTGGTACTGGTAAGAATAGTTCATACCCAAAGTAGGCATGAAGTTGGTACGGAGTGACTTGATGTTCTGATTGAGCATCTTCCGGTTCAAGTCCAACTGCTTCATCGTCGTATTATTGTTCAGATTGGCAGCGGGCTGATTCAGCTCATTGGCAAACAGCTCCGTCTCATAATTGCCGAGATTGTCGGCAATCTCTATATCCACATCGGCCGTTACCCCCATCAGTACCTTCAACTGCAACTTGGACAACGTCACGGCATTACCCGCCGAAATCACATTCGGCTTAATGCTGCGCATCTGCACCTCGGCACTGATTTTATCGAACTCGCTGACCACACCCTGCTGATACTTGGCATTGACAATGTTGTAGTTGTCTTCCGCCAGCTTATAGCTCTTCTGCAACACATCGTAGGAGTCTTGCGTCAGCATCAGCTGATAGTAACCCTTAGTTACCTGGTTCACCAAGTCCAGCTTAGAAGCCCGTGACTTTTCCACAGCCAATTCAATGTCTGTCTTCGTCATCGACATGGCCTTATATACGCTGGGGGCGAATATGGGCAAACTGATATTCAGCACCCCGCTTACCGTATTCGAATTGTCCATACCCATCTTGAACGACTGTCCGCCAAGATTCATCTGTGCCGCACTGATGGTATGATTCCACGTACCGTCAATGCTTGCCTGCGGAAGCAAGTTCTGCCAGGTTTCTTTGTGAGTCACTTTCTTCAAAGCAATTTCTTCCTCCGCCACCTTTATGGTAGGATTGTCGCTTAGGGCAATCTCCAAGGCACGGTCAAGGGTCAGGGTCAGGGTATCCTTTGCCTCTTGTGCGCGCACATAGCCGCCGGCATACAGCACAGCAACTGCCAACAGTAGTGCTCTGCCTACCCAAAATCTCTGCATCTTCATAAATCAAAAATAGATTATTTATTAAAACTACTCCTTCGTTTCATCCGGCTTTACCTGATTCTTGCGATATTCGCAGATAAAGTCCTCCAGGACACGGGCACCCTTCTCCGTAGAGATACCGCGCAAGAAAGTGAACATGATAGATTCGTACACTTCAAGGAAAGAATACTCATTGCAGATGTCCGAATTCATCAGCAAATCGAGCTGGTCGCGCACGAGCAGATTGATAATGGCGAAATTCACATCATCACGGAAAATGCCTTGCTTCACGCCCTCTTTGAAGAAGTTCACCGTATCTTCCGAGCTCCGGTTCCGGTTGTTCTTCATCAACTGATAAGCCTTGGGATATTTCTTGATATCCTCAAAAAACTTCTTGTTCGTGGCATGAAAACGCTCTATGCTCCACTGATAACATCTCAACAAAACTTCCAATACGTTACTGGAAGTCTCTATGACTCCTTTCACAAAAATATCACCATCCTTCTGGGACTTCAGGATACATTCTTCCAACAAGGTTTCCTTGTCCGGAAAAACTTCGTAGAGAGTGCGCTTAGAGATACCCAAAGATGCGGCAATCTCATCCATCGTGATACTTTTTATTCCATTTGTTGTAAATAATTCTACGGCGGCCAGAATGATACGTTCCCTCAGTTCCACCCGTGATGTTGAATGCTTCGTGTGTTCGCCCATTTTTCTTCCCTTTCTAAACTAAAACTATTTTTATTCATTATCGGAATAAAACGGGACAAATATAGAAAGAAAACTCAATTCGCCAATTAAGTTTCCTTTCTTATTGTTAACAGATTAATAATTATTATGTTTCTGGCAGATTTATTGGGAAGTTCCTAATAATCAAACTTTGTCCGGTTGAGGAAAGCGACTGTCTTATGGATTTCCTTATACATCACGATGTCCTCCTTCACAAAGGGAACTTCCTTGCGATATTCGTGCAGGAAACGCTCCAGAACGGGAGAAGTCTTTGCCGGACGGCGGAAGTCAATGCCCTGAGCGGCATTCATCAGTTCGATGGCAAGGATATGCTCCAGATTATCCATAATGCGATAAAGCTTAGTAGCTGCATTGGCACCCATGCTGACGTGGTCTTCCTGCCCGTTGGAGGAAACGATGGAGTCGCTGCTGGCGGCATAGCAGTACATCTTGTTCTGGCTCACCATAGATGCGGCGGCATATTGCGGAATCATGAAACCGGAGTTCAGACCGGGATTGGCAACAAGGAATTCCGGAAGTCCGCGCAACCCCATGATAAGCTGGGCGATGCGCCGCTCGGATATATTGCCCAGTTCTGCCAAGGCGATGCCGAGAAAGTCGTAGGAGATGGCAAGCGGCTGGCCGTGGAAGTTACCGCCTGAAATGATACGGTCCTCATCGGGGAAGATAGTAGGATTGTCAGTCACGGAATTGATTTCCGTCAGCAGAACGGAAGACACGTAACGGATGGCGTCTTTTGTGGCCCCATGCACCTGAGGGATGCAACGGAACGAATAAGGGTCTTGTACATGCTGCTTGGGACGGGCTATCAGCTCGCTGCCTTCCAATAGTTTGCGGAAGTTGGCACCCGTTTCTATCTGGCCCTTGTGTGGACGAATCTGCTGGATACAGTCCATAAACGGGTCTATACGCCCGTCGAAAGCTTCCAGGGAAAGGGCGGCAATCAAGTCGGCTTTCTTGGAGAGACGGAAGGCTTTGAGAAGGGCAAAGACACCGTTGGCACTCATAAACTGGGTGCCGTTGAGTAATGCCAATCCCTCTTTACTCATCAGCTTCACCGGTTCCCAACCGAACTCGTCGAGCACACTGATAGCCTCGCGCTTCTTTCCTTTATAATAGACATCACCCACACCGATAAGCGGCAGGAAGAGGTTGGCCAGAGGAGCCAGGTCACCGGAGGCACCCAGTGAGCCACGGTCATAAACGATAGGCATCACATCGTTATTGAAGAAATCGAGGATGCGCTGCACGGTGATGACCTGCACACCGCTATGCCCCAAAGAGAGGGCATGCGCCTTAAGCAACATCATCAGTTTGATGATGACCGGGCGTATCTCCTCGCCCACACTGCAAGCATGGCTCTTGATGAGATTTTCCTGCAAGGTGCCCAACTCGTCCGACGAAATGCTCTTACTACACAACGAACCGAAACCGGTGGTAATGCCATACAAGGGTTCTTCCGACTCCGCAATCTTCTTGTCCAGATAATCGCGGCACTTCTGTATCCGCAGCTTGGCTTCCGGAGCCAGCTCCAGTTTCAGGTTTTCATTGATGATACGTTCGATGAGGTCGAAGGTCAGCTCACCGGAACCTACATAATAGACATTGTTCATACTTTCAGCTCTTGATTGATTTCGTCCAACAATTCCTTTTCTTTCGCACAAGCCAAGTGTTCCAATTCGTCGGCTTCACTTTGGAGCTTGGACACAAACTCCTTGTCCTTCAGCGAACCCAGGTTGATGCGTACATTCATCAGTGCGCCCAGCACAGCCGAACGGGCAGACATCATGGCCACACAAGCATCCGTAACGGCATTGCGGTTGCCCAGGCGGGCTACATCCATGATGACCGTCATCAGCTCATACGCATTGCGTGCCACCTGCATGGGAACAAGGGCGGCAAACTTGGTAGCCTCCTGAATGGCAGTACTGCGCGCCGCCTTTTCCTCATCCGTAGCTTTCGGCATCTTGAAGCAGGCAAACACCTTGTCGTAGGCTTCAGAGTCGCGGTCTATATCTTCTACAAAAACCTCCTTTTGCTGCAAGGCAACTCCGGAGATATGGCGCATCAGCTCTTCGTGAAGTTCATAACCTTTCTTACCGATGGTGAGGTTGGCAACCATAGCGGCAAGAGCAGAAGCAATAGCACCGTTCAAAGCGGCAATACTACCGCCACCGGGGACGGGATCGCTACCCGCCACTTTATTCAAAAATTCCTTTACTGTCAAATCTACTAACATGATATTAAATATTAAAGATTAAGGATTAAGAGGGGATATCAGCACTTCTTAAAGTACAGGATAAAGTACTCCCCCCTTTATGGTGGTATTGACACAATTCATACCTACATAATAAGGTAGAAAGTGATAATTGTCCGTATTGAGCACTACGAAGTCTCCTTTCTTGCCCACCTCGATGCTGCCGATGCTATCCGCGCGGTTCAGGGCGGCGGCACCATTCAAAGTCAAGGCGGTGATGGCCTCTTCAATACTCATTTTCATATAAATGCACGCCAAGGCAAATGTCAGGGGAATGGAGCCGGAGAAACAACTGCCCGGATTGAGGTCGGTGGCAAGGGCCACGGCACAACCGGCATCAATCATTTCGCGTCCACGGGCATAGGGTTCCTTCAAGGCAAAGGCTGTCAGCGGAAGAAGGGTCGCCACAACTTCCTTGTCGACCATGGCGCGGATGTCCGCATCCGAAGCATGCAGCAGATGGTCGGCAGAGACGGCAGAAAGTTCAGCAGCCAGTCCGGCACCCCCTAATGGTACAATCTCATCGGCATGGAGTTTCAAGGCAAGTCCCATTTCCTTGGCTGCCAGCAAAAGGCGACGAGACTGTTCGATGGAGAAAACACCCTGCTCACAGAAGACATCGCAGAACTCTGCCAAATTATTATGAACCACTACGGGCATCATTTCGCGGATAATGTAGTCCACGTATTCGTCCGTCCGCCCGTTGTATTCTGCAGGCACAGCATGTGCGCCGAGAAAAGTGGAGACAACGTCTACACGCTTGTGCTCGTCATTATTAAGGCTACGCATCACCCGGAGCTGCAGGAGCTCGGTTTCCTTGTCCAGACCGTAGCCGCTCTTTCCCTCTACGGTAGTCACTCCCATAGCACTCATCTGCTTCAGAAAGGCCTCCGCCTTGCTGCGCAGCTGGATGAAATTGCATGCACGGGTAGCCTTCACCGTACTCACGATGCCTCCTCCACGTTCCATGATGGACATGTAACTCTCTCCCTTCAAACGCCAGGAGAACTCCTCGGCACGCTCGCCACCAAACACAAAATGTGTGTGCGAGTCCACAAAGCCGGGTAGCAGACACTTGCCGCGGGCATTGTAATGCCAGTAGTGCTGATAATAGCCGTCACGCTCCTCTCCACGGTTGGGACCGACGTAGGTGATGACACCGTCGGTCACTTCCACCGTAGCATTGTCGATGATGCTCAGTTGCTCCATCTCGCTGCCGCGACGGGCGGAAAAACCGAGGGGGGTCACGACACGGGCATTGAATATAATAAGGTTTTCTGTCATATTCCAATTATTTTTTAGGAACACAAATTACGCGAATTACACAAATTATTTTTTATCACTCTTTTTATCATTAGTATATATCTTACGCTTGAATGTTGCATGTTTGCCAAAATTCAAAAGATATCCAATCTCAATATTTGTTGAACGAAGATAATTAATAAGTTGATACTCATGCTCTACACAAAGACAATCGGCAGCTTTCAATTCTAAAATAATGTTGCCATTCACTACCATATCGGCATAATATTCACCAACTACTTGATTTTTATAATAGACTTCAATTTTCTTCTGAGTTTCACAATTAAAACCTCGTTGTTTCAACTCTACATAAAGTGCATTTTGATAAACTCTTTCTAGAAAGCCATATCCCAACGTATTATAAACCGTATAAAAAGCTTTCAAAATTTCATCAACTTCTTCCTGTTCTACCATTTCTTTCAAATTTGTGTAATTTGCGTAATTTGTGTTCAATCTTATTCCATAATTCTCGCTTCCAGCACTTGGTTCATGGAGAAGTTCTCCAATCCCAGATAGTAGGACGCTGTATCTATCAAGGCCTCCATCGGCACCAGGCCGATAATCTCACTGCCCACAATGCTGACGCCGTAGCGGCGGGCTTCCACACGCACCAACTCGAAGGCACGGTAGAGGGCGGTGCGGGTATAGTCCGTCATGTTGATGGATACCTGCGTGATGCCACGGTCTTTCAACTCCACTCCCATTGCCTTGCAATAACGCAGTCCGCCGCCGATGAAACGGATTTTCTTAGCAATGTCATGGGCTATCTCCAGACTGGGAGTATTGAGGTTGATGTTATAGGCCACCAAAGGCATGCGGGCACCGATAGCTACTGTGCCTGCGGTGGGATGACGTTCAGCCGGTCCAAAGTCGGGATGCCATTCCGGTTGCTTTATCTTCTCGGCCATACCTTCGAACTCCCCTTTACGGACAGCAGCCAGATTCTCCCGATGAGGGGCAGAAGCAGACTTTTCATATAAGAAGACAGGAAGATTGTAACGTTTTGCAACCTCCTCGCCCACCTCTTTGGAGAGGGCAACGGCTTCTTCCATCGTCACATTCCGGATGGGGATAAAAGGTACTACATCTACAGCACCCATACGAGGATGCTGCCCCTGATGGTGATTGAGGTCTATCAGCTCTACCGCTACGCCGATAGCTTCGAGCACAGCATCACGAAGCGGTTCAGGCTCGCCCACTACGGTCACCACAAGGCGGTTATGGTCTTCATCATTGCTGTAATCCAACAGTTTCACACCTTGTTTGCTCCGAAAAGGAGCCACTATCTTATCTATCTTTTGCAAATCGCGCCCTTCACTGAAATTAGGGACGCATTCCATAATTCTGTCCATAATATTCTAATATGCTAATGTGAGTAATATGCTAATATACTAATGAGAGAATATACACATGCTTCTAATCAAATCCTCATCCGCCACATACGGCATCGTGATATGATAGCCATCTGCATGCGTACGGTTAAACTCTTCACTCGTCTCCATGGCATGAGGGTTACGCGCCCACGAACGGCGTGCCACACCACCCATCACATCCCACAGCATGGCGGAACGCAAGATTTCGTCTACCCGCTCACTACCGTCGCACACCATGCCGAAACCGCCGTTGATGGCTTTTCCGATACCTACGCCACCGCCATTGTGCAAGGCCACCAAGCTCATGCCACGCGCACAGTTTCCGGCAAAACACTGTACCGCCATATCTGCCATGACATTACTGCCGTCCTTGATATTGGATGTTTCACGGAATGGAGAGTCTGTACCGCTGACATCGTGATGGTCGCGTCCCAACATGATGGGGCCGACCTCTCCCTTACGCACCATTTCATTGAAGCGCAAAGCTATATTCATACGTCCCACGGCATCCTGATAAAGAATACGAGCCTGCGTGCCGACTACCAGATTGTTCTTCTCCGCATCACGAATCCAATTGTAGTTATCCAAATCTTGCCCGCGACGTGTAGGGTCGATACATTCCATCGCCGCACGGTCGGTCTTCACCAAGTCTTCATGTTTTCCACTGAGGCACACCCAGCGGAACGGGCCATAACCATAATCAAACAGTTCCGGTCCCATTATGTCTTCCACATAGCTGGGAAAGATAAAGCCGTTCTTATCATCTCCGTCCCGAGCAATTTCGCTCACACCGGCATCGTAGACGGCTTTCATGAAGGAGTTCCCATAATCGAAGAAGTACGTGCCGTGTTCCACCAGCCTTTTTATAGCCTTGAAATGACGCTCCAAGGAAGCATCCACCAGACACCGGAACTCCGACGGATTCTCGTGCAGCATATGGGTACGCTGCTCAAACGTCACTCCGGCGGGACAGTAACCACCCTCATAGGTGGCATGGCAGGAAGTCTGGTCGGAAAGTAAATCTATGTGCAACTGCTTCTGCACCGCATATTCCAGCAAATCGACGACATTGCCGTGATAGGCCACAGAAACCGGGCGACACTCGTCCATAGCTTGTCGAGCCAGCGAGAAGGCTTCTTCCAGAGAATCCGTAACGTGTCCCACCCAACCCTGGGTATGGCGGGTTTCGATGCGGGAAGCATCCACCTCGGCAATGATTGCCGCCGCCCCTGCCATCTCGGCAGCTTTGGGCTGCGCACCGCTCATGCCTCCCAGACCGGAAGAAACAAACAAGCGCCCGCGCAAATCGCCGTCCTGCGGAATGCCCAGTTTCAGACGGCCTGCATTCAGCAACGTGTTGAACGTGCCGTGCACGATGCCCTGCGGACCGATGTACATCCAGCCGCCGGCAGTCATCTGGCCGTAGTTGGCAACGCCCATCTGCATAGCGGTGTGCCAGTCCTTCTGATTATCATAGAGCCCCACCATCAGCGCATTGGTAATGATGACACGGGGCGCCTCGGGCTTGGATTTGAACAGTCCCAACGGATGCCCGCTTTCGATAACCAGTGTCTGCTCGCGCGTCAACACTTCGAGGTACTGCTTAATGAGCCGGTATTGCATCCAGTTCTGACAGACCTGTCCCGTCTCACCATAGGTAACTAATTCATACGGATAAAGGGCGATGTCGAAACAAAGATTATTGTCAATCATCACCTGGAAGGCCTTGCCTTCAATACAGTTCCCTTTGTACTCGTCGATGGGTTTCGCTTTGAGGTCGCCCTGCGGGCGGTAGCGGTAGCCGTAGATACGTCCACGTGTACGCAACTCTTCCATGAACTCCGGAGCGAGGGTTTCGTGCAGCTCTTTGGGGATGTAGCGCAAAGCGTTCTTCAATGCCGTAGCCGTCTGCGCAGGGGTAAGGGTGTAGCCACGGTCGGGTGCCCGCCGGATACCCTCGACAAAGGAAGGATAGGAAGGCAATGTTTTACTTAAGGTTATCTCCATGTCCTATAAAGATTAAGGATTTACAAAGTGTCAGCCCATGAGGGCTATATATTGCCGCAATATAGAAACAAATCCCGACATTTGCAACGAAATGCCGTGATTATTTATCTTTTAGTCAGAAACCAACCGAAACACTTCGCCCGCCCCATCCGCTGTTTACTACAACGCTTTCACCAGAGATTACCCAGAACCTGGAAACATTCCAGATGTTTTTCGTCTCCACAGATTACATTTTATCAAAATAATCTCTATATTTGTGAAACTCTTCCAGAAAAGACGAGATGAAATCATTAAAAGCCAAAAGCATATAGCCATGAAAAACTTACTATCAAGTATCATCCTGACAATCAGCATGCTTAGCTGTGCAAGTTGCACAGACCATATGAAAGACAACGATTCCAGAGGATTTGCCAATGTGGCCACTATCGTGGGAGATGCCGAAAACGGTTTCTACTGCTACCAGAGGCACTATGCCGGTCTGGTTGTTTCGCGCAGCAAGGAACTTGCCGGTAAGGAACGGGGCTACTTTAACTTTTACTATACAGAAAACGACTGGACCACCTCTACCAATGGAGTGAAGTATATCGACAATGCACAGGTCTATACGATAGAGGCATACGAAACCATCCATCCCCTCACCCGGGAGGAAGCAGATGCCGGGCACATCACCGGTAACGAAAATTGTGCCATTCCCCAATCATTGTCTATAGATTATGCCTCTTACGGCTATGTAGATTTAAAAGCAGGGTTCTCCACCTTCAACCACATAAACGGCGAAATCCACGACGGAGAAGTGAATCTAGTATACGACGCAACCAAGCAGGAACCAGATACGCTCAGGCTACAACTTTGCTACAATCCGCGCATTCCCGACGGATGGACCAAAACAAGCCATCACTTCCGCACTGTGTCATGCGATATTTCTTCCCTATCTTCTCTCTTACAATGGAGCGATTCGCTGACCCTCGTCATTGACGACGGAAACAAGAAGAAGCATCTGAGAAAAATAAGTCGAAACGACTTCTTGAAACCCAGCGCCGGGACCAGGTAACCAGAAACCAAAGCATTTGGTTATTTATTCAGTCTTCGTTGGTTTTGGCATACCTCAAGAGCAACTCTCCTCTTTTGAGAATCAGGCTGTCCTGCGTCAGTTTTTCTATTGTCAGCGTATCCGTGAAGGAAATATTCCGGTGATTGCCAATGCTGATACCTGAAAGTAATAACCGGTTTCCTACTTTCTTCCATGCCTCATATTTCAAGGTGGCCATATTAATGGAAGAAGCACTTCCATCCCTATCAAGAACGAAACCTTGTTGCATGCCGGGCATTCCCGGAACCGGCTCCACCCAAGAGCCTTCAATGGAGGCATTATTGCAAGCAGTCAAAGCAACCATGCCAAGAACAGCAGTTAAATTTCTCAATCTTTTCATATCTCTTTTCTTTTTAAAACTATATTTATAAACAAAGGAGCTCTTGCATTTCCTCTATTCTCCTGCAAAAACAATGTTTTTACGGGAGCTTCCACGCATCAAAGAATCTTTTTACGGAACAAATTTTGAATATTTATTTGGAAATTATTCAAACTAGCATTACCTTTGCACCGAAATTCAAAAACGATATGAACCAGTACTTAACTACAACATACAATACGCGCAATGCTGCATGGGGCAACAAGACCTTATGCGGCCATTTCATAGTGCATGTACATTGGTTCAGCGGATTCATTTAACTACCCTGCAATTTACATCTTAACTATTTTGCACTTCCCTTACCGAGAAAAGGAAGGAGAAATGCTGTGTATGGAGTTTCCGTTCGAAGAAACCGGACTAACCTATGTATTCACCCAAAAAAGAAGAAAACTTATGTTTACAATTATATCCATCATGTTTATAGGAATCGGTATCGGATACCTGATGCGTAACGTACAAATGTTGCAAAAAGTGGAGAAAAGCGCCTCGCTCACCATCTTACTGCTGCTCTTTGTACTCGGTGTATCCATCGGTTCCAACCGTCTGATTGTTGACAATCTGGGAAGATTCGGGTGGCAGGCCGCCGTACTGGCCTCACTGAGCATTACAGGCAGCATGCTGGCCTCACTGATGGTGTTTCACCTATTTTTTAAGAAAGGAGAGAAGAGATGAAGGGAAGTTTGATGGTTGTTGCATTTTTCTGTGCCGGCTGCCTGATGGGAGTAGCCAATGATTTTCAGTTCGACCTGCACGACTTATCCATGTATGTGCTCTATGCATTGATGTTCCAGGTGGGCATCGGCATCGGGAGCAACAAGCAATTGAAGGAGCTGGTCAAAAGTCTGCGGCCCAAAATGCTTTTGGTACCGATGGCCACCATTGTGGGAACACTGTTGTTCTCCGCCTTCGCCAGTCTGCTGTTGAGCCAATGGAGTGTGTTCGACTGCATGGCGGTGGGTAGCGGATTTGCTTATTATTCGCTTTCCTCCATTCTGATTACGCAATTCAAGGAACCTTCCATAGGTCTGCAACTCGCCACGGAACTGGGCACCATCGCCCTGCTTGCCAATATCTTCCGTGAAATGATGGCTTTGCTGGGTGCACCGCTCATCCGGAAATATTTCGGCAAACTGGCACCTATATCGGCGGCAGGGGTCAATTCGATGGATGTACTTCTACCCTCCATCACCCAATATTCCGGAAAGGATGTGATTCCTATCGCTATATTCCACGGGATACTGATTGATATGAGTGTACCGGTATTTGTATCCTTCTTCTGCAATCTGTAAACTGCAGGCCGAAAAGAGGGAGATAAGCCCTCATTGCATTCATACTGTAACAACGTGAACAACAGCGACTTCTCACTGCAAAGTGAGTGCATGCTTTTTGCAGTGCCACTGCATACCTATTTGCAGTGATACTGCAACTGCTTTGCAGCGCGACTGCAACGGGTTTGCAGTGACGCTGCAAAAGGTGTGCAGTGACTTTGCAGCCGGTCACCAAGCTACCGCATACTCGTAGCGGTCGAACTTAGGTTTGGTGCTTATGCCTACTGCCTTGAATACCCGGGCTATCCGTTGCTGTTCTTCGGGAGAGATAGGGCGCTCGCCCTTGCGGCAATGATAGTAATAGCGTTCGCAAGAGAAGCATCCCATCACGCGATGGCGCACGGTGAAAAGCAGCTTGGTGGGTACTTCGTCGAAAAGGTGTGTCATACCGCGGGCATAGTGCAACTGCTCGCTGGAGCGGTAACGGGCACAAGCGGAGGACCCGGACAAGCTGCCGACATAAAAAGGATTCACCGCACGAACGGACTGTGGTTGGGGGTCTTCACTCTCGGACAACAGTTGTGCCGCTATCGCCCGCAGGCAGGAAGAGGCTTTGGGGCACTTTCCGTTACCCGCAAAGCAGTATTCGTACCCATCGGGCACGTCTTGCAATAATATCATCTTATTAATGATTAATGGTTAGTGATTAATGGACGGAGTGCACGCAGATACTTGCCGATGACCTCCGCCGACTCGCTTGTTTCTTTCTCGAATTCGGCGTGCAGTGTCGGGTATCCGGCAAGCAGTTGCATCATTCGCTCACGCCCCACGAACTCGGACTTTCCGGTTTCGGGATTCAGTTCGTAATAGACGCGGGCATGCACCAGTCCCGAAGCATTGATGGCGTCTCCCACTTCACCGCCCAATCGTGTGGCATCATCGGGAGTCATGGTACTGGTGGCTGCTTGTCCCACGGGCTGTGCACAGAAGTAAACCTTTCCGCCGAGCCACATGGCAGGCGCATACCACTGCCCGAAACGATAGCGCTTATAGCGCATCTTACGGCAATTGACATAAAGCGAGGTATCTACCCGTACAGCATAACAACGGGACTTCAAATAACGGCAAAGACCGGAATTGTCGTCTACCGTAATACGATAATCGGCACCGCCCATGAGGTAAATCTGGTTCTTTGTACGCTTCTCAATCTTTAGTGTGGTAACCGTATCGCCACGGTTCTCCACCAACTCTTTCAGATTGGAATACATTACCTGTTGCGCCGCCGCCGGCAAAACCGCCAGCAACATCAGAACGCCTGACAACCAACTCTTCTTCATATCCCAACCTCCTCTTTTCTGAAACTTTGTTTTAGTGAGCGAAAGGTACATTTTTTATCGGAAGTAGACAAAAAATCGCGGAAAAAACAATTGGAAATGTATATCTTTGCCTTAAACTTAACATGTATGGAGCAAATGAATACGATAGATAAAATCAACGCCGTCTACCGCAACACGGCAGAAGAGGCAAGACAAGAACTGAATAAAGTACAACAGAAGATTTACCGCATCGGCAGCCTGCGCCTGCTGCTGTTCGTGGCAGGAGTAGTAGGAATTATCTATTTCTGGAGCGAGAGCTGGGGTATACTGGTCTGCATTGCCCTCATCACCCTACTGCCGTTCCTATTTTTAATGAAATACCACAACCGGCTGTTCCATCGCAAGGACTATCTGGAAAAGAAGATAGAAATCAACGAGCAGGAACTCGCCGCTCTGGATTACGATACGTCTTCTTTCGATGACGGCGAAGCATACATCGACCCCACCCATCTCTACACCTATGATTTGGATGTTTTCGGTCCGCATTCCCTTTTCCAGTACATCAACCGTACCTGCACACAGCCCGGGAAACACCGCCTCGCCCACTGGTTGGGGAAACATCTCGAGAGAAAGGAAGAAATCATCCGCCGACAAGAAGCCGTCAGTGAACTGGCTCCGGAACTGAAATTCCGTCAGCGCTTCCGTATCCTTGGCCTGCTGTACAAAGGAAAAGCCGCCGATGAAACAGAACTGTGCCAATGGGCGGAAAGTCCGAGCATCTTCCGGAGCCGGAAATTACTGCGCCTCCTGCCGATACTGGTGACGGGAGCCAACCTCATCTGCCTCGCACTCGTCATGGCAGGAATTCTGCCCGCAAGTATCTACGGCATCATCTGGACCGGCTTCGTCATCGCCGGCTTCGGCTTCACCGGCAAAGTCACCAAGATGCAGGCCATCTATGGCAAAAAACTGCAAATCCTCTCCACCTACGCCGCCCTGCTCCACCTCATGGAAAAACAGCCTGCACAAGCCACCCTGCTCAAAGAGATAAAACAACAGATTGGCGGAGAAAAACGGAAAGCCTCCCACTCCATCAGCAGGCTGAACAAGCTCATGGATGAACTTGACCAACGCAATAATGTCTTTATGTACGTCATTCTGAACGGCCTCTTCTTCTGGGAGCTGCGTCAAATCATGCGCATCGAAGCCTGGAAAGAGCAATATGCCTCTGAACTGCCCGGGTGGCTTGATGCCATCGGACAAATGGATGCGCTCAACTCGCTGGCAACATTTGCCTATAATCATCCGGACTATATTTACCCAAAGATAGTTCAAGCGGAAAGAAAGGGGAAAGGAAACCTGAATAAAGAAGAAGAAAGCAATTCTGAAACGGAAGCACCCATCAATGCCCCTTCCTCCTTCCGTCTCTGTGCCGAAGCCTTGGGCCATCCGCTGATGAACCGTGACCGCTGTGTCCGCAATGACATCGACATGGCGAAACGACCGTTTTTTATCATCATTACCGGCGCCAACATGGCAGGGAAAAGCACCTATCTGCGTACGGTGGGCATCAATTACCTCCTTGCCTGCATCGGCGCTCCCGTCTGTGCCCGCCAAATGGAAATATGCCCGGCCCGGCTCATCACTAGCCTGCGTACCTCGGATTCACTGAACGACAACGAGTCCTACTTCTTTGCCGAACTCAAACGTCTGAAACTCATCATAGACAAGCTGCAGGCTGGTGAGGAACTTTTCATCATCCTCGACGAAATTCTGAAAGGTACCAACTCCATGGACAAGCAGAAAGGCTCCTTTGCCCTTATCAAGCAATTCATGACTTTGCAGGCCAATGGCATCATTGCCACCCACGACCTGCTGCTGGGAACACTCATCGACCTCTTCCCCGATGACATCCGCAACTATCGCTTCGAAGCAGACATTACAGACAATGAACTGACATTCTCCTACCGCTTACGCCCAGGTATCGCCCAGAATATGAACGCCTGCTTCCTGATGAAAAAAATGGGGATTGCCGTTGCCGACTAATCCCCACCACAGTTAAAGTCAAGTCTAACGCTTTGACTGATTATGCTGTTTTACATTTCTCCAGGAAAGTAGACACTGCAACCGCATCGCTACCCGTAAAGTAGCGTACGGAAGTTACCGGAGTATACGTGTAAGGCACAAACTGATACAACTGTACAGCCGCAAATTTATTGTCCTGCGAAATAATGACATCCATGCGCACATTTCCACTTCCGCTACTTTTTATTTCAGTCTCGCCATTCAGCTGTTCATTCTCAATCATATCTGTAAGTTTGCCCAAATATTTCAAATCGAAGAAAACACTGCGTTCCTTGGTCACACTGCCCGTCGGCAAATAGACCACTTCCTTCGATTTCCAAAACAGACGGAACACGCCAAGCAAGACGAATGCCGTACCCAGCACCATCAAAACCATGCTGAGAGTGGAAGATTTATCACTCATCTCAAAAATGGATACAAAAATAAAAACACCGACCAGCAGCATAGCTACTGAAAAGATAAGTCCTGAAACACTGGTACGCTTTACAATATCGGGATGTGAAGACGCAAAAAGAGTTGCGTCAATAGTTTGAGTTGCCATAATTATAATATGTTTTAATGAATTTATTAGAAATAGAAAATACAGTATTCCCCTGCAAAAACACATAGTCTGACCATACACAAGGGAAAAAGAAAAATTCAATAAAACACTAAATGAGAATACGCCTTAGTGTGAAAATGTAATATTCGCACACCGGCTGGCAACGATAATAGGCAGTGGCATCATAGAGTTTCTCACGATGCAGAGACAAAACAGCCGCTCGCTGGGCCAGTTTGTCAATCCAGTCCTTTAAAGAAAATATATATTCCGTGGTAGAAATACGCTGTATACGGGAGTACGTCAGCGAATGTAATTGTCCACCCATACCCGCCAGCTCTGCATCTGGCAGATAAGGTAATTGAGGCATCTCAATATAGGCATCAGTCTGCTCATGTACGGCAATAGTATTCTCACTCACAACATTCCCCCCACTTGCCGCTTTATTTGCAAATGCATCGCTTGCAGTCTGCCATAAGGCCAATGCAAGCACCATGAATCCTATGAATCTTAAGAATTTAGCCATATCTATGTGCAAATATAACAGTTTCTATCAGGAATTTGTTTTGTGCACACATCTTTTAATGTTTCTTGGATGATTTATAGGAAAAAAAAGCCGTTCCAAACAAATTGGAACGGCTTCTATATATAAAAAGAATAGTTGAATTATTCAGCTTTAACTTCCTCAGCAGCAGGAGCTTCGGCAACCGGTGCAGATGTTTCTGCAGCAGGAGCAGCTTCAGTAGCAGCGGCTTTCTTTGAACGGCGAGTACGAGTAGCCTTCTTGGCAACCTTTTCCTTAGCCATATTTTCGTTGTAGTCAACGAGTTCAATGAAGCACATTTCTGCGTTGTCACCCAAACGGTTACCAGTCTTGATAATACGAGTGTAACCACCCGGACGATCAGCAATCTTCACAGAGATTTCTTTAAACAGTTCAGTTACAGCATACTTGTCTTGCAAATTGCTAAATACAACACGACGGGAATTAGTCGTATCGTCTTTAGCCTTTGTAATCAAAGGCTCAACAAACTTCTTCAGAGCTTTAGCCTTTGCAACGGTCGTAGTGATTCTTTTGTGCTTAATCAAAGAACACGCCATATTAGCCAACATAGCGTTTCTATGAGAGGCAGTACGACCCAAATGGTTGAATTTCTTATTAT